>Ga0181561_10003659_pt1 | contig 13519 bp, 10 predicted proteins | sample 011ome_19_FD_133760 | JGI IMG/M metagenome (GOLD analysis project Ga0181561, IMG submission 133760) | Coastal salt marsh microbial communities from the Groves Creek Marsh, Skidaway Island, Georgia - 011510BT metaG (megahit assembly) | ecosystem: Environmental > Aquatic > Marine > Intertidal...
CACGAAGAAGCAGTGGGACAAGTACCCGGAGGAGTTGGACGCGAGCGTGCTCGCGCGGATACCGGTGCGGACGAACGACGACGACCGGTACTTCAGCGACCCGCACCAGGCGCTTCCGAAGGACGGGTACACGAGGCTCTTCGAGAACATGGTGATGTCGGACCCGAACATCACGATTCGACTCAACGTCGACTTTTTCGAACGCAGGGACGCGCTCCCGAAGTGCGCGAAGACAATCTTCACCGGGCCGATCGACGCGTACTACGCGAGCCAAGGCCTGCCGAAGCTCGAGTATCGATCGCTGCGATTCCGCGAGGAGTACCACGAGCCGGACCCGAGCGGTGAACACGGCGCGTTTTACCAGCCGTGCCTGCAGCTCAACTATCCGGGGCCGGAGGTACCGTTCACGAGGATCGTGGAGTACAAGCACAAGCCGAACCAGCCGGTCGAGGCGAGGAATTCAAAGGGGACGGTGATCTTCAAAGAGTACAGCTGCGATCACGGCGAGCCGTACTACCCCGTGCCGAACCCGGCGAATCACGCGTTGTACGAAAAGTACAAGGCGATGGCGGAGAGAGAAGGGAAAGACGTGTGCTTCGTCGGGCGGCTGGCGAGTTACAAGTACTTCAACATGGACCAGGCGTTTTTGAACGCGCTGGAGATGTTCGACGAGGTGTGGGGGGAAGGCGCGGGGGAGCGCGGGAGGACGGTCTTAGGCGAGGGCGACGGGCCGAAGTGATGAGGCGAGGGAGAGGAAAGAGCGGAGGGAGAGCGCGCGTACGAGTAGCAGCGTTGAAATCGACGGCGAAGCACGTACAGTACAGCTGGATGCGAATAATTCAAACTTCTCGGATCGATCGATCGACGCGCGAGTCCGTCGCGCGCGTCGCGGGGACATCGCGGCGCGACGCGGCGTCACGGGACGCGCGACGCGATGACGACCGCTCGCGGCGCGGCGCCTTCGACGTCGACGGACGTCGCCGCGCTCGCGGCGTCGATCCTCGCGTCGTCGTCGCGCGCGCCGCACGAAATCTTCTCGCTCGCGTCCGACGCGTCGCGAGACGCGTTCAAGGCGCGGTACCGAGAGCTCGCGAAGGCGCTGCATCCGGACAAGGCGAAGCTGGACATCGCGGAGGACGCGTTCAAGGTCGTGACCGAGGCGTTCAGGGCGGTGATGTCCGGCGGCGGCGGCGGCGGAGGGTCCGGCGGGGGCGGCGCCGCGCCGGGATCGGGATCGGGCGGCGACACCAGACGACGAGCGCAGCCGTTCTGGAAGACGGAGCAGCCCGCGAGCGCGGCCGCGCCGCCGCCGCCGAGGTGGTCCGCGACGACGACGGCGAGCGCGAGCGCGGCGGCGGCGGCGACTTCGCGCTGGGACGATTGGGGCGCCGCCGCGCCCGCGAGCGGCGGCGGCGTGACCAAGGCGAAAACGGTGCCGCCGAGGCGCTCCGACGGCGGCGGCGGCGGCGGCGGGTGGGCGCGCGGCGGATCCGACGCGCCCGCGACGCGCCTCGACCCTTGGAAAGAGACCACGGCGCTGGACCTCGACGTCGAGGAGGAGGAGGAGGAGGAAGAAGATCCCGTCGCCGCCGCGGACGACGCCGCGTGGTTCAGCCGGTGGGGGTCCGCGTGCTACGGCGGCGGCGGCGGCGGCGAGAAAACTTCGGCGTCCTCGGCGGCGGCGCGGTGGGGCGAGACCGAGGTCCCGCGCTGGACGAATAGCACTAGACACGCCGCTCCCGCCGCGGACGGCGCTCGCGCGCGACGCCGCCGGGGGAAGCTCATCACGTCGGAGGACGACCTGTCGGACAGGTCATCGGACCCGGAGGAGGAGGAGGAGGAGGAGGAGGACGACGACGACGCGGGCGCGGGCGCGCGCGCCCGAGACGCGTACCTCCGCGAAGTCACCGGACGCGACGCGCGGCGCTCGCCCGCGCCGCCGCCCGCGAGCGACTGGTTGACGGGGTTAGACGCCGGGGGAGGCGCGAAGAGAGGGAGAGAGAGCGCCGCGCAGAGGTGGTCCGCGGCCGCCGGGGACGGAACCCGTCGCGGCGGCGGCGGCGGGCGCGGGCGCGGGCGCGGGCGCGGCGGGGGGAGCCGCGGGCGGGGCGGCGAGCTCGACGACGACGACGACGACGACGAGAACACGTCGACGCGGCCCGCTCCCGCGGCGGTTAAAAAAACGAAAGCGGGGAAGTATCCGTGGCAGAGGCGAAAGACGTCGAAATCGAAATCGAAATCGACGCGCGTCGGCGCGGACGGCCAAGAGAACGACGACGGTGGCGTCGGCGTCGCGGACGCGCCTGCGGCGAATAAGGAGAAGAAGCGTTCGCTCGCGTCCGCGGTGCTGAACGACCCGAACAGGATACCGCACACGAAGCTCCCGAAGAAGGCGTTCACGCAAGCCACGCTCGCGTTCGGGTGAGTATCATAAGCGAGGAGAACGCCGCCGCGTGTTCTTTTGACATGAAGCGAAGACGACGAACGAACGCGCGTAACACGCCTACTGTAGTTTAAACGCTCCAAAACAATACGTCACGTTTTACAACATCCCCCTCTCCCCCCAGGGCTACATCTTCCGTCGCCCCTCCACGCCTAAGACCATCTCGAGCACGCGAATCAGCTCCGTCGCCGCCGACGCGACGCCGCACGCGGCGAACCATTTCCATCCGCTCCCGATCACCGCGATGACGCTCCCTTCCTCCGCGCCCGCGCCCGCGGCGGCCAAGCACACGTACGCGCCCGCGAAACACGCCGCGGCCACCTTCACGCTGGACATCGCGTACGACACCCCCTTCACGTCCCCGTTGACGAGCGCCTGTCGCAACACCGCGCCTCGAGACGTCGGGTACTCCGTCTCCTCTCGAAGGAGCATGCGCTCCAGCCACTCCGGGTCTTCCACCTTGCGGTAGTCGTCCTGGACCGCCTTCGGGACGACGCCGCCGTCGCGGTCGTCGTCCGCGATGGACTGGAACCCGACCGGGTTGGCGTCGCGGTCGCGCGCGTCGTCGGTCGACGACGACGCGGCGCGTCGCGTTCGGGATCGGACGTCGACGCGATCTCGACAGCTCCCGCTCGTGCTCGTGCTCGTCGGACGCGCGACGCGTCGCGCCGGCGACGCGCGGCGCGCGCGCGCGGCCGCCGCGGCCGCGCCCGACGCGATCGCGGCCGTCGTTCGCGTCGTCGCCGTCATCGCGCGCGTCGTCGTCGACGCCGCGCGAGCGCCGGCGAGGAGTGCGGCGCGTCGACGGGCGTCGTCGGGCGTCGGCTCTTATCCACGTTTCGGAGCCAGCGAGCGCGTGCGCGTGCGTGCCGATGCCGTGCCGCTGCCACGTGCCGCTGCCGAAGAACGAGATCCGTTGTTACCCCGTCGTCAGTGCGCGCCGCGCACATGTCCACGGCTGTCTTCGCGGCGACCCCCACCCCCGCGCGCTTCGCGTCATCGTCGCACGTCACCCGCCCCCGACCCAGGATGGGAAAGGGCGGCATCCAACCGCGCTCGCCGGGGAAGCGCGTCGGCGCGACGAGCGACGACAATAATTCCAACGACGCGAATAATGACATCCCCGAGCCGTCGCCGTCGACGAACGTCGACGACATCGCCGCCGCGCTCGGCGGCGCCGCGCCCGCGCGCGAGCGCGCGATCGCGGGGATTTGGATCGGCGAGAGCTGGCCCGCCCCGGAGCTCCTCGCGATCGACCCCTCGGTCCCGACGAACCCGATCCGATGGTCCCTCGCGCTCGACCCCGCGGCGTCGGCGCCGACGCCGTCCGCGTTCGGCGCCGGCACCTTCGACGACAGCGGCGACATCCCGGGCGAGCCGGTGATATGGTTCACGCTGAGAGGCACCTTCGACGCGCTGACGCGCGCGGTGAAGCTGCGGAAGGTGTACGAGCGGCCGGTGCCGGAGAGCGAGGTGAAGTACGAGGGGCGGTTGCACGCGTTGAACGGGGCGCCGGAGATCACGGGCGTGTGGCGGAATTCGACGTCGGGGACGAACGGGACGTTCTCGTGCACGTTGCAGGAGAGCGGAAGAACGACGTGATGAGGGAGCTTCAGCTTCGGGGGGGATAGACGAGGAGGATGGGGGAGGAGGAACGCACGAAAATGAAGCGTTACTTACGACGACGACGCGCGCGACGCGCTGGATTGTTTTTTTCCACCAACCAGACGCAGACGCAGACGGCGCCCCACGCCGCGCTCACGACAACGTCGGCAGATACCTAGCGACTAACCCCTGCAACCTCCCCAAGTCCGCACCGCTGAACTCGTCCACCTTGGCGCCGTACCGATACGCCTTAAACGTCGGCATCGACCGCACGTTCTCCGCGGCCGAGATGTCCTGGCGCTCGTCCACGTCCACCTTCAAGAAGTGAATCGTCGGGTTCGCGAGCGCCATCGCCGCGAAGTGCGGCGCGACCTGCTTACACGGCCCGCACCACTTCGCGGTGAAGTCGATCAGGCACAGCGGCGCCTTAGCGATCAGCGCTCGGTACCGCTCCATCGACTCGATCTCGATCACCCCCGCGCGTTCCGTCGGCAGCTTCGCGAGGTCGCTGCCGGCGGCGCGGCGACACGCGTTGAGCTCATCCGCGACGGACGCGTCGCCTGGCAGCCGCTCGCGCAGCTCCGCGAAGATCGCCGCCGCGGCCGCGTGCTCCCCCAGCGCCTTCCGCGCGTGCGCCGCGCGCAGCGACGCCTTCGCGTACTCCGGGTCCGCGCGCAACGCCGCCGTCGCGTCCGTCAGGGCGTCCGCGTGCCGCCCCAAGCTCGCGGCGCACGCGGCGCGGTTGCACATGAGCAACGCCGCGCCCGGGACCGCGACGCACAGCGCCTCGGCGTCCATCGCGCCCGCCGCCGCCGCGTCGCTCCCGGCCGCCTCCGCCGCCGCGGCGAGCATCGCGTCCGAGTACGTCTTCAGCGCGCGCGCGACGTCGCCGGACTTGAACGCCGCGTTGCCCGCCGCGCGGCCGTCGCGCAGGAGGCGCAGCGCCTTCGCGAGCGACGACGACGGGGAGTGATCGGGGTGCGACCGCGCGCGCGCCTCCGCGGCGGCGACCGCGGGCTCGAGGTCGCCGAGCTTGACGCACAGCGCGCCGAGCCGGCTCTTCGCGCGACCGTAGCTCGGGTCCAAGCACAGCGCCTCAACGCACGCGACCGTCGCGTCGTTGAACTTGGCGCGGCCCATGGCGGTCAGCGCCGCGGCGCGGTTCGCGTGCGCGGCCGCTATCGCCGGGTCCGCGGCGATGGACTCGTCGTACGCCTTGACCGCGTCCTCGAACTTCCCAGCCTTGTACAGCGCGTTCCCGCGCTCTTTCGCGGCCTCCGCCATCGCGCGCGTCGTGCGCGGCGCGCGAACGGCACTGATGACGATCGAAGTGAAACGAAGAGCCGTCGCTCGCGCTGCTTGCTGACGATGAATTTATCCTCGAATTGGACGCCATTGACGATGCCGCGCCCCGCCGCTTCCCCCGCGCCGCACCCCAACGCGATCAGCCTCGAGCTCGCCTTCACCGCCGCGAACACGCTCGCGCTCGTCGCGTGGTCGCTGCTCGTCGCGCGCACGCACGTCGCGAACAACGCGCGGCCGAACAACAGAGACGAGCTCCTAAAAATCGCAAAGGTCACGAGGCTGGCGGAGCAGGGCGTCCGATTCACCGCGATCGTCTTCGCGGTCGCCTACTTTGGCGCGCTCGCGGCGTACGTCGTCACCTCGGGCGTCGGCGTGGGCGTCTTCGGATCGTTCTCGTCCCTGCAGGGTATCAAGTCGCTGTTCGCGAACGACGTCGTGTTGCTCGGCGGGTGGCTCCACTACCTCGCGTTCGACCTCGTCGTCGCGTCGCACGGCGCGCTCAACGAGGGGCAGTACGGCGTGCCGCGGGCGCTGACGATCGGTCTGAGCCTTCCGCTGTCGTTCATCGCCGGTCCGGTCGGGTATCTGTGCTCGCGGTGCCTCGTGCGCGTGTACTCCCGCAGGACGACGCAGTGAGGCTGTCCATCGCTTCGGGTTGGGTGGGGATTATTATCGTGATTGTTATCGCGCGGGCGGGAATGATTGAATCGCGCGCGCGGGGATAGACGAATAGGCGGCATGCTGGCCGCGATGCGCTCGACGACCCGCGTGCTCCTCGTCGGGTACCTCGCCACCGCAGCGCTGTGCGCGCAGATGGTGCTCTGGATATGGCTCTCCCCCGGGTCGTGCTCGACGCTGTTTCGGCTCTCGGACGCCGGCGCGAAGCGCGCGGCGCGGCGACTCGGCGCCGTCGTCCCCGCGAGTTTGGTCCTGAAGTATCGCGAGCACGCCGTCGTGTGCTTCACGCACGTGCTGCCCGCGTCGGCGTGGTCGCTCCTCGCGCCGTTCCAGCTCCACCCGGGCTGGAGGAAGAGGTACTTGAGCGCGCATCGGTGGACCGGCCGCGTCTTCTTCGCTGCGAGCGCGTCGATGTTGTACGGCTATTTCGAGATCCATAAACGCGGGCTGCACTTCCACCTGACGGACTTCGCGCCCGGGACGCGCGGCTCGTTCTGGCTCCCGGCGTCGTTCCCGTTCGTGTGGTTCGAGCACGTCTGCGCGGCGTGGTTCGCGTACGCGGGCGCGAGAGCGCTCTTCGCGATCGTCGTCCGACGAGACGTCGCGCGGCACCGGTTTTGGACGTGGCGGCACGTCGCCGCGGGTCTCTCCGTCGCGCTGCAGCGCGTCTTCGTGTTCGCGCACCACGCGCTTTTCGCGCTCGCGCGCGGCGACGGCGCCGCGGCGACGCCCGGGATGCAGAAGCCGATCTTCGCGGATTCGCTCGTGTACGGCGCGTGCGCGGCCGTCGCGTTCGCGGAAGCGTGCGTGCGCGACGCGAAGCGGCGAACGTCTCTAAACGCGGCGAAGGTTTCTAAACCCTCCGTCGTCGTGTCAAACGACGACGACTCGGACGACTCGGACGACTCGGACGACGTGCCCATCGCCGCGATCGGTCGCATGCTGAAGAAGGCGAACGAGGCGCGCGACGACGCTCCCGCCGCGACGCCGATGCGAGGGAGGGGGCGGCCTCGGAAGACGCCCGCGGCGCCGGCAGGGGGCGAGGCGCACCCTCCCGGTTTAGACGTCGATGCCGGCGACGCAGCTACGCGTGCGAGCCCGTACGAGCGCTCCATGGCCCAGATCAGAGCGCGCTCCGCGACGCCGAAGCGACCGAGGGGCAGACCTCCCGAGGCGGCCACCCCCGTCGCGGCGGCGGCGGCGGCGGCGGCGCCGACGACGACGCCGCGCTCCAGAAGCAAAGCCGAGGCGGATCGCGAGATCTTGAGCTTGCTCTTGGGAGACTCAGGAGACCCGGAGGAGACGGAGGAAGCGGAGAAGATGGGAGAGGACGAACCGTCGCCGTCGTCGTACGTCGGCCGACGCGTCCGGAAAAAGTTTGGCGACGCTTATTACAAAGGCGTCGTCGATCGAGTCGACGTCGACGACGACGACGGCAAGGCGTACTATCACGTCACGTACGAAGACGGCGACGAGGAGGAGTTCCATCTGTACGAGCTACAGCCGATACTCCTGGGACGAGGTCTCTCTCGCGCGCTGGCGTTAGGGTTGAGGGCGTGACGCCGACGGAACGCGTCGCCTTCGTCGACGCTGAGAGTCATTCGGGCGAAGAGACGCGGCCGGCTGCGTAGCGTCGAAAGTACGAGTAGTGTGTGTATCTTATTCGCGACGTTTCATCTTCGGCGCGCGCTCTCGCGCTCACTCGTCGAAGTCGCCCATGTCGAACCCGTCGAAGAACCCGCCGCCGCTGTCGTCCACGTCGTCGAAGTCGTCCCCCCACCCTCCTCCCGCTTCCGATCCGGCGGCGGCGGCGGCGTCGCTCGGGGCTTCGCCCCCCGGCGCCGGAGCCGCGCCGCCGCCGCCGCCGTAGCCGCCGCCGCCGAACATGCTCCCTATCGCCCTGTGCGCGAGCGCGGACCCGGTCCCGAACGCCATGCCCTCCGCGACGATGCTTCCGAGGCCTCCGAGGATGCCGCGGCTCTGCTGCTGCTGCTGCGCGGGAGGGTGCGACGGGTGTCCTCCCGTCGTCGTCGGGACGTTCGCGCTCGTCCCCGGCGGCGGCTTCGGCGCGCCCAGCGGCGTCGTCTCGTTCGTCTGGACGTTCCACCAGTAGATCTGCCCGGTCGCTCGGTCCTCCACGCGCTCCCAGGGGTCGTTCGGGTCGCCTCCCGCGGGCGGCGGAGGCCTCGCGCCGACCGCGCGTCTCGAGCCTCGGGATCGCCCTCGCGCTCTCGCGGAGAGATCTCGCGTCTGCGTCGCGTGGAACGCGAGCGGGGCGAGGACGCGAGCGCGCGTCGTGGTCGTCCGCGTCGCGTCCGCGCCCGCGAGGGGTTCCGCGGCGACGAGCGCACGGCGCGCGGCGAGCGCGATCGCCCGGCGCATCGTGTTGTGGCGACGACGACGTCTCGTCGACGCGAGATCTGCGGCGTGTGTGGTACAGTATTATTTTCGTCCTCTCGCCGCGTCGGCGCGCGCACTCTCCCGCGCGCGCCACGCGGGGGGCGTCGCCCACCGCGAGGATGGGACCCCCCGATCGCTCGCTGCAGAAGTCCATGGCCGTCATCGCCGCGGTAAAGCGCGGGATGGCGTCCGTGGGCGAGCTCAAGGACCAGTGCAACGCCGCGATCCGCCGCGGCGCGGACGTCAACGGCATCGAGGAGCGTCAACGCATCCCCGTCGGCGGCGTGCACGGCCGCGATTACATCAAGCTCATGCGCGCGGACGTGAAAGCCGCGATGAAGGAGACCGCGATCGCGAAGGGGGAGGGCGCGTTGTTGCCGGGGTTCGGCGATCACCTCGACGCGCGCGAGAAGTCGATCGCGACGGGGCGCGCGCCTCCTCCGCGTTTGCGGTTGGAGGACGCCGCGGGGCCCGCGGAACGGACGAGGCGGTTAGGCGACCGCGGGGAGGAGCCCACGTTAGCGCTGCCGGAGAGCGAACGCGGACGTCGTCGCGGGGGCGACGGCGGGGGTTCGAGCGCGAGCGACGACGACGAGAGCTCGTCGTCGTCGTCGTCGTCGTCGTCGAGCGGGCGGCGGCGGCGGCGGCGGCGGCGGCGAGAGAAGCGGAAGAAGGGCGGCGAGTCGAAGCGGAAGAAGCGGAAGCGAGACCGCGACGACGAGGAGGAGGACGACGACGAGGTTGAAGACGACGGGAAGAGTCGCGAGGCGTTAGAGAAGGAGCTCGAGGACGAGCGCGAGCGTCGACGGAAACTCAAGAGGCGTATTCGCGACGGGAAGAGACGGGACGAGAAGGAGCGGAGGAAAAGGCGCGGCGGTGACGCGAAGAAGAAGAGGAGGAAGAGCTCGTCGAAGCGGAGCAAGAAGCGAAGGCGATCGGACTCGGACTCGGACTCGGAATCGGACTCGGACTCTTCTTCCTCCTCCTCCTCGTCGTCGTCGTCGTCGAGCAGCGATAAGAGGTACGACGCGATAAGCGGCAAGCGCATAAAGTTGCGAAGGAAAAAGACGCGCGCGGACGACAGGCTGGATTACGACCGAGCGAAGACGCTGAGGCTTCTGAACAGGGCGTACAACGACTAGGACGCGCGAGCGCGGTCGTGGGGAGGAGGAGGAGAGAGAGAGGAGTAGAGAGCCCGCGTAGCGCGCGGGGGTGTGAACGGAATAGAACGCACGGCGCGACTCCCGACTGCGGGTCGTTCCATACAAAAAAAAGTTCACCGGTCAGTTGAAAGCGGACGCGATCAAGTGTTGAAACCGATCGGTGGGTGAAAAACGTTCGCACCTTCGATCGATATTTGAACCTGCTGTCCGTCGAAGACGATGCCGCCGCGCGCGCGTCGTCCACTCAGCTCTTGCGCGCGCGAGTGAGTGGCATGAGCGGTATCGTCGACGCGAACGTACCTCGCGCGAGACCAATGACGAACGCGCGCGGCGTCGCGAGGCGCGTCGCGTCGTTCGCCGCCGCGCGCGTCGCGCCGGCGCGCGCGCCCGGGGCGTCGACGACGAGATCGTCATCGCGCGCGCTCGTCGTCGTCGCGCCTCGTAACAACGCCGTCGTCGACGTCGACGTCGCCGCCCGCGCGCATCGCGCGCGCCCGCGCGCGGCGGTCGTCGCGTCGATGGCGACGCCCGGGATCGCGTCCGGCTTCGCGTCCGTCCCCGCGCTCGATCGCGCGCGCGCCCGCGTCGGCTTCGCGTCCATCGCGTCGTCGCGCGCGCGCCCGCGTCGGCCGCCGAGCGCCCCCGCGGTCGTCGCCGGCGACGGCGACGGCGCCGTGGACGAGGACGCGACGAACGAGAGGATCATCGACACGGAGCTCAGCGTGGAGGCGTCGCAGTCGTACCTCGCGTACGCGATGTCCGTCATCGTCGGCAGAGCGCTCCCGGACGTCCGCGACGGCCTGAAGCCCGTCCATCGACGCATCCTCTACGCGATGCACGAGCTCGGCTTGGACTCGAAGAAGCCGTTCAAAAAGTGCGCGCGCGTCGTCGGCGAAGTCTTGGGGAAGTTCCACCCGCACGGCGACCAGTCCGTGTACGACGCGCTCGTGCGCATGGCGCAGGACTTCTCGATGTCCGCGCAGCTCGTGGACGGGCACGGGAACTTCGGGTCGCTGGACGCGGACCCGCCGGCGGCGATGCGGTACACGGAGTGCCGGCTGCGATCCGTCGCGGAGGCGATGCTGCTCGCTGACATCGACACGGACGCGGTCGACTTCACGGAAACGTTCGACGGTTCGCAGAACGAACCGTCGGTGTTGCCCGCGCGCCTGCCGAACATTCTCATCAACGGCAGCACCGGGATCGCGGTCGGGATGGCGACGTCGATCCCGCCGCACAACTTGAGGGAAGTCGCGGACGCGCTCGCGGTTTACGCCGCGGATCCGGACGGATGCACGTTGGACGACCTCTTGAAGGTGATGCCCGCGCCGGACTTCCCGACGTCCGGGATAATCATGGCCCCGAAGGAAGGGAAAGGGTTCAGGGATATGTACGCCACGGGGAAAGGGAGCGTGACGCTCAGAGGCGCGGCGCACATCGAAGAGATCAAGACGTCGGTTAGGGGAAAAAACGCGACGACGAAAAACGCGGTGATCATCACGTCGATTCCGTATCAGGCGCGTTCTATACACTGGTCCCCATACGACCGCGTCGGCGTGGTGAACGCCGTTCCTTGAGGACTTTGTCCGGCGCATCTCTCCGCTCACCCCTCGCTTTCAATCCCCGCGCGCGTTGCCTTTCAACTCCGCTTCTGACGCCTTTCAACTCCACCCCGACGTTCGCTCGTATGGAACGACCCTCAGACGAACAAAGCGTCGCTGTGCGAGCAGATCGCGGACCTGGTGAACAGCCGGCAGCTGGACGGCGTCGTCGACGTGCGGGACGAGTCCGATCGCGACGGCATGCGCGTCGTCGTCGAGATCAGGCGGTCGGGGGATCCCAACTTTGTTCGCGAGCAGCTCTACACGCGGACGAGGCTGCAGGTGCGAGTGAGCGTGAACCTCGTCGGCCTCATCGGTCGCGAGCCGAAGGTGCTGACGCTGATGGACATCATGCGCGAGTTCCTGGAGTTCAGATGCGAGAGCATCGAGCGCCGCGCGCGGCACGAGCTCTCGAAAGCGAGCTCGCGGCTGCACGTCGTGGAGGGATACCTCGCGGTGCAAGCCGCGCCGGACGCCGTCGTCGCCGCGATCCGAGCCGCGAAGGACGGCCCGGAGGCGCAGAAGACGCTTCAAGAGGCGCCGTTCTCGCTGTCCAAGGAACAGTCCGAGGCGGTCCTCGCGATGCCGTTGAGACGGTTGACCGGTCTGGAGCACGATAAGCTGCGCGCGGAGGAGGCGGATCTCACCGCGAAGGTGGAGCAGTTGAACGCGCTTCTGAGCGACCGCGCGCTGGTCATCGCCGCGGTGGCGTCCGAGGCGAAAGAACTCCGCGATAAGTACGGCGTCGAGCGCAAGACGCTGATCGATCACTCCGCCGCGAAGCTCGCCGCCGAGGTCGCGGAGGCGAGGCGTCGGAACCCTCCCTCCGGCGACGGCGGCGAAGACGTCGGGAACGTCGCCGAGCGCGAGATGGCGGCGGCGGCGTTGTACGCGAAACGCATGAACATTCCTCTCGATTCTTTGGACGCGGATAACCTCATCGTGATGACCGGGAAAGGGTACATCAAGAGGATCGACCCGAAGATTTTCTCGCGCCAAAACAAAGGCACGATTGGAAAGAAGGGCGGGAGGATGCGCGGCGGCGACCAGGTCACGAAAGTGACGCACTGCAACGGGCTGGACACCGTGTTGTTCTTCACCGATCGCGGGCGCGTGTACGCCGTTCGCGCGTACGACATTCCGCAGTCGTCCACCACCGCGCTCGGGACGCCGTTCACGCGGGTATTAAAGCTCGCGGAGGGCGAGACGATCACCGCGATGTTGCCCGTGGACACCGCGTCGAGGCGCGGCTCGAACGTGGGCGAGCACCTCGTCATGCTCACCGCGCGAGGGGTCGTGAAGAAGACGCCGATTTCCGAATTCGCAAACATCAATCGAGCGGGAAAGCGGGCGCTCGGGTTACAGAAGGGCGACCGTTTAAAGCACGTCGACCTGGTGAGAGACGGCGACGGCATCATGGTCGCGGGGGTGGACGGCATGGTCCTGCACTTCTCCATGGACTCCATTCGCGCGCAGTCGCGGATTGGAAGCGGCGTGAAGGCGATGAAATTTCGCGAGGCGTCGGCGGGCGCGACGGAGAAGAAGCCGAAGAAGCCGCCGGCGGCGCACATGTTGTTCGCCGCTGACGCGCGCGCGAACGCGCCGGAAGGGACGTCGTACAACATGGCGGAGGTGAGCAAGATGTGGAGAGAACTCTCGGACGAGGAGAAGGCACCGTACGAGGTGAAAGCCGCGGACTTGAAAGAGAAGGCGCGGAGGGAAAACGACGCGGAGAAAAAGTCGGCGCCCGCCGCGGATGGCGCGGCGGACGACGGCGCGGCGGACGACGACGACGACGGCGATGCCCTCCCCGTGCTCGTCGCGGGGATGTCGATCGTGCCGTCTGATGTCGTCGCCGCGTTCGAGCTCGCGACGGAGAGCGACGAGGCTGGCGACGACGACGACGCGGCGGCGGGGGATGAAAAACCCGCGGACGAGTGCGGCGCGATGGTGCTGCTCGTCACGTCGGAGGGCCAAGGGAAGCGCATCTCCGTCGGGCAGTTCAGGCAGAAAGGTCGCGGCGGGCTAGGAAATAAAGCGATCGGGTTAGAGAAAGGCAGCAGATTAGCCGCGATGTGCATAACCGGCGTGGACCCGGCGTTACGAGAGGCTGGGGACGCGGAGTGCGTCGCGGAGGAGGTCATCATCGGCTCCACGGCGGGCGTCTTGAACCGGTACGACGTCACCGAGCTCAGGCCGCAGCTCGGACGGAACGCGAAAGGGGTGAAGCTGATGAAGCTCAACGACGGGGACACGGTGAGGGACATCACGCTCCTTCCCGTGGACGCGGTCGAGCTGTGAGCGGCGCAGGGGGGGGGGGGGGG
>Ga0181561_10003661_pt1 | contig 13511 bp, 8 predicted proteins | sample 011ome_19_FD_133760 | JGI IMG/M metagenome (GOLD analysis project Ga0181561, IMG submission 133760) | Coastal salt marsh microbial communities from the Groves Creek Marsh, Skidaway Island, Georgia - 011510BT metaG (megahit assembly) | ecosystem: Environmental > Aquatic > Marine > Intertidal zone...
CGACCTTGTACCGCGTTCCGCCGAGGCACGCGCGGTCGCAGCGATGGGGCCACGCGTTTCCGAAGCGCGGGTGGGGCGGCGCCGCTTTCGCGTGGGACCCGGCGCTGGGATTCGGGGCGTGCGGGGACTTCGCGGCGGGGCCGGGCGTCGAGGCGGCGTGGACCAGCGGCGCGCAGGCGGGAGCGGCGGTCGCGAGGACGATGCGAGGGGAGGTGGGTGGGTGAAGCGCGGTCGCGTCGAGGAGCGCGGACACGAGCGAGAAGAGCCCGCGTCGTGTTCGCGACGAACCGTTTTTTTTTTAGTGATGACAAACCCTTGAAACCACGGTCTAAAAGTCGCCGATCGGGGCGTCCGTGCTCGAAAGACAGATGACGCGCCGCTGCACTTTTCGTCGGCGGCTGCACTTTTCTGCCGACATCGGGGGTTCGACGCGCATTCCCCGTTCACGCTCCGACGCGTGCACTTGCCCTCCCCGGATCCAACATGGCCTCCGTCGGTGCTCTTTCCGCGCGCCCGCACCTCGGCGGCTGCAGCCTTCGCCGCTCCGGCGCCAAGCGCGCCGGCAAGGTGTCCACCGTCGCCCGCGCCGAGCACAAGCCCGGTATTAACATGGCTGACGGACCCGCCGATGACCTCAACAAGTGGAGCCGCAAGATCACCCAGCCCAAGTCCCAGGGCGCGTCCCAGGTGCGTCAAGCGACTCATCAGATCCGACGCACCGATCGCGAATCGGTTCTGTCCCCGGATCGCGCGTCTCCGCGGACGCGTCACGAGGGATCGCCGCTGCGATCACGCGAAAGAGAATCCCTAGATAACCGTCGTCGAACCGGCGGCAACCTGCCTCGCTTTCGGGTCGATATTTCCGAGTTTCCTCTGCAAACACGCGGCTGACCGCCTCTCTCTCCGACCCCGACCATCCCGATAACTCAACCACGCGCGTTCCAGGCCATGCTCTACGCTACCGGTATGGAGCCCGAGGACATGAACAAGCCCCAGATCGGCATCTCCTCCGTCTGGTGGGAGGGCAACCCCTGCAACAAGCACCTGATGGACCTCGCGTTCCGCGTGAAGGAGGGCGTCGCCGCCGAGGACATGGTCGGGTTCCGCTTCAACACCATCGGCGTCTCCGACGGCATCTCCATGGGCACACCTGGCATGTCCATGTCCCTGCAGTCGCGCGACCTTATCGCGGACTCCATCGAGACCGTGATGGGCGGCCAGTGGTACGACGCTAACATCTCGCTCCCTGGCTGCGACAAGAACATGCCCGGCTGCATCATCGCGATGGGGCGCCTGAACCGCCCCGGGCTCATGGTGTACGGAGGCACCATCAAGCCCGGCATGGCTGGCAATGGCGAGCCTCTGGACATCGTCTCCGCGTTCCAGTCGTACGGCCAGTTCGTGACCGGCGCCATCGACGAGGCGGAGCGCTCGGAGATCGTGCGCAAGTCGTGCCCCGGCGCCGGCGCGTGCGGCGGCATGTACACCGCCAACACCATGGCTTCCGCCATCGAGGCGCTCGGCATGTCCCTGCCCTACTCTTCCTCCATCCCCGCGGAGGACCCGCTGAAGATGGACGAATGCTTCATGGCCGGGAAGGCCATCAAGCACATGCTGGAGATCGACCTCAAGCCCCGCGACATCATGACCCGCGCGGCGTTTGAGAACGCCATGGTGATCATCATCGCGCTCGGCGGGTCCACCAACGCCGTGCTGCACCTGATCGCCATGGCGCACGCCGTGGGCATTACGCTCACCCTGGACGACTTCCAGGCCGTCTCCGACAAGACGCCCTTCATCGCGGATCTCAAGCCCTCGGGCAAGTACGTCATGGAGGACGTGCACAAGATCGGAGGCACCCCCGGCGTGCTCAAGGTGCGTCTCGGGGAACGACCCGCGTCCTCGCTTCCCGCGCGCGTTTGTCGTCCGTTTTTTGGTTTCGGTTTTTCGCCGCGTTCCCTTGCTCGTCACGCCCGGGAAAGAAAAGATGAAACTATTGGATTCCCCTTCAATAGCCTTCGGGCGATGCCGATAAATCCGTTTAACAGTCCTGATCTTTCCCGGCGGACGGAGCACGGCGACGCGGCGCGCCGGTTTTCTCGCGCTCGTAAAACGTAAAACTTCCGGGGATTCGCCCGTTCGCCGCGCTCACCTCTCCGCTTGTTCCCCTCGCATCCGCAGTACCTCCTGAAAAACGGCCTCATCGACGGCAGCTGCATGACGTGCACCGGGAAGACCATGGCCGAGAACCTTGCGTCTTGCCCCGACCTGAGCGAAGGCCAGGAGATCATCCTCCCCCTCGACAAGCCCATCAAGGAGACCGGCCACTTGCAGTGCCTGTTCGGCAACATCGCCACCGAGGGATCCGTCGCCAAAATCACCGGCAAGGAAGGTTTGTACTTCAAGGGTTTCGCGAAGTGCTACGACTCCGAGGAGGAGATGCTCGAGGCTCTCGCCGAGGACTCCGACTCGTTCAAGGGCTCCGTCATTGTGATCCGCTACGAAGGTCCCAAGGGCGGCCCGGGCATGCCTGAGATGCTCACGCCCACCTCCGCAATCATGGGCGCCGGCCTCGGGCAGGAGTGCGCGCTCATCACCGACGGCCGCTTCTCCGGCGGCTCGCACGGGTTCGTCATTGGGCACGTCACCCCCGAGGCGCAGGTCGGCGGCCCCATCGGCCTCGTGCAGGACGGCGACATCATCGAGATCGACGCCGAGAAGAGAACCATCAACGCGCTCGACATCGCGGACGAGGAGTGGAAGAAGCGCAAGGCGGCGTGGAAGGCGCCGCCCCTCGAAGCCACCAGCGGGACGCTGTACAAGTACATCAAGCTCGTGGCCTCCGCGTCCCAGGGATGCATCACCGACCTGTGAGCGACGCGTTATCGTGCGGTATTTGTCACTTTGAGTTTGATGTTCACACTACCTTTTATAGCTACGATAAAACGCGGCTAGCCCGGTCGCCCCGCCGCCTCTGCCGCCGCGGCGAAGCCGCGTTCGTCCAAGCCGAAGGAAAACACATCGTAGTGGTGGTTCAGCGTCCGCTGGCCGTGAAGGGGCGCGGCGGGACCGCCTCCCAGCGCGCCCGCCTTCGCGTTAGGCACGCCGTACACCACGCGGCGTACGCGCGAATGCACGAGCGCCATCGCGCACATCACGCAAGGCTCTCGCGCGCAGTATGCGTCGTAGCCGGTGCACAGATACGGTCGACCGTGAAGCGCCGTGAGCTTTTCGCCGAGGTTTTTCTCCTGTTTCTCCCGAGCGCGTTTCGCGCCCACCGAGGGGGCCGCGTCCGGACCCTCCTCTTCAGAGATCACGAACCCTGAACCGCCAGAGTCCACATTCGCCGCCGCGGTCGCCGCCGCCTCAGGATCGTGGTCCGCGCCGTGCGTCGCGATGTCCGACGCAGACGCCGCGTCGATCGCCGCGAACGCGGCGTGTCGCAGCGGGTGCGTTTTCGTCGCGCCGTTCGTTTCCGCAGCCGCCGCGCCGCCCGCGCGCCACCCGCCCGTCGCGTCGCGGCCGACGGCGACGACCCTGGAACCGACCGGGTCGACCAGGAGCACGGCGTTGCGCGCGCACGGAAGCGCGACTACATCTGCAGCCGCGCGCGCTTCTTCCTCCGACCCCGCCGAGTGTTCGGTTTCGTTTCTCTCGCCGACGCCGCGCTCGGACGCCGCGAGGAGCGCGCGGGACATCCACCGGCGCATCTCCGCCGCCGCCTCCGGCGAGAGGTCCTCGGCGTCCGCGCCGAGGTGCCTGTTGGGTTTCTGCCACACGATGGGCCACACGCGCGTCCACTCCTCCCACTGCTCCCTCGTGCGCGGCGCGAGGCCCGGGACCTGCGCGCGCTCGGGAGTCAGCGCGTGCCGCTCTACGAGCGCCGACGCCGCGGCGGGCCAATCCGCCGCGCCCGCCGCCGAGACGCCGACGGGGCACAGCACAACCTTGAGCGACTCGGGAGATGCGTCAGCGGCGGCGACGCGGCGCACGCGCTTGACGTGCGGCATGTCCGTCAGGGGGAGCGCCGCGGAGATGTCCTTGAGCTGCGCACGGGGTGAGCGCCGCGAGTGGGGCAGAAACGAGGGTGTCAGGCTCGAACGAAGGCGCGGGGGAGACGCTCGCGATGTCCGACCGGCGCGTCGTCGGCGGTGCGCATCGCGGCGCTTTTCTGTGCGTACGGGCGCGTACCACTTGGTTGCATCGGCGCTTGTCCACCTCCGCGACCCACACGTCGACGAGGATCAGCTGAGGTGTCGGTGTCGGGGACACGTACACCGGCACCGGCAGAAGGGTCTGGGGGCAACGGGGCCCCATGGCCCGCGGCCACGCGCCCGGAAGGAGTGGCAAATAAAACACTGGAAAAAGCTTTTTCTCGGACAAGCACGCCAACGCTGATGACGTTCATCACTTTCGTGTACTTTTGCTTGCTACAGCCAGTTCTCAGGTCACCGCGGCGATGCGTGGACGACTCTACGCGACCGCGCTCCCGGCGATTCTCCTGGCGCTTCTCCTCGCCACAGCGAGCGCGCAGGAGAATCACCAGGATGCCGCTGGCGTACCCGAGGGGTTCGATGCGGATGCTCAAGCTGCCAGGGACGCGGAGGCGTACCTGACGCCTGAGGAGAAATCTGTGATTCAGATTGGAAACGACCTCTTGAGAGGGAACGCTACCATCCCCGAACGGGAGGACTACGACGTCGATACGGTACGAACACGCGCGCTCGTCTCTCTCGCCTCGTACGCGCACGTTCCGAGCGCTCCCGACTACGTCTCCGAGCATGTCGCGCTGGCCAGACACGACACCTGGCACCAACTTCCCGGCTGTCAGTTTTCGGTTACAGCTGCCGCGCGAAGAGTCCGTGTACTTCGGCGAACCGAGCTGACGTTCTCCTCTCCCGATTACCGCACCCGCGCGTCTCACACAGGTGAGCGGATTGGTGAGCGACGAGGTGGGCGACGAGTGGCGCCACTACCCCCTGGGGTGGCACTGGGTGCTCGTGCTGTTCGGCGGGCTGGTGCTGTTTCCCCTGGCGGCGGCGTTTTGCGGGCCGAAGAAACCGCCGGGCGAGCTCGTGATCGACGCCGAGTACGGCGCGGCCAAGTGACGATTAAGTGGTAGTCTCTATTAGATCCGTGAGGAAAAAGCGTATATAGCTTTAAGAATTATTCGTTTCGCCATCCTCGTCCACGCGCGCGAAACGCGAACGACGCGGTGTTTATTTCAGCGGTTTGCGCGCGGCGGTGAAGTACATGACGGTGTAGATGCCCGCCTTGCCTCCGGCGACGAGCCCGTCGGCGCCCTTCTTGAGGAACCCGGAGACGCCCATGGACCCCTTGGGCGCGATCCCCACGGTCTCCAGGAACCACACCAGGTAGTGCGTCACAGCACGTCCCCAGATGGTGGTCTTGAAGCTCCAGAAGTCGCGCCACGGGCGCCACGCGCGGTACGGGTCGATGGGCTCGTACCACGAGATGTCCGCGGTTTTCACCAAATCCTGCTCCTCCAGAATCTCGAATCCGGCTTTCTTCATCGCCGTCAGCACGTCCTCGCACGTGCGCGCGGTGGGCAGCCCGTTGCCGATCAGGATCTCCTGGCGGATCCGGCGGTGCTCGGCGTTGGTGGGGTCGTACGCGTCCGTCAGGCACCACTCGTACGACGCGAACACGCCGCCGGGTTTCAGGACGCGGAAGATCTCCGAGTAGCACCCCACCGCGTCCGGCGCGTGGCAGGTGGCTTCGATCTGGTACACCGCGTCGAACGAGGCGTCGGGCTTGGGGATCTTCATGAAATCCGCCTTCACGAAGTCACAGTTATCGTGCCGGCCCGTGGCCTTGTTCATCTCCTCGCCGCGCTTGATCTGGAACGCGTTGTTGTTCAACCCGGTCACCGCCGCGCCGGTGAACGCCGCGATCTCCCTCAGCGGGCCGCCGACGCCGCACCCCACGTCCAGCACCTTGTCGCCGGGCTTGACGTTGAGCTTCGAGGCCAGGAAGTGCTCGTGCCTGACGATGGACTCGCGCAGCGTCTCCCACTTGTACCTGTGCGCGAAGTGGAAGGACTCGCCCCAGCCGTACTCGTAGAAGGAGGTCGCGAGGTCGTAGTACTTGTTCACCACGTCCGCGTAGTTCCCGGTGCGCTTGGAGTCATCCTCCTCCTTGAAGTAATCCTCGTACTCCTTCGTGGCGGTCCCGGTCTCCCTGCGGCGGGCGCGACGGGCGGAACGAGGGGAATCGGCGGGTCAGCGGCGTTCGTGGGGGCGAGAGCGGTGGACGGACGACGCTCGCGACGAGCGTCGACGCGCGGGGCGCGCGCGACACGCGAGGAGCGTGCCGTTCGAACGTCGGCGTGACGACAGCGAGGCGGCGATTGGTTCGGCGACGGGACGCGTCCCGAGGGCACGCACTTGGAGTCCAGGTTACCGGCCATGTGCTTCAGGTTCAAACCGGAAGATTTGGACGCCATGGTGTCCTTCGGATCGGCGCGAACTAGAGTGCGTCCGAAACAGTGAAGACAGTGAAGACCAGACCCGATCGCGTCGTTCCATCCGAAGAGACGACTTCGGCAGGCGCTGACAGCCAGTCGTTCCAGTTTGACGAGATCGTGTTTGCGTCGGCCAGACTGTTTGCCCGTGCGAAACCGAAATGTTCCACCGGCCAGTCTATGGGCCAGCCCCGCTCATCTAGATGGCGGTTTCACGTTCGCGAAGGTCCGGCGAGCTCCGCTTCCGACTCCGCGCGCGAGCTGTGGTTAAATTACACGCTAGTCTAGTCACACGACACTCGCGCGCGCGTGCGGGCCGCTCCGATACGACCCTCCTGCAGTTGAAACTCACGTCAACGCCACTTCCAACTCGGCAACATCTGCAAATCTACGGGGAGGGCTAAAATGTGGTACAGCATGAAGGCGAGCGCGAGCGCCACGGCCACGAGCATGGCAGCCTGCAGCGCCATGGGAACGCCGCCGACCCCGCGGCGGCGGTTGGCGTCGAGAAGCCCGGAGTTCTCGTCCGTGCCGTACATCGCTCCACCTCTTAGGCGCCGAGAGAGACTGAGGTTGAACACCCACAAAATGTGTAAAAATTCTCGGTGCGTTCATCTGGCGGTCGGTCGCAACTCGAAGAGTCATGAAGTCGCGTTTGAAATGTTCGAGTATGCCCACGGCGCAACAACTCTCGCGCGTCACAAGCGCACGCGCGACCCGCGACAGCGAAGGGACCCACGTCCCTCCGTTTCTCGCGAAGCCGCCGCGTTCATCGAGGAAGGCGCCGCGCGCCACCGGTCGCCTCCTCCCTCCGCCCGGACGTGCTCGGTTCGCCGGCCGGGCGAAAAAGCAACGACCCGTCTCATTTTCCCCTTTGTTGGCACCCGCGACGCGCTCGCGAGAAGCCGCGATGGTCGCCGCGTCCCCCGCTGAGGGCGCGATGACGGTCAGGAAAGGGATGATCTCCCGCCTGGAGTGCGAGAACTTCAAGTGCGTCCCCGATACGTCCCGCGTCGCGCCGATACGCGCGGTTCCGCCGAGATGCGCGTTCGCGTTTCCACGCCTCGAGCGCGCGCCAGATCCCCCGAGAGGAAGAGAACGAGAGAACGCCGTCCGTCGCGCCCGCCGCTTCCGCGCTTCCGCTTTCGCTGACCGGATTCCCCGCCTCCTTCCCCGCTTTCTAAACGCAGGTCGTACAAGGGCCACCAGGTGATCGGTCCGTTCAAGCAGTTCACGTCCATCATCGGCCCGAACGGCAGCGGCAAGTCCAACCTGATGGACGCCATCTCGTTCGTGCTGGGCGTGCAGTCCGCGCAGCTGCGCGGCGCGGCGCTCCGCGACCTGGTGTACTCGTTCGACCTCGCGGACAAGGAGGAGCGCCGCACGGCGTACGTCAAGCTGGTGTACGAGGCGGAGGACGGCGTCGAGACCGTCTTCTCGCGGCACATCACCGCCGCGGGCACGGGCGAGTACCGCGTGGACGGGCGCGCGTGCCCCGCGGAGGCGTACAACGAGCGGCTCAAGCAGCACGGCATCTTGGTGAAGGCGCGCAACTTCCTCGTGTTCCAGGGCGACATCGAGAGCGTGGCGTCGAAGAGCCCGAAGGACCTCACCGCGCTCATCGAGCAGATCAGCGGCTCGGAGGATGTCAAGAAGGACTACGAGGAGGCGATGAAGGGCAGGCACAAGGCGGAGGAGGATCAGCACGCCGCCTTCGCCAAGCGTAAGACGCTCGCCGCGCAGCGCAAGCAGATGCGGGAGCAGAAGGAGGAGGCGGAGAAGCACGCGCGCATGACTGAGGAGCTCCAGCGCCTGCGCGTCGAGCACGTGCTGTTCAAGCTGTTCCACATCGACTTCGACACGCAGCGCCACGAGGCGGAGATCGCCGAGGCGGAGGAGGAGCTCCGCGCGCGCGAGGCGCGCGTGGAGGCGGCGGCGCGCGAGATGGAGGAGAAGCGCCGGCTCAAGGCGTCGCGCGCGAAGGACGTGCTGGTTCTCGAACGCAAGATCGCCAGCCACCGCGCGGAGGTGGACGGCAAGGCGCCCTCCACCGTGCGCGTGCGGGAGGAGATGGCGCGCGCGAAGAAGAAGCTGGAGCTCGCGACCAAGCAGCTCGAGCGCTACGCCGCGGATGCCGAGACGGGCGCCGCCGACGCGGCGCGCCTCGAGCGCGACTTGCGCAACGTGGAAGCCGCCGAAGCCGCCTTCGAGCGGGAGCTGGAGAAGAAGGGCAGAAAGGCTGCGCTCGACTTGGGCGAGGCGCAGATGCGCGAGTACAACAAAAAGAAGGAAGAGGCTGGCGCGAAGACGTTCAAGCTGCGCCAGGAGCGCGAGGGTCTGGCGAACGCGCTCCAGGCGGACGAGGAGACCCGCGCGCGGCTGGCGAGCGCGAGGGACGAGCTCGCGGCGCGTTCGGCGGCGCTGGGCGAGGCGAGGGACAGCGAGCTTTCGCGGCTGGCGACGCTGGAGTCCTCCGCGGCGGAGGCGCGAGTGGAGATGGCGGCTTCGAAGGACCGCGAGAAGGCGCTGGAGAACGAGAAGCGCAAGTCCCGCGCGAAGCAGGAGCACCTCACGAACAAGATCGAGGAGCTGAGCGGGAAGATGCGCGAGGCGAAGGCGGACCGCAAGGAGTCGGAGCGCGAGACGCGCGCGCTCGAGGCGATCACCGCCATGAAGCGCCTGCTCCCGGGCGTGCGCGGCCGCGTGACGGACCTGATGAAGGTGTCGCAGAAGAAGTACAACCTCGCGGTGATCACCGTGCTGGGCAAAGAGGCGGACGCGGTCGTGGTGGAGGACAGCAAGACCGCCAAGGAGTGCGTGCAGTACCTGAAGGAGCAGCGCGTCGCGCCGATGACGTTCCTGCCGCTCCAGGAAATCAAGGTGCACGAGCCCGACGAGGCGCTGCGCCGGCTGGGCGGCACCGCCAAGCTGTGCCTGGACGTGGTCAACTACGACGCCGCGGTGTCGCGCGCGATGATTTACGCCATGGGCAACGACACCGTGGTGTGCGACACGCACGCGGAGGCGAAGAGAATCACCTTCGGCGGCGACCGCCGGTTCAAGGTTGTGTCCGTGGACGGCACGATGATCAAGAAGTCTGGGGAGATGACCGGCGGGAGCAGCGGCAGCCTCCAGGCGAAAGCCTCGCGCTTCGACGCGGAGGAGGTGGAGCAGCTCCGCGCGGACAGGCAGGCGGCGGAGGAAGCCCTCGCGCGCCTGCGCCCTGTCGCCGCGCTCGTGGACGAGGAGCGCGAGGCGGTGGCGCGCCTGGCGCGCCTCGAGCGCGATGCGCAGTACTACGCGGTGGACATCAAGATGGCCGCCGAGAAGGTGCAGAAGTTTGAAACCGACGCCGCCAACATCGAGCGCGCCGTCGCTGAGACGCTCCCCGCGCTCGAGGCGGCGGAGCGCGCGTGCGCCGAGTCGCGCGCCGCCGTCGAGGCGGTGGACGCCCAGGTGCACGCCGTGGAGGACGAGGTGTACGCGTCCTTCTCCGAGTCCGTGGGCGTCGAGAACATCCGCGAGTACGAGGCGCACAACCTGGCGACGCTGCAGCGCTCGGCGGAGGAACGCGCCAAGTTCACGCAGCAGCGCGCGAAGCTCACCGAGCAGCTCAACTTCGAGCGCTCGCGCGACGTCGCGGGCCCGAAGCGGCGCGCGGAGGCGGACATCGCGAAGAATGAGTCAGAGCTCGCGCGCCTGACCGAGGCGGCCGAGAAGGCGCGCGCCGCCGCGGAGAAGGCCAAGGCGGCGCTCGAGGGCTGGGAGCGCGACGCGGCGGCGGCGAGAGCCGAAGCCGCCGCGGTGGACGCCGAGGTGCGCGACTTGCGCGAGCGCCACTCCGCGCTCAGCGGCGAGGGCGCCAAGACGCAGCGCGTGATCGCGAGCAAAACCGCCGCCGCCGAGGCGCTGCGCGAGCAGCGCGCGGACATCATCGCCGCCTCGCGCATGGAGCGCCTGAAGCTCCCGCGCGCGGAGGGCGAGGAGGAGGAGGACGAGACGCTCGCGCTGCCGGCGCCGGAGCGCGCCGGCGACGGCGACGCGATGGAGACGGACGACGCCGAGGACCCCGAGCACGGCAGCGCGTGGCGCGCGTCCGCTTTGCGCGCGAAGCTGGACTACGACGGTCTACCGCAGCGTCTGAAGCAGGCGCCTCGGCCGAGCGACCGCGAGCGCCTGGACGACGAGCTGCGCGCGGAGACGGAGGCGAAAGCGAACGCGCTGGCGCGCCTCGAGCCCAACATGAAAGCCATCGACCAGTACGAGACGGTGAAGGAGCGCGAGCGCGCGCAGGCGGAGGATTTGGAAAACGCGCGTCGACGCACGAAGGAGGCGCAGGAGAGCTTCGACGCGCTGAAGCACGAGCGCACGGCCACGTTCATGGCGGCGTTCGAGCACATCGCCGCCGCGATCGACCGCGTGTACAAGGAGCTCACGCAGAGCGAGTCGCACCCGCTGGGCGGCACCGCGTACCTCTCGCTGGAGTCGCCCGAGGAGCCGTACAACCACGGCGTGAAGTTCACGGCGATGCCTCCCACGAAGCGGTTCCGCGACATGGAGCAGCTCAGCGGCGGCGAGAAGACCATGGCCGCGCTGGCGCTGCTTTTCGCGATCCACTCGTACCGCTCGTCGCCCTTCTTCGTGCTGGACGAGGTGGACGCGGCGCTGGACAAGACCAACGTCGAGAAGATGGCTGCGTTCATCAAGAACCGGTCGCACGGCACGGGCGCGGCGTCCGAGGGACACGCGTGCCAGTCCATCGTCATCTCGCTGAAGGACTACTTCTTCGACAAGGCGGACTCGCTGGTGGGCGTCAGCCGCGACGTCCAGGGCGCGTGCAGCAAGGTGCTCACGTTCGACCTGGGCGAGTACGAAGAGTGAGTGCGAGCGCCGAGACCGCCGAAGAACGCGAGACGAACGACGACGGGGGCGACGAGAACGGAACGAACGACGATTCGCAATCGAAACGCATCTCGAAAAAAAGCACGCGGACGAAGAAGAGGTATCCTCGCGCATCCTCGCGCGCGTGTATCACACTTCGCATCGCACGCTCTATCGGTACATCGCACAGCAAGCAGCGCGAGTGTTCGCCCCCCTCACTTTTTCTTCTTGTTCTTCTTTTTCTTCTTCGCCTTGGACTGCGTGATGACGTCGCGAAGGTCCCGCTCCGCGGGGGGGATTTCTCCCTCCTCCAAGCTATCGGGACGCGCCGGCGGTTGCGGCTCGGGAATGGTTTTTTCCACAACCGGTTGCGGCTCAGGGACGGGTTTTTCCACTTCCACCGGCTTCGGCTCGGGGACGTTGGCATCCAGGTCCTGCATGGGCTCGGATTTGCTCGGCGGGGACGCCGCGAGCAGGGCCTTCGCCGCCGCCGCCGGCGACGCGGGTTTCTGAGGGGACTCCTCGGGCGCGGCGACGCGCCGTCCGGGGGGAAATTTCGGGACGTTTTCTGGAACGTTTTCGTTTCGGTCGCCGGGCGCCTCCGCGGCGCCCTCCAACTTCTCCCGCGCGCGGGGCGTCAATCGCCGGGGCGAGGGCGCCGCGAGAGGCCTGCTTCGCGCGGCGGCGCGCGCCGAGATCGGACGCGCAGCGAGCGTCTCCGCGGGGGCTTCCGCCTTCGGGGGAACCTTCGGGACCTTCGGCGGCGCCGACGCGGGCCGCGCGCATCTCCGGAGATGCATCTCTGCGGCGGTCAACGCGAGGTACGACGACCCGCTGGGAAACGCCCGGTCTTTTGCCTCGGCGTACGCCGCGAACGTTAGCTCTTCGCCGGTGGCGACGTTCACGAGCGACGCCACGGGTGCGCCCATGGCGAGTTTGGTCTGCACGACGCGTAGCAGGTCCATCACCTCGCGCGCGGAGGCGTCCGCGGAGACGCCGAGGCGTCTCCGGTGGATCACGCACGAAGGCTTGCCGATGCCCGCGCGCTTTACCATCAACGACTCCGACACCGCGGCGCGCGCCGCGGTGGAGCGCTCCAGGCGGGGCGAGGGCATCGCCGCGCGCGGCGTCGACGCGGAGGCCGCCGGAACAGGAACCGGCGGTCTCGCCGCGGTGCTCGGCCGCGCGCGCGCGCGGCTGGCCGCGGCGCTCGCAGACGCGCGGACACGCTCGACGCGCGCGGAAACCGGTCGCGCGCCATCCGCCGACGACTTCGCGGTGGGCGTGGGGGAGGACTCCGAGTCGCGCGGGACCATATCCTCGAGTTCGGTTCCGGTCGCGGTGGCACCAACGATGCCCTGCGTACCCTGCGCCTTGGGCGTCCCGTAGGCCTCGAGCGACTCGAGCGCCTCGGGCTTCTTCGCGGTGGCGGGGGTCGCAGGCGCGGCGGACACCTTTTCCTTTTCCCTCGGCGCGCCATCCACGGCGGCGGCGGTCTCCGCGGCGAGGCCCAGCCCCAGCTTCGCGGGCCGCTTCGTCACGCCGGACGAGGCGAAGGATGCCCGTAGCGAGCGCGCGGTGGACTTCGCGTCGGAAGCGCGCGCGCTTCGCGGTGACGGCGCCGCCGGGAGCCACGCGGGGACCGACTTACTCAACAGCAGATGGGTGTCCCTGGTGTACCCGGCCAACGTTCTGCTCAAGCCGAGCGTGGCAGAAGCCGCGGCGAGCGCCGCCGGCGTGTTGGCGCGCTTCGCCTGGTTCAAGGACGCTTTCAGATCCTTCGCGGTGTCCAGGATGGCATCCACGAGGAGCAAAGCGTCGCCCAGCCCTTCGGGGGGCCTGGTCGCGGAAACCACCATGGTGCCGTGTTCCCTCGGACGTGCAGCCCCGTTCAAATTCGGCACAGAAACGCACGGAGCAACCTCGAGCGCGTGAGGTTCACTGGGCGTGCGGGTACTCTGCGGCAGCAGCGGTGCGATGCAAGGATGAAGCGGTCGGCGTTCAACCGTCGCGCGTCTCCCTCTGCTGGCGGCGTGCTGTCATCAAGCGTCATCAAGACGGCCGCGGTCGCGACTTTCTTGGCGAACTCCAAGAAAATCATCGGTAAAACCAAGCACCAACAGAAAGAATTTTTACGGTCTCGAAA
>Ga0181561_10003686_pt1 | contig 13458 bp, 8 predicted proteins | sample 011ome_19_FD_133760 | JGI IMG/M metagenome (GOLD analysis project Ga0181561, IMG submission 133760) | Coastal salt marsh microbial communities from the Groves Creek Marsh, Skidaway Island, Georgia - 011510BT metaG (megahit assembly) | ecosystem: Environmental > Aquatic > Marine > Intertidal zone...
CGGCGACCGAGCCGGCCGCCGAGCCGGAGGGGGCGGATTCCGCATCCGCCGCGGCGGCGAGCGCCGAGCCTCATCCCGCGTCGCCTTCGGCTCCCTTGACGGCGCCCGCTGTCCCCGTCGCGGCGAAGATGCCGCCCGCGCGCCCATTCACGAATTAGAACGTGGCGCCCGCGGACCCGGGCGAGTCCCTGTTCGCCAAGAAGGCGCCCGTGCACGCCGACCTGGCGCAGCACATCCAGGTTGCGGTGAGGCACGCGCTGCGCGCGCTCTCGGCGCAGCGGCCGGAGGAGCCGTACGTGATGGCGAGCGACGTGATCCGCAAGTGGACGCCCCAGTCCGCGCCGCCGCGGCTGTCGCGGCCCACCGGCGGCGCGACCGTGGGCGCGCGCGAGTACCTGGAGAGCGTCGGCATCCTCAAGACGCTGCACGACGGGATGTGCGCCATGGCCAAGGTGCGGCCGGGCGACCCGCGGCAGTTCCTGAGCGACTTCCTGCTGGACCACGCGCCCGTGCCGGAGTACGTGCGCAACATGGAGGCGTTCGACGACTCGGACGCGCGGCTCGAAGGGATGGACGAGAAGCTCAAGGCGGGGCAGGCTGCGCTGGAGGCGTCGCGGGCGTGAGCGCCGCGACGGACGCGCGACGCCGCGCGTGTACATGTATTAAAACTACCATGATGCGAAATACCGGAGTCGTCAGACGATGCGTCAAAACACGCGAAAAGAAAAAGCACTCTTCGAAACGCCCGCGTCATCGCGCGCGCGACGATTGTTCTTCGTTCGTTTCTCGAAAAAGAAAAAAAAAATTCGTGGCCTATTTTTGAGATTTTTTACACTGAAAGGTCGTTGATGTCCGTTTCGACTTTTTCAAAGACTGTTTGCATATGAGAGGAGTATATTCGATAAGTCAGCCATCCAACGAACGCCCGCCACGAGATCGAATATACTTGGGGCGCTGACGATCGAGTCGAAGATAGAGCGCACTTTGCGCTTTACGCGAGCGATTGCCACACGCCGGTCCGCGAACGCCGTACTCCCGCACACACGCACGCGCCCGACGTCAGTCACCGCGACCGCACGACTCGAGCCCAACACGCGACACTCGCTCCGAGTGCCCCGCACTTCGCTCGTCTCGTCTCCGCACGACACTCGCGCGTCGCACCGCCCGTCGACAGCCAGTCGCGGCGAATCCATATCCACTTCGCGACGGTCCCGTCAGTGAGGTGCCAGCCGCGCTCGCGTGACTCACGAAGCGAGGCGAGATGGCGTCCGCGAGCGTCTCCCAGGCGCGTTTCGCGGGGCCGTGCAGTGTCTCCGGACGCGCCGAGCGCGTCTCCGCGGCCGCCTCGACGCGCGCCGCGTGCGGTGCCGCGAACCCGGCGCGCGCTTTCCGCGCGGCGTCCCTGCGCGATGCCGGCACGCGCGCGTCCCGTCGTGTCGCCGCCTCGACGCGCGCGAGCCTGATGGAGCCCGAGCAGGCGACGTACCAGCGCCGCCCCGAGGATGTGGTGGCGTCCAACGGCCGCGAGGTGGAGCAGTTCGCGCTCGAGGCTTGCGTGCGTCGCCAGACGAGCGGCGAGCGCGTTCCGCCGCCCAAGATTAACGACGACACCCTGGACGACGCGTTCGAGCGGTGCCGCGAGGTCACCGCCGAGTACGCCAAGACGTTTTACCTGGGCACGAAGCTCATGACCCCCGAGAAGCAGCGCGCGATCTGGGCCATCTACGTCTGGTGCAGACGCACGGACGAGCTCGTGGACGGCCCCAACGCCACGCACATCACCCCCGAGGCGCTGGACCAGTGGGAGCGGCGCCTCGAGGCGGTTTTCGAGGGGCGCCCGATGGACGTCATCGACGCCGCGCTGACGGACACCGTGAGCAAGTTCCCGGTGGACATCCAGCCGTTCCGGGACATGATCGACGGCATGCGCATGGACCTGGTCAAACCCCGGTACCAGACCTTCGACGAGCTGTACGAGTACTGCTACCGCGTCGCCGGCACGGTCGGGCTGATGTCCATGCCCATCATGGGCTGCGACGACGGCTTCGAAGGCGACCTGGAGAAGGTGTACAAAGCCGCGCTCTCGCTCGGCCTCGCCAACCAGCTCACGAACATCCTGCGCGACGTGGGCGAAGACGTGCAGACGCGCAACCGCATCTACATCCCCTTGGATGAGCTCGCGCAGTTCGGGATCACCGAGGAGGAGATCGTGCGCGGCGGGCTCTACTCGCCGAGCACCGGGAAGGTTGACGACCGGTGGAAGGCGTTTATGAAGTTTCAAATCGCGCGCGCGCGCGAGGTTTTCGCCGAGGCGGAAGCCGGCGTGAACTGCCTGCACGAGGACGCCCGGTGGCCGGTGTGGTCCGCGCTGGACGTCTACCGCAAAATCCTGGACTCGATCGAGGCGAACGACTACGACAACTTCTCCAAGCGCGCGTACGTCCCGAAGTGGGAGAAGTTCGCCATGCTGCCCTCGTCGTACGCCAAGGCGGTGCCGGCGCAGAAGTACTGAAGGTTTTTTTTAAACCAAAGCGAGACTGGATTTTTTCACGCGCGATCGTCGACGTCGCGAGTGTCGACGGCGCGCGCGGGGGTGGTGGGGGAGAGACGAAAGCAAGCGACGCGAGTGTGATTTCCGTGATGAAGTTCTTCGGGCGCTTTCTTGCGTGGTTCGGGATGCGTTTCGCGAAGCGAACGCGGCGGGCGCGTTTTGATGATGACATTTTTTTAAGTACCCTTCGCGCGCGCGCGCGCGGTGAGCGCGCGGTTCGTAAACCATTTCCTCGCGCCATCCTTCGCGTCGATGGCCACCATCACCGCACCGAGCCCTTGCGGCGGGGCATCACGCGTTCCGGAAGCGGCCTGCGCTTCGTCGGCGGCGGCCGCACGCGCTCCACCGCGGGCGGCGGCCGCTTCTTCGAGGCGTGGTCGCCGTGTTTGCGCGCCCGCGCGCCGCTCGCCTTGGCCGCCTTGGCCGCCTTGGCCGCCTCCGCCGCGGCTTCGGCTTCGCACTCCAGGCAGGTCCACCGCCGCGGCGTCCCGGCGCTGTCCACGATCCCGACGCACCGCGTGTGCATCCAGACCTCGCACGCGTCGCACGCGATCATGCGCTCGCCGTCGTCGTCCGTCGTGCCACACACGCAACGCACGGTCCACTGGTCCAGGCCGCCCTGGTACCGGAACTCGGACTGCAAGTCGGCGCCCTCGCCGTGCGCTTCCACCTTTCGCCCCGCCACCTTCTTCCCCACCTTTTGCGTTTCCTTCGCGCTCTCTAAGCCGACCACGGTCCGCACCTTGAACTTCCCCAGCACCACGTACAGGTCCTGGAAGCACTTCGTGGCCGCGGCTTTCAAGTCCGCGAGCGTCGGGTCGGCGGGCAGCAGGATCACCTCGGGAGGAGGCTTCGTCTCGACGCCGTGTTCGCGGCGCTTCTTGGCGCTCTTCGACTTTTTGCCGCCGCCGCCGCCGCCCATGCCGCTCACCTTCGGCCCGCGGTTGCGCGAGTCGATGACCGCGGTGACCATCACCCGCGTGGCGCCGCTAGAGATGGGCTTCTTCCCCTTCGGGCGCAAGTCCAGGAGCGCCTCGACCGGGACGTACGTCTTCACGAACTGCTTCGTGTCGAGGAGCACGCGCGCGCAGTCGATCAAATCGGAACCCTTGCACTTGGCGGCGGATTTGGAAAGACCAAGCCTGGCCGGTTTATAGCTCTCCAGGAGACTCTTATACACCGCCTTGACGTCGCGGTCGAGGTCGCTCTTGCTCAGTTGCCGAGCAGCCTCCTCCGCGGCGTGGCGTTCGCCCGACGCGCCTTTTTTTCCAGACGCGGGTTTTCCGCCGCCCGCGCCGTTCGCGGGTTCGGGCCGCGCCTTGGTTTTCCTCGCCGCCGGTTCGTCGGCGGGTTTCTGTTTCGGCGGGACCACCTTCGCGCGCATCTTCTTCATGCCGTCCACCTTGTCCAGGTGGTACTCGAGCTGGCCGCTCGAGCTGTTCTGCCGGCGACGCACCTTCGCGCGCGTCGACGGGCCTGCGAGCGCGAGCGCGCGGAGAGGGGGGGCGGCGGTTTAGGGCGACGGGACAAAAGTCAGCACGGCGGGGACGGCGCGGGGAAGAGCGCGCGCGGCGACGAGAGAACCCCGCGAGAGCCCTCGTCGTCTCGATCCGTCTTTCGGGGCGCGCGCGGGTCGGTGATACTTTTTCTCGACGCCGTGTGACGTCGACATCGCTCCGCAGGTGGCGCCTGGCGAACGCCGGGGCCGCCTCGCTTCCGATTTGGCTAGTCGTCGTCATTCCCGCGAGCCAAACGCCGCCGTCCGTCGAAAATCGGAGAAAAACGCGGTAACGCCGTCGTCGACGACCGAAGTCGAGGCGCGACGCGCGCGCGGTCGACGCGTGGCACTTCTTACCTTTCGGGTTGTTGTTCTTATCCACCTTGGACAGTGTCACCTTGGCGTCGGAGATGGTCTTCAAGACGTGGTCCAGCAAGCCGGTGTCGCCGACACCCTGGTCGCGCGCGCGCGCGCGCACCTCCTGGCGCGCCATCCACTTCCCGTTCGCCTCGCGGAGCACCTCCACGCACGCCGTGCACGCCGTCTCGATGCGCGCGTCGCTCCAGCGGGACGTGCGCGCGGGCGAGAGCGACGCGAGGGAAGGCTGGGGTCCCTTCTTGCTGCCCTTCTTCGCGGAAGCGGCGGGAGGCGAGGGAAGCGGCGGCGGCGGCGACGGCGCGCGCGCCCTAGGCGCCGCCGCGGTCGCCTCGCGCTTGACGGCGGCTTGCGGGTTGTGCAGGCGGTGCGCCTCCGAGGGCGGCGGCGCGGGCTCCGCCACGAACTCGGGCTCGGTCGCGGGCACAAGCCCGTCCGCACCCCGCGGCCGCAGCGGGCGCTTCGGCGTGACGCGCGGCTTCGCGGAGGACATCACGCGCGTCGGCCCGCCCGCTCGAGGGACGGACCGCGCCGCGTTCGGTACGCCATCCGCCATCCGCGACGCCTTGGCGGCTTTGGACTCGAACTTGAGCGGCTCGAACAGCGAAGACGCCGCCTTGCGCTTCGCCGCGGCTTCGCGCTGCGAGTCCAGGCGCGAGCCCTTTCTGCCGTTGGCCAAACTCGCGAGTTTGTCCGCGCCGCCGCCCTTCGCGCCCTTCCCCTTTTTCCCTTCCCCTTTCTCCTCGCGCCGGCCCGCCGCGCGCCGCTCGCGAAGCACCAGCTCCTTCTCCGCCTTATCGTTGCGGCGCACGATGCGCTGCAGCAGGAGCAGCAGCGCGACCAGACCGCCCACGGTGGTGGGCGCGTACTGCTTCATCAGCGCCTCGTACCGCGCGATCACCTCCAGCGCCGGTTCGGTTCGGTCCGACGTTTCCCCTGCGCTTCGAGGCGGAGGATCGATTTCGGCCGCCATCCGCTCGAAATCCGTCTTGACGCTCGCCAGAGGGAACCGCCGCAACCGCTCGGCGGCTTGGCGGTGCGTCGCGGCGGTGTTCCCGAACGACCCCTTGCCGAACTGATACCCGTACGTGCCGTACCACGTCTTCCCACACGCCACCGGGTTCAGCAGCCGGAACTCCACGCCGTACTTCTGCGACACATCCTCCACGCTCACCTCGCGCGCGCGAAGAACGACGCACAGCTTCTCCCAGATTTGAATCAGCTGCTGCCCGGAGAGGCGCGCGCTGCCGGCTTCGCGCCCGTTGATGCGCATGAGGTGCCCGCACCCGTTCGCGTGCAGCGTGCCGTGCATGAGGTGCGTCTGGTAGTCCAGCAGGCTCGTCTCCTTGTCGTTCTCGCCGCACGCGGGGCAGATCTTCTCCTTCGCCGGCGCGGCGGCGGTGCAGATCTGGCAGATGCGCTTGCCGAGGAGCTCGGGCTTGGAGTCGACGCGGAAGTCGCTGTGCACCACGAAGTGGTACTGCTTGCGCGTCACCGGGTGGTGGTGCCACCCGATGCACCGGCAGCAGTCGCAGTGCACGCGCGTGCTCTCGAGCATGGTCTCCTCGTACACGCGCAGCACAGCCTCGTGCTCCGTCCCTTTGCCCAGCGTCACGGTGTGCCCGAGCACGCCGCTCTCGACGAAGTAATCGTCGGGCTCGGTTTCCGTTTTCATGAACGAACGCACGTTGTCCCTGCGTGCGCGGTCGAGAGAGTAGCGAGGAGAGAGGGTTTGCGTCAGCGAGGGAGGCGAGACGCGCGCGGAGGACACGACGCGGCCGACGTCGTTCGGGTCGAGGCTTTCGCGGAGTGGGTATCCGCGGAGGCGTGCGGGGGAACGGAGCGCGTTCGCGCGTAGCCGGGGGTTGGACGCGCGCTCTCCTCGGACGGGCGCTCGAGGGCGTCGAATCGAATCTTTCGCCAACGCCAGCCTTCGCGCGCGAAAACCGCGGTCGTGGGCGCCGCGTCGATTTGCACGCGTGTCGTCCGCCTCGCGGGGCGCGCGGGCGCGGAGACGCACCTGAAGGGGCCGTAGTACGCGAGATCATCCTTCTCAATCCAGGGCACGATTTGCGGATCGTCCACGCGATCGGTCGGCATCGTTCCCGGCCTCGGCTTCCCCCTGTCGTCTCCTCCGGAGGCGCGAAAGCCTGCAGAGGTGGACCCGCCCTGCTCCTCCAACCCCCTGGTGCCAGACGAGAAAATGAAGATTCTGGAGCCCAATGCGCTTCGAGCCGCCCGCGGTGGCGCTTCGAGCCTTCGACCGAACGCGCGGGTTCGGTCGGTATCCGCTCGCCGGGCGCCGCGGGTTCGCCCCCCGTGAAGTGCGGGGCGGCAGGTGACTCGGGGAGTTCTCACCGCGTGCGACGGCGCGCCGCGAGGAGACAACCCTGGAAAGTGAGGTTAGTGCGCCGTACGACATGTGCGAATTCTCGAGTGGTCTTTTAGTCACGAAAAACTCCCACGAGTCGGGCTTGGCAGATTCGAAGCGCGTTTTCGCTGCGAACGGCAAAAACTTCTGCGGAAAGTTCTGCGGAAAGTTCAAGCACTGCACAACCCCCGGCAGAGCGATCAGCGCACGGCCTGCGCGGTTCTCGGGCGCGATCTCGTGTCGATGGCGCTTCGAAACGCGCTCAGACGCGCGGCATCGGCCGCGCCGTGGGCGATCGCGGCCCCTCGGTCGTTGAAGCGCCCGGAGGCGGGGTGTCGCGCTGTGTGCTCCGCTTCGAGCGCTCGCAGGTTGGCGCCAATCACACGCAGCGCGGCGTGCTGGAAAGGCGGGCGATCGTTCGCCGCCGCCGCGGAATGTGCGTCCCCCTCCTTTCGCCCACCCAGCCACATCCACGCGATAAATGTCGGACGCGAGCGACTCCCCGCGGAGCGCGTCGCGTCCCCGCGTCGCGCGCGGCGAGGGCCGAAGCGGCCTCGCGCCATCGTGAAGATATTTTTTCCCGAAGCCCGACGCTTCGCTTTTCCAAAATGGACGCACCGCGTTTTTTGGACGCGCCAGTCTCCGCGCAACGCTGACCCGACCTCTCCGTTCCCCCACGTCGCGAAAACGAACGCGCATGAACACCCCGCACCCCACGCTACGCTGTGCCGCCGCAGACCCGCCGTTCCAGGAGATCACCATGCCCGCGCTGTCCCCGACGATGACGCAGGGCAGCATCGCGGAGTGGAAGGTTGAGGCGGGCGCCAAGGTCTCGGCCGGGGACGTCATCGCGGACATCGAAACGGACAAGGCCACCATGGCGCTGGAGTCCATGGAGGACGGGTACATCGCGAAGATCGTCGTGCCCTCGGGCGCGCAGGACATACAGGTGGGCGAGGTGGTCGCCGTCATGGTCGAGGAGGCAGTCGACTGCGCGAAGTTCGCTGACTACGCGCCCGCCGCGGGAGCCGCTGCCCCCGCCGCCCCCGCCGCGCCCGCCGCACCCGCGGCGCCCGCGGTGCCTGCAGCCCCTGCCGCCACGCCCGCGGCTGCGCCTCCCCGCGCGGCCTCCGGCGCGCGGGTCTTCGCCAGCCCCCGGGCGCGCGCGATGGCGAAGGCGGCGGGCGTCGCGATCGAACGCGTCCCGGGCACCGGCCCGAACGGCCGCGTCGTGATGTCCGACGTCGCGCGCGCGATCGAGTCCGGGGTGGCGGTCGGCGGCGCGTCCGGTGCCGCCGGCGCCGGCGCCGCGGACGGCTTCGCCCGGTTTTTCCCCCCGTTCGAGGACGTGAGCCTGACCACGATCAAAAAGGTGACGGCGGCGCGTCTGACCGAGAGCAAGCAGACGGTGCCGCACTTCTACCTGACGGTGGACGTGCGCATGGACAAGCTCGCGTCTCTGCGCGCGCAGCTCAACGCCGGGCTGGAGAAGTCCGGCGGGAAGATCTCCGTGAACGACTTCGTCGTCAAGGCGTCCGCGGCGGCGCTGAAGGCGGTGCCCGAGGTGAACGCGAGCTGGATGGGCGACAAGATCCGCCGGTACAAGAAAGCCGACGTGAGCGTCGCGGTGCAGACGGAGGCGGGTCTGATGGTGCCCGTGGTGCGGAACGCGTGCGGCTTGGGCCTGACGGGCATCTCCTCCGAGGTGAGGAGCCTCGCGGGGAAGGCGAAGGAGGGCAAGTTGACGCCCACGGACATGATCGGCGGGACGTTCACGATCAGCAACCTCGGCATGTTCGGCGTGAAGCAGTTTGCCGCCATCGTGAACCCGCCGCAAGCCGCGATCCTCGCCGTGGGATCCGCGCGCAAGGAGGTGGTGAAGAAGCCGGACGGGAGCGGGTACGAGGAGGTGATGGTGATGAGCGCGACGCTGAGCTGCGACCACAGGGTGGTGGACGGCGCGGACGGCGCCTCGTGGCTCGGCGCATTCAAGGGGTTCATGGAGGACCCGGTGACCATGCTGCTGTGACGCGTCGCGCGCGAGGTTTTTCGCGGGATCGACGGTTGCTCTGACGCGCCGGGCGGCGGCGCGCGTTGACCAGGCTGGGTCACGAACGCGGCTGTCATCGAACCTCTCGACCGGTCAAAAATGCAATGCTGCGAAATGTCAATCGTCAAAAAGTTACAAGGACGGTCGTCTCCCTCGGTTCGACCGCGACCGCGCGGCTCGGCGGTTTCCCCCGGCGGCGCAAAGCGCGACTACGTACGCGACTAGAAAACCTCGAACTCGTCTTCCATGGGCCTCTCCGTCTCGAACGGGAGCTCGACGTCCACGGCGTCGCGGTACAGCGCCTCGATGTCGTAGAACTCCCTGGATTGCGGCGTGAACACGTGCACCACGACCTCGCCGCAGTCGACGCACACCCAGTCGCCCTGCTGCGTGACGTTCTTCGCCAGGCTCAACCCGTGTTTCTCGTTCAGGTGGTCGCGCATCTTCGTCGCCACAGCCTGCATCTGGGGGCGGTTAAACGCGGTGGCGAGGATGAAGTACCGGGCCCAGTGCACCTTCCGGGACACGCCGAGCACGCGCACGTCCGCCGCGCGCGTCTCGTCGGCGATCACCGCGAGCTCCAGCGCGATTTCGCGCGCCGCCGCCTCCGCCGCCTCCTCGTCGGGCCCGGGCTCGCTGGCGCGAGCGGGCGCGCGTTCCACCTCGCCGGGGCCCGCGGCGGGGGGTTCCGACACCGCGCGGGGGAGGTGGACGACGCGGCGCGCGTCGCCGACGCCGAAACGCGCCGGGCGGCGAGCGGCGCTCGCCGTTCCGCGCGAACGAGGCGCGAGGCCGCTCGCCGGCGGCGCGTGGACGCGGGTCGTCGAGGCGAGCATGGCTGTGCGAGTTTATCCGATTCGGCACCGATAAAGGAAAAAGCGTCCTTCGCCGAGAGGGGGCGGCGAGGGTTACGAGCCCGAGACGTCGCGGGACCGGTGAACCTGGACCTCGAAAGCGCGCGGAAGGCTTCTCGCGGGCGTTCGAAAGACGCGGCGTGCGTCGACGGGACCGGCGAATGCGCGGCGCGATGTGGATTGCGTGCCGTCGCGAACGCGAAAAGCACGTTTTCCCAGCCGCCGCCGCGAAACCTGACGACACGTCGTCAGTCCTCGAACGCCGCGAAAGCGCGACTCAAGGATTGCAGAGAAAAAACGCCCGCTCCGGGCGCTTTCCGCCGCGCCTCGGTCCGGCGGCGCGCGCGGGCGACGCGAAGAACGCGAATGGAAACGCCTACCGCGACTACCCACGACGCTACCCCTCTACCCCGCACCTTCGTACTTCCCCGCCCCCTTGGTGAGCGCGGTGAGCGCGGCCGAGAGCCCGCTGTCCTTGTCCCTGGCCTTCTCCGACGCCTTAGCGAGCGCGGCGGCGGCGTCATCCGAAATCATCGGCCCGTCCAGTCCGTCCGGGTCGTCTTCCTTGATGGCCATGACGCCGCGGATCTGCGGCGCGACGCGCACGTCGTTCTTGCGGCACGTCGTCAGAAACGCCTGTAACAGATCCATCTGAATCGCGAAGAACTGGTCCTTGTTCACCGCCTCCACGAAGAAGCTGATCTTGACGTGCAGTCCCTCCGTGCTCACCGAGTCGAGGAACACGCGGCGGTGCATGGACCGCACGACCCTCGGGTCGGACTTCACGACGGACCGGAAGTTCGCGAGCGCGTTCGCGAGACGCGGGGCGTCGTCCAGGCGCACGACGACTTCCTTCTTCACGCGGAAGTACTTGCCTCGTCTCGACACGTTCAGCACCGCGAGCGAGGAGAACAGCGAGTTCGGGAGGTAATACACCTCGCGCTGCATGCTGCGGATGGTGGTCCGGAACAGCCCGATGTCCAGCACGTACCCTTCGATGTCCTTCACCTGCGACGTGGAGAACCGGATCTCCTCCCCCGGCGCGAACGGCGCGGTGGCGTAGAGCATCAAACCCATGAACGCGTTCTCCAGGATCTGCCGCCCGGCGAGACCGATCGCGAGACCGGAGATCCCGCCGAACGTCACGAGCGCGCCGACGTCGACGCCGCACGTCTTCAATCCGAGCACCGCGGCGAGGATGTACGTCGCGATGGTGGAGAGCTTCTGTATGCCCGCCAGGCGCTCCACCTGGAGCGTCTTGCCATCCAGCTCCAGCGCCTCCCGCTGCGTGGAGTACACGCGCTGCTGCCAACTTAAAAACACGCGCGAAAACGCGAGCACGAGCGCGGCGCGCACCACGGTGTCCACCACGGCGTTGAAAGACGAAGGCACGACGAGCCCGAACCGCTCGACGCCGGCTTCGGTGAACCGCAGCGACGCGACCGCGACGAGCGCCAGCTCCAGTGGTGCGTACACGTTCAAAAGCAACCAGTGCCAGCTCGAGCTCTGCCAGGTTTTCTCCGTCGGGGACTCGGTCCACCAGAAGTACAGCGCGCGCGTCGTCTTCTCCAAACCCAAACGGAGCGCGACGACGGAGAAGACGCACAGCGCCGCCTCGGCGATGCCGTCGTTGGACCGCGAGCCGGTGGCGAGCCGCAGGATCAGGGACACGACGATGCGCCAGCCCGCGCGGAAAGCCGCGGGGTCGAACGCCACGGCGACGGCCAGAACCCAAAACGCGAGGAGCACGCCCACCACGGGGAACGCGCGCGCGAGCCGCGAGCGGCTCACCTCGACGGAGGCTGAGCCTCCGTCGGCGTCGCCGTCGGCGCTCGCGCCTTGGTCCGAGTCGTCCATGGTCAGCGACGCCGCGCGCGTCTCTCGCTCCGCCGCCGCGCGCTCCGCCGCCGCGCGCTTCGCCGCCGCGCGCTTCGCCGCATCCTTCCGCTGTTGCTTCTTGGTCGACCCCTCGCTCGCGGCTTTCTCGGCTTTCTCCGCCGCCTCGCGCAGACGCTTCTTGCTCATCTTGTCGCTCACCGCCACCCCCGCGCGCTCAGCCGCTTCGCGCAGCTGCTGCTTCGTCTCCACGGCCACGCCCGCCTTCGCCATCGCCTCGCGCAGCTGCCTCTTGCTCATGGTCTCGTCCACGTACACGCCAGCCTTCTCAGCCATCTGCCGAAGCTGCTTCTTGGTGGTGCCGTCGCCGTCGCCCTTCTTCTTCCGCGGGTACACAACGACCCAACGCTCCGAGACGCCGTGAATGCGCGAGGGATTGGTTTTCCCTACGCCCCGCGGCGCGGGGGACGGCGCCAAGACGCGACCGACGCGCGCGCGCTCTGTCGGCGCGCGACGAAAGGTCACCCACGACGCCGCCTTCGCGGCGAGCATCGTCCTCCGACGACGGACGAGCGGCCCGCTCGAGAGCGCCCCCGTTTCTGGAGAAAAAGTGTAATTATTCACGCGCGTCTTCAAAAAGCCGACTTGACGCTTTTTCGGAGTATGAAAGATTGCGCGAGACGCGTGGAGCGCGAGACGCGTTTTCGCGCGCGCGAACGTTGACGGTGCGACACGAACGCTCGAATCTCTGTCATGTCACCCCACCCGCCATCCTCGCCACGCCCCGCTCACGAGCATGACCGCCGCGGACCACGCGCCGATCCGCTCTATGCCGCAGACGTCCCACCCCACGGTCCGCCACGCGAAAAAGTTCGCCGCCGCCGCCGCGAGCGCGCGCGCCCGCCGGTGGGAAGCCCGGGCCGTTCCCGGTTCGTTGACCACCGCGTCGATCTCGATTCGCGAACCCCGCGCAGCGGAGACGAGAGCGATGCGAGGCGCGAGGCGCGCGGAACACGCGGTCATCGCCGCGATGACCGCGAAGTTCAGGGCGGGGACTTTGAGGAACCAACGCAGGTCGCCGTGCCCGTCGGCGGCGGTTTCGTCTTTCGCGCCGCGCTCGCTTTCCTCCGCCCGGGCGGTCGGCGTTCCGTCGCGCGCGTCCCCGGCCATCTCCTCTCGCGCATTTCGCGTGTCTCGCGGCTCTGCGTCGTCCTCGAACGCCACGGAGAGCAGACGCGAGGTCCCCCCGAGATGAGGCGGCAGGATCTCTCGCGGAAAGATCTCCGCCAGACGATCGAGGTCGCCGCGGTCGACGAGCTTGATTTTCGGCGGCGTGTACCTTCCCAGCAACGGCCGCATCAGCCGCAGAAGCACCCTGCCTCGCCGCCCGGTGGGGTAGATATAGAACCTGTGCAGCCTGCCACGGAATCCGCGCTTCAAGGCGCGTTGCAGTATCTCCCCGAGCTTACAGAACGCTGGCAAGTGCACGTGGACGCACGACGTCAAGTCGAGCAGGATGGTGAACTTGCCCTCGTGCGCCGCGTCGTCTCCGTCGTTCGCCAGCTCCCTGTCCATCTCCCTGCACACCAGCTCGCACGTCCACACCAGCGTGGCCTCCACGACTTTACTCGCGCCGCGCGCGTATTGCTCGACGTTGGTGTAAATCACGGGGCACCCGTCTTTGTCGCGCGCGGTGGGCCACGCGCTCGGCGTGGACAGCGCCAAAAAAGTCAAAGCCCTCTCCTGTTCCGCGCGCGTCTCCGCACCCAAACCCGCCGCTCGCCTCTCCTCGGGCGCGTACCTCGGGTCGAGCAGGCGCGTGGTGTGACGTTTGCGCATCTCCGCCGTCACGCCCGCCTCGCGAGGCAGACTGTCGTCGTCCAGCCCGCGTTCGACTCGGTACGTCGCGTACTGCAGCAACAG
>Ga0181561_10003688_pt1 | contig 13457 bp, 9 predicted proteins | sample 011ome_19_FD_133760 | JGI IMG/M metagenome (GOLD analysis project Ga0181561, IMG submission 133760) | Coastal salt marsh microbial communities from the Groves Creek Marsh, Skidaway Island, Georgia - 011510BT metaG (megahit assembly) | ecosystem: Environmental > Aquatic > Marine > Intertidal zone...
CAGGCTCTCGCCGCAGAGCGACGAATGCAAGCGCAAGAAGCGGCGCGCAAAGCCAGCGTCGGCGCGCTCGGGGGTGCGCGCTTTCGCGATACGACTACGATCGGTGGTGGGCCGACTGGGCCGACGCAGTAACGCGCTCTTGCGCGAGAACGCGGAAGCGATGGCGAAGGGCGCTTTTTGCGGCATCGCGCTCGCGCTCGTGCTTCAAAGCACGGCCCGTACGGCGCGTAACGGACGCGAAAGGGCACGATTAGGACGATAGAGAGATAGATAGGATGTTGTAGACAACGAAAACTGTGTAGTGTACGGGTCGGGTTGAAAAGAATCAGAGATAAATTTACGGCGCGGTGCTTTCGATCGTCTTCAAGCACTCCACGACGCTCGCGCCATCGAGCATCTTTTCCGTCAACGTGTCCCACGCGCTCTTATTCGTCTTAAGAATGCTCGCGGCTTGGAAGACGGCCCATCGCGTGAGCTCTTGCTGCGACGCGTCGGAGAGCTTCGGGTCGACTCGGTTGAGAATTCTCTGCAAATCGTACAGATCCGCGCTCTGACCCATGACTTCGTCGAACTCCATCGCTTCCGCCGCGACGCCAGACATGCTCACCACGGCGAGCGGGAGCATCTCGCTTTCGCTCAGTTTCGCGCCTTGAAAAATTTTCCGCTCCAGCTTGGACTCCATAAAATTCACGTGCGACTGATCGATGCCGAGATCGTACGACCCCACGGGCACGCCCAGCGCGTACCCTACCAAAAAGTGCCCAGCCTCGTGTCTCGCGATCCTTCGTCGGTACTCCGGGTTCACCCTCGCCAACCGATCCGTCGCCACGCGCAGCAACCCGGGCGCCGTCGACCCCACCGCGAGCACCGCCAACGAAATCCCCCCGATCAAATACGCCCCGAACGCCCCCCAATCCCCCGGAAGCGTCGCCCCCACCACCGTGGCCAACAAGCTCGTGCTCAGCGTCACCGTGACGATGAGATTAAAGTCATTCGCGTCGCTCGGTCGCGCGATTTGTTCCGGCGCGCACTTCAGCAGCCGCTTCAGTTCATTAGGAAACACGTTTCGTCGCTGCATCGGCGCCTCGCCCGCGCTGTTCCACACTTTCACCGCGCCCGAGTCTTTCAAAGTCTTCAGCGCCGCGCGCACGTCCGTCGTCGCGCGCTCCAGCGCCTCGGCGCGCTCGCTCGGCGGCAGCGCGCGAACTTTGGATAAAACGTCATCGATGGCGTCGTACGACGCCGCGGGCGACGCGCGAGCGACGACGACGCGCGAGCGACGCGCGGTGACTCGCGCGTGACGCCGCGCCGGCGCGGGGGCGCGCGCGGACGACGTCAACGTGAACATCGATCGGATCGGCGCGTCTCGGTGTGACGCGCGGGCTCGCGCGGCGAGCGCGAGCGAGCGCGCGAGAGATTGAATAACGATAACGATGAGATAACAAAATCGAACGACGGCGTGCGACGGTGAACGAGCGCGACGAAGTGATCACGCGGTGAAATCGACCTCGTTGGCGAGGATTTGCTCGAGGGTTTGCTTGCGACGAATGACGGCGAAACCGGCGCCGTCGGCGAGTCGCATGACTTCGGGAGCCTCGGGGAAGGAGTTGTAGTTCTTGGAACTCATGCCGGCGCAGTAGGCGCCGGACCCCTCGATGACGACGTAATCGCCGATGTTGACTTCGCCCATGCGACGCTCGGAGATGGTCTCCGGCTCGTCCGGGGCCGGGGTGAGCAAATCTCCGGATTCGCAGCAGTGCCCGACGACGACGTAATCGGCTTGCGCGGCGGGCAATTCGCCAGCCTTGCTCACCGACACCAGCGGGTGCTGAGAGCCGTACAAGCTCGGGCGTAAGACTTCGGTCATACCCATGTCGAGTTTCAAGAACGTGTGCCCTTCGGCGGTGCCGGTGACGACCTTGTCTTGCACCGAGGTGACGACGGCGCACGAGTTGGCCAACAAAAACGTACCGGGCTCGATTTCGAGCTTTAACTTACGTCCGGTCTCCTTCGCGAACGCTTCGAACGCTTCTTTCACCGGCACGCCGACGACGGCGAGATCGGTGGACTTTTCGTACGACATCCGCCCGACCTTGTAGCCGCCGCCCAGGTTGAGCGTGTCGACGCTCGGAAACTCTCGGCACAAATCCAAGGACATCCCGCTCACCTTTTGCCACACCGCCGGATCGCTTCCGCTTCCGATGTGCGTGTGCACGCGCACGACCTTCAAGTCGTACTGCTCCACGATTTCCTTCACTCGCGGCAGAGACTCGAACCAAATCCCGAACGACGAGCTCGGCCCCCCCACGTTCGTCTTCCCCGTCCCGCCGCTGCCCAGCCCCGGGTTAAACCGCACGCCGACCTCCCCTCCCGGGAACGCCCTTCCGAATCGTTCCAACTGATCCAGCGAGCACGCGTTCACCTTCACCCCGCGTCGCACCAAATCCTCGAAAAAGCTCGGCAGCTCTTGCGTCGACAGCGAAATCTCCCCCCCCGCGAATCCCGCCTTCATCGCTCGCTCGCACTCGTATCCGCTCGACGCGTCGACGTGCAGGCCAGCCTTTTTAAACGTCTTCAGGATCGCCGCGTTCGGGCTCGCCTTCATCGCGTACCGCACCGTCAATCCGTACGCGTTCGGAAACGCCCTCGCCCGCGCCGCCTGCGCGTCCAGCGTCGCGCGGTCGTACACGTACGTCGGCGTCCCGTGCGTCGCCGCCACGTCGCGCACGTCCTCGGGCGTCAGGAACCGCAGCGTCTCCGTCGCGCTCGCGTTCGTCCGCGCGCCGAGGCGCGCGCGCGGCGCCGTCGCGGTGCGCACGCGCGTCCATCGTCCCGTCGCGCGCGTCGCGCGATCGCGTCGCGCGCGCGCCGTCGCGACGCGCGGCATGGGCGCGGTCGCGCGCATGCCGGCTCTTACCCTCGCGCGTTCGTCGTCGGCGCGGTTAGCGCGTCGGCGCGTCGAGGTGCGCGGCGCGGCGACGATCGCGAAACCCCGACCGACGTCGCATCGCGACGCGCTCGCGATGCGCGCGCGCGCGGCGCCGGCGTCGACGACGTCCGCGACGGGACGGACGACGACCGCGACGCGCGCCGGCGGGCGCGGCGCGCGCGCGACGCGATGGACGACGACCGCGCGCGACGACGGCGCGGCGAATGATTCGACGACGACGACGACGACGACGGGCGCGCGCACGCGACGCGCGCTCGCGCGCGACGCGGCGTCGAGCGCGATCGCGGCGATGGCGTGGCGCGCGCGCGCGGCGGGCGCGACGACGGCGGTGACGCACGAGGGGCGGACGCGGCCGGCGTACGCGTTCGACGCGGCGCTGCGGGTGGCGACGCTGCGGCGGAGCGCGCCGCCGAACGCGGCGAACGAGTTCTCGAGGACGCAGACGAACAGGGTGAAATTTAAGATGACGGCGGTGGCGAGCGTGGGGGAGATTTACGGGAGCCTGGCGAGGGGAGGGAAGAAGACGAGGGGGGCGGACGCGACGACGCTGGGCGACGAGTGGTTGGCGCCGGCGATCGCGAATGGGTTGATACGGCCGATTCCGGGGGCGGAGTCCTCGGCGTGGTTCGCGAGGTTGTCGCCGGTGTGGCGAACGCTGGTGCGGCGAGACGCGCGCACGGGGAGGGTGAGCGCGGGGGGGGAGATTTACGGCGCGCCGTACAGGTTTGGATGCGCGGTGATCGCGTACAGAAAGGATAAGCTGCCGAAGGGGGTGAAGCCACCGCGAGATTGGGAGGATTTGTTCGATCCGAGGTTGAAGGGTTTGATCGGGATGCCCAACGCGCCGCGGTTGGTTTTGAGCGCGGCGCTGAAGGCGGAGGGGATGTCCGCGAACGCGAGCGACATCGGCGGCGCGGACGGGCGAGTGAGCGCGCGCGTGCGCGCGCTGCGCGAAAACGTCAAGGTATTCGATGACTTGCAATACACGCAAGCGATCGCGTGTGGCGATTGCGCCGTCGTCATCGGGCCTTCGGAGGATGTATTTTCCGTCGCCCGTCGATCGACTCTGATCGGTCTCGCGGTGCCGAGCTCGGGAACGACGCTGTGGAGCGATTGTTGGGTCGTGCCCACCGCGACGGTGGCGAACAAAGGCGGTGGTCCATCGCCAGTCTTAGAGCAGTGGATCGATTACACGCTTCAGCCGGCGCGCGTGAACATGCGGGTTGGCTTGAAGGGGGGGATTTCGCCTCTCATGTTTGACGGCCGCGGCGTCGACGGCGGTTACGCTAGGTACCCCAACGTCGCTCGTCCCGTGCTCGGGAGTGATGACGGCGATATGCTAAAAGGTTGGATACCAGACGACTCCGTGTGGTCGGCGAGCGAGTTTCAGCTTCCGCTCAGCGACCGCGCGCGCGCACAATACGTCGCGATGTCACAGGCCATCGTGCGTCGATGAAATTAGGAATGAATTTGTCAATAAATGGAATAGCGTTCTAGCACTTCGCTGCGGTGGTGGATAAAACCAGGGTCGATAACTCCTCCTCTTGCCTGAGGAGCGTGCGAAATTTATCGACGCGCGCGCGCAAACGTTCGACATCTGCGGCGCGTTCCGCGAGCACCGCGTCTAGTTCGTCGACGTACGCGTCCACCGCCGATCCTGGCTTGTCCACACGAGCGAGGAACTCCATCTCGTGCTTGACCATCTCCATTGATCTCTCGATGTGCCCTCGATGGGCGGCGATTATGGAGTCTTCTTCACCGAGAATGACATTGATGAGCGCGTCGTGCGCTTGCTCGGCTTCTTCTCGCGACATGCTCGCCGTCGAGTCGACGAAAGTCGGAAGCGTTGTCGCGCTCACGCTCGCGCGCCGACTCGCACTCGTCGTGGATTTTCGACCATTCACGCGCGAAGGCGCGCTCGAACCATCTTGTGGAGGCGTGGATCGAATCAGCGACTGTCGCGTTGCGCCGGGCGTCGACGCTCGCGGCGCAAACGCCATCGTGCGCGGATCCCGAGTCGGTGTCGATGCCGTGGTCAACGATGGTGGCGCCACGATCGGTTCCCCACTGCTAGTACCACGCGTGAGCTCTTTTACACGATCGGCATATCGCAGCGTGTTGAGCGTGTGCTCGCACGAACCCTCCGCCGGGGAGATGTTCGCGATCATCACCGTTCGCGAATCCCCCAAGAACGAATCCCGAAGCACTTCCGTGAGTTTGGACCCGCGAAACGGCACGTGCGACGCCCCTGAATCAAGCGCACGTATGCACTCTTTCAGTGCGAGCAGAGATTTGTTGATTTCCGCGCCCTCGATGCGGGTTTGTCGATCGTTATCCGTCGTGTCCGCGCCGCGCTCGCTCCCAGCCAAATCTATAAAGGAAAGTTTGCCAAAGATTTCCGTTGCAGGCGCGTCGTTCGACGCTAGCGCCGCCGCCACTGCGTTTCGATGCTTTAATTCGATCGGTTTCTTCAGCACGAGCTGTAATATTGCGTGCGATCGAGATGATTCTGCGTTAGCACCCGTGCTACCGACGCATCGAGCCTTTGTGCTGTGCTCGACGAGTCGATCGAACGTGTCGTCGGCGTCAACGCGGTACTCTTGCAATCCAACGACGCAAATCTGTGATTTGGAATCTTCGAGCACGCGGAGTTTTCGTCGTCCGTTAAGCAAGTCGAAAACGCGTCCGCCGTAGATTTCAAACGCGCTGACCCAGAGTTGCAGATCTGCGCGACTGTCGGCGGATTCGGCTCGATTGACGGCGGCGAGAATATCCCTCGCCGCGCGTCCCGGCAACGGCTGCATCGTGTACGTCTTCCCGCTTCCCGTTTGTCCGTACGCAAAGCACGTCGCATTAGCGCGGCTGAGCGCAAACTCCACCAAAGGCGCGACCTCGCTCACATACACGTCGTCGTTGGACGCCGACTCGTCGAAGACGGCGTCAAACGAGAAGGCGTGCTTCTCTACGAATCGCGTCAAGTCAACCTTCACTTTAGGTTCCCAAACCGTGAGCTCGCGCGAAATATCATCGCTCGTACAAATATCGCGCTCTTTTCTCGACTGTTCTTTCGCGTTCAGCGGTCGCTTACGCACGGAAACTCGGATTTTTGACTTTCGCTGCGGCGACTTGGGCCTCGGCGTTGACTTTCGAGGTGACGGCGCCGTCGATTCGTCTTCGTCTACGTCACCACCGTCCTCGACGTTTCGTCGTTCGTCTGCATCCATCTCCGAGTTAGTTTTCGCATCGTCATCCTCGTCACCACCTGCGTCGCCGCCCTCATCGCCATCCTTCGGCTCGGCCTCCGCCGTCGCGCTCGCGTTCGCGAAATCCCGACACATTTCCTTCACCATCCGCATCGCCTTCGCTCGATCCGCCACGTCCCGTATCCCGAGCTCGCTCAAATCGTCTCCGCGTAGCTTACAAACCTCGCCGAACTCCAAATGCTTCAGATTATCGCGATACCGCGCCAATCCGTGCGCTCGAATGTACCTGCGCGCGCCTCGCGAGCGTCGTCAGTGATGAATACGAACGGACACCGCGCGATCATCGCGCGCGCGTCGACGCCCTTGCCGTTCGCGAGCGCGCGCGCGACGCAAACACTTCGCTCGCGCACCATCGCGCGTCGCGCCGCGCCATCCTCGCCCTCGCGCGTCCGCGCCGTCGCGCGCCGTCGCGCTCGATAGATTCGATAGATTCGATTCGTGTTCACCGCGCGCGCACGTCGTCTCCAGCGCCTCGCTCGCCGCGCGCGCGCGCGAGCGTGCGGCGCGATCGATGTCACGCCCGTCGACCGCGCGCGCTCGCACCGCGGGCGCTCGCGCGCGACGCGCGGCGCGTCTAAATGTGCCGCGCGCGCGTCCACCGTTGACTCGACTCGTCATTCGTCGTCGCGCGCGCGCGCGCCGACGCGCGCGCGTCGCGTCGCGCGCGCGCGCGAGCGTGCATCATGACGCGTGACCTCCCTCGCGCGCGCGAGGGCCGGGCGCGCGACGACGACGTCGCGAGCGACCGAGAAGTTTTGCTCGCGTCGTCCGTCGATGGCGACGCGAGAGACGCCGCGACGACGACGTACGAGCGCGCGATGGACGTCGTGAGCGAAATCGCGTCGTCGAGCGCGCTCGCGGGCGCGCTCGCGGGGCCGCTGGGCATCGCTCGAGGGACGGAGGCGACGGCGGCGACGGAGACGACGGCGGCGAGCGCGCGCGCGAACGAGGGCGCCGACGACGACGACGCCGACGACGCCGACGACGCCGACGACGACGGAACGCGAGCGCTGGAGAGTCAAGGGCGCATAGTCTCGCTGCTGGCGAGTTTTGAGCGCGGGACGCCGATGATGGCGCTGTTCTTGATGATTTTCTTTTATAAACACTTCGCGCAGCTCGCGTTCGTGGGGTGGTTGACGTACGCGCTGCTGCGGGCGAACGGACGGACGGTGACGGAGGTGGCGAAAAGAGAGGCGAGGAAGGTGGCGGACGTGGGAGCGGTGATGGTGGCGCTGCTCGCGCACTTGCTCGTCGTGTGGACGATGACACCGACCGGGCGACGGGCGCGAGGGATGTTTCAGGAACCGGCGGGATTTTGGACGTGCGCGTTTGACGTCGCGGCGCTCGATTTGTGCGCGAGGTACGCGTTCATCGTCGCGAAGTTGTTGATCGTGGCGTTGCCTATGCACGTGTTGCAGCGCGTGCTGAGAATTTCTAGCAAGGCGGCGGCGAAGATGCCGACTGCGCGCGTGTACAGACGGCGCGCGTCGTTGTTGAGCACGATCGAGTACGCGAACGCGGCGTGTCGAACGATGATTCCCGCGCCCGTGTGGTTAGCTTACTTCAAGAGAGAGCTTCCAAGCTTGTTTGCTTCCTTCGTCACGGGGCTTTACGTGATTTTCAAGCTCAGAGGCGTCGTTCAGCGCGGATTCGACTTCATCAACGCGGCGTCGATGTGGTTGACGGCGAGCAAAAGAGCGGGCGACATCGCGACGAGTGAAGACTTGATGGAAGCGGGCGATGTGTGCGCGATTTGCCGAGAACCGTGCGTGGACGCCACGAAACTGCGCTGTTCGCACATATTTTGCGAAGACTGTATAGGAGAGTGGTTCGACCGACAGCCAAGTCGCGGAGCGAGTAGGGAGAAGACGTGCCCGGTGTGTCGAGCCGTCGTTCACTCTGGAACGCTCAAAAGTTTTGGCGATGGCTCGACGCAGCTGTCGCCATTGTTCTTCTAGTACGTAGAGTTGTTGAAGGAGAGATGAATGACTATAAAAGTGCGATAGTTCACTATAGACTAGCGACTCTATGAGAAAGGTTTGGTGACGCTCAACACAACAATACACTTACAGCTTTTCGTCGCCGTCCGCAGCGCGCAACTGACCGAGTTCGGTCGGCGCTTGCGTGCCACAGATGGTGGACTTACCGAAAGCGGCGGCGGTGTCAACACCCTTGGCCTTCTCTTCGGCAATCTTGCCCGAGATCCACTCAAACGTAACCTTCAAGCCGTCCGCGAGCTTGACAGACGGCGCCCAACCGAGCTTTTCCTTGATGAGTTCGTTGTTGGAGTTGCGACCGCGCACACCTTCCGGACCCGGAATATGCTTGATTGGCAAGTCCTTGCCCGCGAACTTCAACGTCATGGCTTGCATATCGTTCATGGAGATCATTTCGTCGGAACCGATGTTCACCGGCTCGGCGAAGTCGCTCTTGGTGAGACGCAAGATGCCCTCGACGCAATCGTCGATGTAGGTGAAAGAGCGCGTTTGCTTACCGTCACCCCACATTTCGACTTCGCTTTCAGCCGTCGCAGCCTTACGGCAGAACGCCGCCGGCGCCTTTTCGCGACCGCCCTTCCACGTGCCGTACGGACCGTAAATGTTGTGGAATCGACCGATGCGCGTCTGAATACCAAAATCTTGCTGGTAGTGCTTGTACACTTCCTCGCTCGCGAGCTTTTCGAGACCATACGCGTCTTGCGGCTGCGCCGGCCACGCGCTCGCTTCCTTCAACCCGTCTTGCATCTCCGTGCTCAACTGCGTGCCCTCCGGGTAGATGCACGCGCTCGACGCGTAAAAGCATCGCGTCACGCCCTGCACCCGCATCGCTTCCATCATATTGAAGGAAATCATCACGTTGTTGTAGAAGATGACGGAGTGGTTGGACTGAATGAATCCCATCCCTCCCATGTCCGCCGCGAGGTTGAAGCAGTGGTCGCACCCCTCGAGAACCTTTTTACAGTTTTCGTACAGCCTCAAATCAGCCAAGATGAACTCATCGCAGAACATCGCCTCTTCCATGTGTTCATTGCGCTTCCAATCGCACGCCACGACGTGATGTCCCTCCTCTTTCAATCGTTTCGCGAGATGCGACCCGATGAAACCTCCCGCGCCCGTCACGCAAATCTTCAGCTTCTTCTCCGGCCAGTACTCCTCCGTGCCGTAAATCCCGCGCAATTCGTACCCTGCGCGCGGCGAAACATCGTCAGTATTATTTTCCCTCCAAATCATCGCCTCCCGCCCCGCGCGCGTCGTCGCGCGCGCCGCACCGCGCCGCCACGCGCGCCGTTTCCGGGTTCCGCACTCGCCCACGTCATCGGATAACTCGCGCGCATCGCGCGTCGCGCGACGCCGCGCGCGACGCCGCGCGATCCGCGGGCGGCGCGAAAAATTCCCACGCCTCGTTCTCGAGGTCGTCACGCACCGGCGGCCGCCATGTCGAGCGACGTTCGTCTCGTCTCGTTGTGCGGACGCGCGACGCTTTTCGCGCGTCGCGGCGGCGGCTCGCCGCAAACGACGCCGCGCGCGCAAACAGTGACGCGCTAAAAAAGTGCGCGCGACGCGCGCACTTTTTCGTCTCATCGGCCTTTGAGACATCGCGATGCGATATCGCGCGCGCGTTCGTCCATTATGACTCATTCGACGGTTCGCGACTCGTCGATTGATTCGCCGCTAAAATCCGTCCCCGTGGCGGCGGCGCCCGGTCGCGGCGCCGCATTCCTCGACCGACGCGCGCGACGCGCGGGCGTGGACGCGCGCGCGGACGCGAACGAACGCGAGCGAACGATCGAGACGCCTCGCGATCGCGACGACCGCGCTCGAGCGGGCGAGCGGGCGCGAGGGGACGACGGGAACGGGCGACGCGTGACGATGGCGCCGCCGCCGGCGAGCGCGGTGGATGACGCGCGACTCGGGCCGTTGCTGGCGCCCGTGGAGGAGTATCTGCGCGCGTGTGGACTGAATAAGACGGTGCAAGCGATGCGGAGCGAACGGAAGCTGAAGGCGCACCGGACGCTGGTGGAGGCGAGCGAGGCGGCGGGGGCGGACGCGAGCGAGGGCGGCGCCGAGGCGCTCGTGGAGGCGTGGGAGGAGAGTCGAGGGGCGAAGCGCAAGGCGAATGATTCTAGCGGAGGGTCGGCGGCGAAGAAGGCGAAACCGGCGGATTCGAGCTCGTCGAGCGAGTCGGGGAAGAAAAGCGCGAGTGGGTCGGGTTCGAAGTCGTCGTCTTCGTCGAGCAGCAGCAGCAGCAGCAGCAGCAGCGAGGAGGAAGCGAAGAAGGAAAAGTCCAGCTCCTCGTCGTCGAGCAGCAGCAGCAGTAGTAGCTCGGAGAAAAAGGAGAAGTCGAGCGCATCTTCGAGCGATAGCGAATCGGACAAGAGCAAGAGCAAGAGCAAGAGCAAGAGTAGCTCTTCGTCTTCGTCTTCGTCTTCGTCTTCGTCTTCGTCTTCGTCTGAAAAACAGGAGGAAGCCAAGAAGGATGACTCGTCTTCGTCTTCGTCGTCTTCGTCGTCTTCGTCGTCTTCGTCAGAGAAGAAGAAAGAAAGCTCTTCCTCCTCATCGTCGTCCTCCTCCTCCTCCTCCTCTTCCTCGTCGGAAAAGAAGGAAGAAGCCAAGAAGGATTCCTCCTCTTCCTCCTCTTCCTCCTCTTCCTCCTCTTCCTCCTCTTCCTCCTCTTCTTCTTCCTCGGAACAAAAGAAGGAAGAGACCAAGGATGACGCCTCCTCGTCATCTTCTTCTTCATCATCATCTTCTTCTTCTTCTTCCTCGGAAGAAAAGAAGGAAGAGGAGAAGGATGACTCTTCGTCTTCCAGCAGCTCTTCGAGCTCTTCCTCAAAGTCCAAGTCCAAGTCCAAGTCGTCCTCATCTTCATCTTCATCTTCTTCGGAAAAGGCGGAAGAAGAGGCGAAGAAGGATGATTCTTCCTCGTCATCAAGCTCTTCAAGCTCCTCCTCCGACGCGAAATCTGAGTCCAAGTCGTCTTCGTCGTCCTCGTCTTCGTCTTCCAGCAGCTCGTCGAGCTCGAGCGACAAGGTACGCAAGGATAGCGCGAAGGGAAGCAAGAGCGCGCCTCCGGGCGAGAAGCAACCGGGTGTGCCTTTTCAAAGGTGAGAGCCTTCTTGTCCTCGGTGGCGCGTTTGACACCCTCATCGATGCATCGACACTCGTCTCGTTTGAAAAACTCGCGACTATTAACTCGTTTCTGAGACTGACGGCGACGCGTTATTCGTTTTCTTCACCGCACAGAGTTAATAGCGCGGAATGGTTGGGCAAGAAAGGCTCGTGGGATATGTCTTATGAAGGTACATTCGGTGATGCGGGATACGGCGCCAAGGCGCAGCAAGTCCTCGGACAAGTGCGTGGCGCGCGTTTTCAACACGAGAAGAACAAACGTAAACGAAGCTACTTTGGCGGAGCCATTGACGACAGCACCGTGAATTCTATTAAATTTCAATCGGATAGCGAATAAGTTGTTAAAAACGACACTTCATAAAAGCAAAGAGTGAATGAATGAATGAATGAATGCATTAAAACGCTACGTCTTCCTCTAATTCGAGCTCCAAACCGTCCAGGCCCGCCAAAAGATCGGCTTCGTCCAACGCCTTTCGGAGCTTTCTATTCTCCGTCCTCAGCGCTGCGATGGAGATCTCCTGAGATTTGATCTTCTTTCTCGCATCTCTCAACTCTTCGCGCTCTCGAAGGCGCAACCACTGCGAATCTTCGTCCATGGTCCCGCTCCAAAAATCGTTACCGAAGTCAGACGCCATCGTCGACATCGCCTCTTCCTCTTGCGGCGACCTCCTCTTCGGCGCGATCGGCGGCCCCGCGAGTCCAATTTTTGCCATCGACGGCGGAGGCGCACTCGATGTCGCGCCTCCCTCTCCTATTCGTGCCTGCGCTTCGGTTTGCGCGGACACTAAAACCGCGAGCTGCAACGGGACGACGACGACGGCGGTTAAAATCGAAACCACCGTCGCCACGCGCCCTTGCGCCGTCGTCGCCTCGAAAGGTTGTCCGATGCCCGTCAGGGTCAAAAAACTCCAATAAATCGCGTCGCCTACGTCCGAAATGTTCGGATTCGTGTCGACTTCTAAATCATAAAACAACTCCCCGCTGATTAAAAACACGCACAAAAACTCCACGGCGACGGCGACGACTTTTTCGTTTTGCGTCTTCTCCCGCTTCGTCGTCTCGCGCGTCTTCTCTCCGTCGAGATCTAACACCCGGAGCAAGCGCAGCGCTCGAAACAGTCGCAACGGGCGGAACTGCTCCGTCGCTCCCTGCCCCGCCCCCCCGATCCCGATCAGACTCAGGATGAACCCAAACGTCGGCAGCAGCGACAAAAAATCGATGAGCGCCACCGGCGAGCGCAAATACTTCAACTGAAACTCCTCGCTCCACGCCCGCACGACGTACTCAAACAAGAATATCGCCTGCAAGCACGATTCCGCGCGTTCGATCCCCCCGTCCGCCAGCGCCGGCGCGAACGCCTTCGGCACGAATTGCGGCAGCACGTACTCCAGCGCCACGCCTCGCGTCGCCGCCTCCGCCTCCAACGACTCGAATCCCGCGATCACGAACACCAGCGCCGTCGTCCCGACCGTCCATATCCCGCTCGAATCCGCCAATTTCAAGCAATCCCTCGTGCGCTTCGCCAGCGACTGCGACGTCCACTCCGCGAGCTCGAACGCCGCGCGCTCCGGGTCGTCGTCGTCGTTCTCCCGCCCCGTCCCTCGCGCGCCGCCGTCGACGTCGTCGAACGAGTCGTACGTCCCCGACCCGAAAAACATGCGTCTGACGTCTCTCGCGCGCCGTCGCGCGTTCGCGCGCGTCCCGCGCGCGTCCCGCGCGTCCCGCGCGCGTCTCGCCGTCGCCGTCGCCGTCGCCGTCGTCGCGTCGTCGCGCCGTCGCGTCGCCGTCGCGCGCGCCCGCGCGCGCGCGCGCCGCGCGCCGTCGCGCGCGACGCCGCGCGCGCCGATCTCGACGCGCGCGCGCGCGCGCGCCGCCATCGCCGCCGTCTGCCGCGCCGCGCGCGCGCGCCGCGCGCGATGGGTCGCGAACCCGGCCGATCGCCCGTCGCCCAACCTCGCGCCGTCGATCGACGCCGCGCGCGCGAAACCCGACTCGACGGGTCGCGCGCGCGCGTCGTGACGTCACGGCGCGCGCGCGAGGCCCCCTCCGTCGGCGCCGTCGCGTGATTTTCGCATCGTTTGATCGCGTCATTCACAGCGTTATACGCGCGCAATC
>Ga0181561_10003693_pt1 | contig 13443 bp, 10 predicted proteins | sample 011ome_19_FD_133760 | JGI IMG/M metagenome (GOLD analysis project Ga0181561, IMG submission 133760) | Coastal salt marsh microbial communities from the Groves Creek Marsh, Skidaway Island, Georgia - 011510BT metaG (megahit assembly) | ecosystem: Environmental > Aquatic > Marine > Intertidal...
TGCTGATGCTGATGCTGCTGATGTTGCGAGCCGCCTCCGTAGTTCCCCCCCCCGTGTTGCGAACCACCGTAGACGTTCGCCGCGTTCTGCGCGCCGCCGCCGTACCCAACTCCGCCGGACTGCTGCCCGTACCCGCCGTAGGAAGGCTCGCCGCCGTACACGCCGCCGTACGCGCCGCCGCCGCCGCCGCCGCCGCCGCCGCCCCCCGCGTTCGCGTTCGCGTTCGCGTTCGCGTTCAAGCCGCCGCTCGACTGCGACTGCGACTGCGACTGCGACTGCGTCACGTTCGCGCCGGGGCCCGGGCCGCCCGTCATCGAGTTCGGCGTTCCGCTGTTCGCGCGATCGACCGGGTCGATGAACGCGCCGCCGCCGCGAGGGAGCAGCGGCGCGGTGGACGACCGCGCCGGCAGATTCCTCTCCGACATGCCGAGGTGAGAAAAGGCCGACGCCAGCGGATCCCCGTTCGAAGACGTCGCGTTCAGACCGCCGCCGAGCCCGCCGCCGCCGTTTAGGTTTCCTCCTGTGCCGTACAGCGCGTTCAGGTTGCCGCTGCTCGCGGAGTGCACGGGCTGGGGCTGGAGGAGACCTCCGCCGCCGGCGCCGCCGCCGCCGCCGAACCCGTAACCGTATCCCCCGCCGCCGCCGCCGCCGCCTTGGTTGTTGTTCTGTTTGGTTAACGCGCGCGGTCGAAGGGGAACGGTGAGTGACGGTGAGCGACGGTGGACGCGAGACGACGACGAAGGTCGCGGTGAAAGAAGTCCGGGACGAAGGAGAAGACGGGAGCGGGAGCGCGTCGGCGTCGTAGAATCTCTCCTCGGGTCGAGACGACGACAAAACGGCGCGCGGCGCTCGCGGCCGGATGTCGCGCCCGAGCGCCGCGTCGAGCGATCACGCGGGCCGCGAGACGCACCAGGTCGATGGCGGACAAGGAACGCTGCATGTTATCCACGCCATGCAGCGCCGGCGCCGCGGACGCGCTCCGTGGGTGCTCGTCCGCGTCGTGCAGGAGGCGCGAGAACGAGCTCTCGTAGTCCCTGCGGGAGGAGGAAAAAGCGAAAGCGCGCGGGTCAGATTGCGCGCGGAAGGGCGGGGACGTCGAGCGACGCGAGGGCGAGCTCGAGACGTGCTCGCGCGGGCGAGACCCCTCGGACGTTCCCGAGAGCGTCGCGCGAGGTCCGAGGCGCGGACGGGGCGTGTGCGCGCGTCGCGCGCGCGTCGCCCGTCCGCCGCCATCCCCCGCGGAAAAACCTCTCGCGCGAGGGCTGGGCGGAAAACAGCGACGCGACGGGTCGACCGGGAATCGCGCGTCGCGCACCTCCACGACGGCGAAGACGACAGCCCCGAGGCGTCCGCGTTCGCGCCATCTATCTTCCTCGCGCCGAACATCGTTCCCGTGCTCGTCGCGAGCTCCTCGCCGCGCCCGCAGCGCGCGCGCACGTCTCGAATGCGCCCGAGTCTCTCTCCGGTCTCGGTCGCGCGCGTTTTATCGGTCCGATCGACGACGGCCGCTGAGACCTCCGCTTGAGCCGCCACGAGTTCGGACAGCTCGAGAGATCGCGACCGATCGAGCGCGGTCGCCGACCGCGGCCTCTACGTTTCGGAGAATTATCGCTCGTAGTCTGGTCACAGCGGTCGACGCGCGGCGCGCACGCGGACGGACGCGCGCGCACGTCAACCGAGGAGGACGCGCGCGCGACCGCGACTGCGCGCGCGATGACGGAGTCGTCCGCGCCGTCGCCCGTCGCCGCGGTCGGCGAGGAGGCTGCCGCGTTCGGGTCGCCCACGGAGAAGGCACCCGACGCGGCCGATTCGTTCGAGCCGCGCGCGGTCGCCGCGCGGCCGCCGCCGCCGCCCGCGACGACGGCGAAGAACCTTCCGGTGAGAGCGCTGAAGTTCCCGCCGTCGCCGATCAAGACTTCGGTCAGCGCCGCGGACGCGCCGACCCCGCGCGGAGGGACCGAGACCGACGCGACGACGACGCGCGCGACGCAGGGTGCGGCGACGGGCGCAGCATCTCGCCCGTCGTCGTCGTCGAATCCGACGCGCGGCGGCGGCGGCGGGACGTCCTCCTCCTCGCGCGCGCGCCTGTCCGTCTGGGACTACTGCTGCGCCGAGCTCGGCCTGCGCGTGGGCGCGCGAGAAGACGACCCGGACATGGCCATCGCGCGCGAACGCGTCTTCGACATCATCTGGTACGTCCCGCTCGAGTTCGAGCGCCTGTCGCTGTACGGCGGTCTCCTGTGCGCGGACGCGACGCTCGGCGTGGTGACGTCGTTGCCCGTGCGGGTGGCGTGCCAGACGTGCCGGCTGATCATGACTCCCGCGGTGGAGACCGCGAAGCTGTTATCGCCGTTGTCGACGGCGGCGCTGCGGAGCCCGAGGGCGTGGAGAGGAGGAGGAGGAGGAGACAAGGGCGGAGACAAGGGCGGTCCCGGGGCGGACGCGTCGTCGTCGCGGCAGCGGTCGCTCGGCGATAACGGCGACGGTGGGACGACGTCGAAGAGAAGGAACTGGGGGTTCCACCCGTTCGCGCGCGAGCACCTGGGCGACTCTCTGTGGCTCATGCTCTTGCTCGCCGCCGTCGCGGCGAACAACGCCGTGGACGTCTCCGTCGTGTACCACTGGATCCGAGGCCAGGACGTCATCAAGCTCTACATGGCGTGCAGCGTCCTGGAGTGCTTCGACAAGCTGTGCTGCGCGTTTAACTGCCACGTCCTCGACGCGCTGCAGAACAGCACGTACGTCGTCGTGAGCGTCGCGGCGTCGAGCGCGTCCATGACGGACTTGGTCCACGCCGTGATACAGCTCTCCGTGGACGTCGTCCTCGCGTTGTCGGCCACGGTGTCGCACACGATGATCATGTTGCTCCACGCGGTGACGTTATCCGTCGCGATCAACTCGCACACGAACGCAATGCTGCTGGTGCTCATCTCGAACAATTTCGGCGAGATCAAAGGACACGTGTTCAAGCGGATGGACCCGGATAAGCTGTTCAGCGTCGCGAGGATGGACATCGTGGAGAGGGTGCACCTGGGCGTGTGTCTGCTCTTCGTCGTCGCGCAGCGGATCACCGCCGCCGGGTCGGTCGCGGGGGGGCTCACGCGGAAGATGCTGAAAGACAGCGCGATGGTGATGGGGTCGGAGGTGTTCGTGGACATCTTCAAGCACGCTTTCATGTCTAAGTTTAACGGGTTACGACCGAGGGTGTACAGAGGGTTCAGCCGGCAGCTCTGCAGGGAGCACGTCAAGCTCGCGCAGTCGTACAAGATTCACCGCGTCGTCGGGTTCGTCCCTCTCGCGCCCGCGGCGGTGCTCATCAAGGTGCTGCCGGATCTGTACCGGACGCTGATGCCGTCGCACGAGCTCGGCGGGCTTTTCAGCGGCGAGGACGTCGACGGCGACGGCGTCGGCGAGCGGTGGTACGACTGGGGCGGGTGGCAGAGTTTACGCGTGGAACTGGGATGGGTCGGATGGATGGGCGTGGAGTACGTGCACCTCGGCGAGGTGGCCGCGTTCGCGCTCGTGTTCGCCGCGCTCGTGGCGTTCAAACTCGTCTTCGGCGTGTGCTTGCACTGGTTCGGGGGGTTCATGCTGGATAATCTTCCGTACGATCGACCGAGCGGGAAGGACAAGGACAAGGAGAAAACGGCGAAGGACGGCGGCGCGCCGCCGGCGTCGCCGAAGAGTCCGCCGAAGCACCGACTGTGGGCGATGTAGGATCGAATCGATCGCGGTGAAAGTAATAGTCGCGTCGATCGCCGTCGTTCGTTCGTTCGTTCGTTCGTTTTACATCGCTCGCGCGCTAGGGAGTGGACCCGCCGCCCGCGCTCCCGCCCGCGCCGCCGCCCGCGCCGCTCGGACTTCCCTCCGCGGCGACGCTCGCCGCCATGGACGTCCACTCCTCCGGGGACGCCCCGAGCTCCTCCGCGGCGGCTTTCCACACCTGGCTCGCTCTTTCCGCGTTCAGGACTTGCACGCGCGCGAACGCGAGCCACATGTTCTTGAACGTATCCGTCCGGGCCGTTTCTAGACGTTTAAACTCCTCCGCGTGCCGCTCTTTGATGTTCTCGTACTCCGCCTTGACCCCAACGGAGGCGCTTCGCAACGCTTCGAGCTCGTACCTCAAGTGCGCGGCTTTGCTCGTCTTCGCGACGTCGAGCTCCAGCTTCGAGAGCTTCGCGCTCTTGGCCTCGATGTCCGAGAGCATCGTCTGAAGCGTCAAGAGCGTCTCCGCGCGGTCGCCGGTGGCCTTTCGAACCGCGGGCATCATCCCCAGATAGTCGTGCATCGGATCCAACGCGTGCGCGAGCTGCGTCGTCGCCGCGCGCGTCAACCGCGACACCCGTACGGTCGCGTTCCCAATCTTTCGCGCCATCAACCCCGTCTCTAACCCGCGCTCGCCCGCGACAACGCCCTCGCCGAGCTTGTGTGCCTCCGTCTCCTCGACTTTCGCGAGCTTCATGCACTCCAAGCCGAGCTCTCCGAGCGCGTCGCCGTACTTTTCCTCTTGCATCAGCACCCGCTCAGCCTTCTGCGACGCGATCGAGAGCTCTTGCTCGAGACGCGCGACGCGGTCCCTCTCCGCGATGAAGTCGAGATCTTCCTCCGTGACCTTTGGCTTGTGCGTCTCGATGCCGAACGTCGCGCCGACGCTCGCGACCGCGCTGGATTGCACGACGGTCTGTCGGAGTTCTTTGAAGAAGCGGCCGATCTTGCGTCCGCCGCCGCCGCTCCCGGAGGGCGCGCCCGCCGGATGCATAACGTGCGGGTGGTTGGCGTTATTTTCTATCCCCCCTCCCATCATCGCCATCGTGCCGCTCGCGCTGGGCGACCCCGGCCCGCCGCTCAGGACGACGTCCGCGGCGGACGGATTCGTCTTAAACCCCGTCCACGTCGGGTTCACCTCGAGGTCGTGCGCGGTGAGAAAAAGCCGCAGCTCGCTCGCGTGCCTCAACGTCGGATGCGAGCACAGCTTCGCGAGGTACGACTGCAGCTGCGTCATCCTGTCGTTGACGAACTTCTCCTCCGTGCTGTTCACGAGCGTCTTCTCCGGCCGCGGCGGGACGAAAAAACCCCGGTGCGACTCCGCGAGTCGATCCGCGAGGCCGACGAAATCGCGGAATCGCCGCCACGTCACGACGTCCTTCGAGGCGTACGACGGCAAGTCCGTGCGCACGTGCACCTTGTACATCACGACTCTCTTCCCCATGCCGCCGCCGCCGCTGGTTTGGGGGTCCGACACGGTCACGTCGAGCACGCCCTCCACGGAGGACGTGTACGCGCGCGGCGTTCGAACCGCGAGCGGCCGCGTCGGCGCGACGTCGGCGCCGCCGAAACGCGCTGCGCCTGGCGCGAACGGATCCGCGTTCATGGATCCGCCGTCGCTCGACCCGCCCGCCGACCCGCCGCCGTACCCGCCGTACGTCGTGTGCGCCATCGCGTTCGACGCGCCGCGCGCCGTCGCCGCGGCGGCTGGAAATATCTCCGACGCGGCCCCGCGGCCGCCCGTCGTCGAGGACGCGAACGGCGCGGCGGAGTACATCATGCTGTCCGCGTAACTCGGCGGAGGCGCGAGGAGGTCGCCGTAAGAGACGCCCATCGCGGGGACGTTCGTCGCCGCGTTCGAGTCCGCCGTCGCGTTCGCGGAGGGCGCGGGCGCGGGCGGCGTCAGCGGGCCCATGTCTCGCGCGGCCGCGGACGACGACGACGACGACGACGTGAGAGGATTCGTCGCGTTCGTCGAGTGAGACGCGCTCGGATCGGACGTCGCCGGATCGATCGACGGCGGCGCGACCGCCGCCGGCGGGTCGTCCGCGATGTTCACGTCGTGAAGCGTCGTCGCGAGCGGCTCCGTCGCGTCGGACGCGCGCGCGAACGGGTTATCCCCGCCGAAGCTCTCGACGAGCCGCGCGCCCGCGGCGCCTCCGCCGAAGTCACGCCCAGCCTCGGACGCGAGCGGACCGTCCCCGAACGGGTTCTCGTCGTTCATGACGCGCGCGGGCGGCGGCGGGGGGGGAGCGTATCCGCGCGAGTCGTGAGGAGGGAGAGAGGACGATCGCGCGGGCGGGGGGTCGACGACGACGACGCGTGCCGAGGCGTCGACGCGCGCGTCGATCGATGGAGACGAGATCCAAAGCGGACCGGCGAAGCGACGGGTGCTTGAGAAATTCTCTTTCCTGAGGTGCGTTCTATACAAAAGTTTTTCACCCATCGCCCGGTTTCAACATTTGATCGCGTCCCCTATCAACTGACCGGTGAACTGTTTTTGTATGGAACGGCCCTGACAGGACGAGCAGCAGTGCAGGTGGACGTTTTCGCGCGTCAGTCGCGTCGCCGCCGTTCCTTCTCCCCTCGCGTCTGTCTTAATTAAATGAATAAATACGCGACGGACATAGCGCCCGCCGCGTCCCCTCCCTCCTCTCCTCGCCCACCGACGCGCGCGCGTCTCCTCGCTCGCCTCACCGCGACGTCGGCACGCGCGCGCCGCCCCCCGCCTTGGCGTGGATGTTGTTCCTCCACCCGCCGTCGCCGTCGTGACTGGTTCCCATACGACCGCGTTCGCGTGGTGAACGCCGATCCTTAAGGACTTGATCCTCCCGCCTCGCCAACGCGTCGTCGATCAACGCCTCGCTGACCTCCCACAACGCCTCCGCCAACGCGTCGTCGCGCGCCTCCTCGCTCGGCGCTTTCACGCCAAACTCCGGCGCGATCAGTCCGCGCGCGAACCCTCCGAGCCACGGGTGCGCGTCCTCCGGCTTGGAGAAGGACGGCGGCCCGCAAAAGTACGCCCCGGGGCCGGCGGCGGCGACGGCGTCGCTGAGCGCCATGTGCGCGGTGAACGCGCCGGCGGTGCGCAACGACGTCGCGAGCGGCGGGTAGTTGAACGCCGTCTTCAATAACGTCTGCACGAAGGACGTTTGGAACCGGAACAGGGACGACGTCGGGACGAACCCCGGGGAGAACGCGCACGCGGTCGCGCCGATCGGTTCCAGACGCTTCGAGAGCGCGCGCGCGAAGAGGACGCCGCACAGCTTGCTGTCCTTGTACGCCTTGTTCCCGTCGAAGTCGCCGCCGTCGACCATGCTGAACGCGCGCTCGCCCGGGGCGTGGCGTCTCAGGGTCGTTCCATACAAAGCGATGGCGGGGTGGAGTTCAAAGGCGTCAGGTGGAGTTCAAAGGCGTCGCGGGCGGGGATTGAACGCGAGGGATGGGCGGAGAGACGCGCCGGGCAAAGTCCTTAAGGAACGGCGTTCACCACGCGAACGGGGTCGTATGGGGACCAGTGTGAGAAGAACGCACCTCAAGCCGGTCAAGTCGCCGAGCGTCGGCGGCGCGCCGTTCTTGCCGTCGGGGGAGGACTTATCGTGCACGCACCCACTGGTGACGACCACCCTAGAGCCTTCCCGGAGCGCGCCGCGAAGTTCTCGCACGAGCGCGAAGTGCCCGAGGTGGTTCACGCCGATCGTCTCCTCGAATCCATCCTTCGTCCGTCGCGTCGGTTTGCCCGTCTTGGAGACGGCGTTGCCCGCGCGGTCCGGCGCGACGCCGGCGTTGCAGACGATGACGTCCACGACGGGGTGCGAGTTTAGGATCTCCGCGGACGCGCGCGCGATCGAGCGCACGTCGCCGAGGTCGACGACGACGGGGACGGCGCGGCCGAAGCGCGGGCGCGTCGCGAGCGGAGGCGCCTCTTCGGGCGCTCTTCTGTCGCGGACGGCGTCGCCGTCGACGCGCGAGGCGTCGCCTCGCGCGTCTCTCGCGATCTCCTCGCACGCGGCCGTCGCTTTCTCGCGCGATCGCGCGGCGACGAGCACGGTCGCGCCCGCGGCGTACAGCTGCTTGCACGCCTCCTTCCCGATCCCGCTGTTCGCGCCCGTGACGACGATCACTTTTCCGCGCGCGGCGTCTTCCTCGATCGGGTCTAATCCTCGAACGGATCGATCGACCGCTCGCGACGCGCGCGCGGTGACGACCGCTCGCGACGCGCGCGCGCGCCTGGAACGGCGCGCGCGGTCGCTTCGAGCGCCGATGCACGCCGGGGATGCGATAGCGGACGCCATGCTTCTCCGCGCGTCGCCTCTGCGCGGGCGGCGGCGACGTTAACAATCTTATCGCGTCGAAGAAAGAACCTCAAAAAGCGCATCGCGACTTCGCAGATTCGCGTTTTCCGATTTTCGCATTTCCGTTAGGGTAGAAGTTGGGCCTTTATACCAGGTTACGTATTGCGACCAGTCTGGCGCGTCGGAATCCACGTGCACCGCTCACCGATCTGACCGATCTGACCGATGCCGCGGGGCGCGTTTGTGCCCCTCGGTTCGTCCGACCGCGCGGCCATTCGTCGACGCGTCCTCGCGGACGGCGCGTCGTTGGTCTCCCGTCGTCGCGCGGCGCGGCGATCTCGAGATGCACGCGCGGCACGTCCAGCACGCGGGGGGCATCGGGCATCATGAGATGTCGCAGAGGATGCCGAGGCACTCCTCGGGCGGCGGCGTGTCCGTCGGCGGGACGATGACCGAGCTCATGACGCCGATGCCGCCGTCGCCGAGGAACCGATCGCCGCCGCCGGAACTCAGAGGCAGAGAGCGCGGGGGGACGCTGAGCGGGAAAGGGAAGCAGAGGCGACGCCTTCGGAAGCGGTACCCCACGCTCGCGATCCTCGCGACGCTCATGGTGCTGTGGACATTCTCCACCGCGATTTATCACGTCGTGATGGGGTTCCAGAAGGTGTACATCCGGTCCATGTTCTTCAGCATCGAGAGGCCGCACTACTGCCCCCCGAGCACGCCGGCGCCGCAGGACATCGCGGACGACGATCCCATAGAAGGGTTGCCCCCCGCGGACATGAAAGACCTCCCGTCGCCGATCCCGTCGGGGAAACCCAAGGTTGGCATCGTCTCGCTGTGCGATCACAACGTCGACGCGATCTGCTCCGCGTCCGTCGCGAACAAGCAGGCGTACGCGGACCATCACGGGTACGACGTTATCGTGGACGGCGACCTCATCGACGAGTCGCGGCCGACGAGCTGGAGTAAGCTTCTCGTCATGCGGAAGTACCTCCCGTATTACGACTTTTTGTTTTACGTGGACGTGGACACGGTGATCACGAACGTGGACGTGAAGCTCGAGGACGTCGTGGACTACGGGTACGACCAGATCCTCGCCGCGGATAAGAACGGCTTGAACTGCGGCGTGTGGTTGATACGAAACACGCCGTGGAGTCTGTGGTTCTTGGACGAGATGTGGGCGCAAGAGCAACTCGTGTCGCCGCGGACGTTTGTCCTCTTCAAGTTTGAGCAACGCGCAATGCACTTTCTGTATCAGTCGCGGATATGGCGCACGAGCGTGAAAGGCGACGCGTACAAGGGCGCGAACACGATCCGAGCGCGGACGAAGGTGGTGAACAGCTGCGTGTTTAATTCCCTGCCGGCGTGGTACGTGAAGGGGGACTTTTTAGTGCACCTCGCGGGGTTGAAGGGCGTCGCGAAGTGCATGATGTTTCGGCACTACTACGCCACGGCGCAGAGCGAGATCGTGGGGAAGTACGGGCGGCTCAGCGCGGAGGCGGACATGCCGCCGCCGAGTCTAGGTACGTGTTTGTTCGGGAGTATTTAGTCACATTTTGGAAGTAGACGAGAGGGGGCGTCGGATCGACGCGTGTCGATCAGTCGCTGCGCAATCAGAATTCTCATCAGCCGAGAGTATAATGAGGGAGCAGATCTCGCAGCCTCGCCCCACACCTCCCGCACGCGCCCGCACGCCGTCGCTCGCGATGATCGCGTCATCGCGCGCGCCCGCGCCCGCGCGAGCGCCGTGGCGACGTCTTGCGAGACACCCCGCGGTTGGACGGGGACGCCGCGCGAACGTCGTCGCGGCGGCCAAGGCGGCGGACGCGGAGGCGCCGAAGCTTTCGTCGAAGGCTTCCTCGAAGAAGGCCTCCTCCTCCTCCTCCTCCGCGACCGGCACCGCGGTGGGCGCGCCGGCCACGATCTTCGGGCTCCCCCCGCCCACGCCCGCGCAGACCGCGGGCATGTTCGTCGGCGCGTTCGTCCTCGCGAAGGCGCTCTTCCGGACGCGGTCCGCGCTCGGCGGACGACGACGGGGATCCGTCGCCGCGCTCGAGGAGCGCGGCGCCCTGGACGAGAACCGCGACGTGGACGAGGAAAAGTTCTTCAGAGGGATGATGAAGTCCGTTCGAACGGTGGAGATGCCCTCGCTGACGGAGGCGCAGATATCGGCCGCGAGGGAGCGGCGGCGGCGAGCGCGCGTCGAGGAGGACGGCGGTTCGCTGAGGGACGTATCGTTGCCGAAGAATCATCCGTGGGCGACGAGCGACGGCGACGGCGACAGCGCGGAGGAGCGGAAGAAAAAGGCGGACGCGGTGAGGGAGGCGAACCGGCCGAGGACGCGGCAGCGCGGGACGCCGCCGCCGGAGGCGTGACGCGCGCGCGAGCGTCCACCTCTGTGTGGGACGCGCTCTCGCGTGAGACTACGTATAACGATGAGTCGTTCGCGTCTCGACGTCCAATCATCGTCGCTAGAGTTCGACGCGGGGTTCGTCCGCGCGCATGTACTCGCCAACCTCCACGTCCGGCCGCGCGTACCCCCCGTCGTCTAGACTTCCATCGCCGCCGTATGAGTACGCGTCCGCGGCGGCGGCGTCCGCCGCGCCGTCCAGGAACGCGTCGTCGTCCGCGACCGCCGCCGCCGCCGCCGCCGCCGCCGCCGCCGCCGCCGCGCCGTTCCCTTTCCCCTCGCGCTTCGCCCTCGCGCTCGCGCGCTTCCCCTCCTCCACTGCTCTCGCGGCGGCCTCGCTCGCCTCTCTCAATCGCCTCGCCGCGCGTCGCCGAACGTGAAACAACGGATGAAACCGCGCCAACAGCGGCGTCCGCTTCAGCGCAACGTGCGCGCACGCGAGAAGGAAACACGCGAACCCGACCCACAGCACGATCCGCGCTCGGACCGCCTGCCGCTCGATGACGGTGAGCATGCCGCTCCCGCGCTTGAGCGCGCTCCTCTGATCGCCGGCGTACTCGTCCGTCGCGCTCTTCAGCGACGCCCTGGACGTCGCCATCGCGTTAAGCGTCGCCTCGCCCTTGATGAGTTCGTCCGCCATCGTCGCCCTCGCGCGTCGCAACCCCGCGGTCGCCTCGGACGCGAGCGCGAGCGCGGACGTCTCGTCGCGCGCGCGCGGCGTCTTCTTCTTTCTCGTCGCGGGGTCGTTCTCGCCGAGGAGCGCCGCGCGCGCGTCCGCGTCGTTCGCCACGTCGCAGTCCCTCGCGCGCCCCTCCTTCCCCTCCTCCTCCTCCTCCTCCTCCTCCTCCTCCTCCTCCTCTGGCGCTCTGTTCGCGGCCTCGAGCGTGGCGTCCCTGAGGATGCGACGTATCCCGTCGTGCGACGCGACGCGTTGCTCGAGCGCGTCGAGGACCGCCGCGCGATCCGTCGCCCTGTCCTGCTCCTCCGCGATCCCCTCGAGCTCTCTGAGCTCCCTTCGGAGCTTCGACATCCCGACGCGCGCGAGATGCGCGGGGTCGCGCTTCATCTTTCCTCCGCCCGCGGCGAAGGACGACGACGACGCCGCGCCGCCGCCGCCCGCGACGCGGTCCACCGCGGCGAGGATCCCGCGCTCGAGCTCCTTCATCCTCGCGACCTGCGCGGCCGCGTCGGCGGGGAGGGTACCCCCGGACGCCATCCCGGCCGCGCGCCGGGACGACTGAAAGTTTGCTGTCGTCAACTCTGCTTTGCCCACGCCACGCAGGCAAACGCCGCGCATTCTGCTTCTCGACGCGTCTGAGCGTCGATCGTCGGTCGCGATCACAGAGTTCGTCGTCGCGCGGCCCGATCGCCCGCGAAAGAACACCGCTCACACGATGGCGAATACCGCGGACTCACCCGCCGCGAGAGCGTTGCAGGCGGCCGCCGCCGCCGGCGCTTCGCTCGGTGCGCGATCGTCCCCGCCCCGCCCCGCATCCTTTCCTTTCCTCGCCCTCGCGATCGATCTAACGAATCATCCTGACGATTCATTCGACGCTCCCTCCCCATCGCAGCCTCGGTCGTCGCGCCGAAAGGCCGGGACCTGACCCCGGGCGTGGACGCGACGTACGACATCGAGTCCCGCGTCGAAGGCGAGGAGCAGCCGCAGCTCGAGGTCTCCCCGATCACGGTCTACGCGACCGAGTACGCGGAACGGTGCGCCGTCGTCCGCCTCCTCCTTCCAACTTCGTCGTCGTCTCGTCATCGAGCGATCGATCATTCGATCATTCGTCGCGCGTGATCGCGCGCCCCTCCGGATCCGCGCACGCGTCCTCCGCGCGCGCCTGTTCCCCGACGCGCCTATTCACCCCCGCGCGTTCGTCGCGTCCACCTCGAACGCGCGCTCATCCGCACTCCATCCCCGCCCCGTCCCCCGCGTTTTCGTCCCCCGCAGGCAATTCTCGCAGATCGCCGTGAACGCTCGATACATCTGCTACGGCCTTCGCGCCGGGCAGGTCCGCGTCCTTCACAAAGACACCGCGTCGCGCGCGCTCCTCCGCGGGCACACCGCGCAGATCGCGGACATGAAGTTCGCGCCGAGCGCGAAGGACGACATCCTCGCGTCGTTCGGCGTCGACGGCTGCCTCTTCGTCAAGCGCGTCGTCGCGGGCGACGGCGGCGACGCCGTCGACGAGAAAGCGCTGCTCCAGATCACCGTCTCGCCGCCGCCCGCGGACGTCTCCTCGCTCGTCCCTCGCGTCGCGTGGCTCTCCAAGTCCGAGCTCGTCGGCGCGATCGGCGACGCGATCTTCGTCGCGACCGTGGACGTCTCCAAGAACGCCGCCGCGAGGGCGCTCACGGTGGATGTCTCTTTGCTCGGCGAACCGTGCGACGGCGTCCACGTCATCGCCGCCGCGACCGGGAAGCCCTCCGTGACGGACCTCTCCGTGTCGCTCTCGGGAGACGGGCGGCTCGCGGTCGGGTACGCGGACGGCACCGTGCGCGTGTGGTCCCCACGATCGGGGGAAACGGACGAGTACAAGCCGTCGCCGTTCTTCGTGGACCAGGCGCGTTCTAGTATCACACTGGTTCCCATACGACCGCGTCGGCGTGGTGGACGCCGATCCTTAAGGACTTTTCCCGGAGCGTCTCTGCGCCCACCGCTCGCGTTCAATCCCCGCCCGCGTTGCCTTTCAACTCCGCTTCTGACGCCTTTCAACTCCACCCCGACGTTCAGACGTTTTCTCCGTGCGACGACGCCGTCGCGTCGGTGAATTGGGTCGGCGCCGGCGCGGTGGTCGTCGGGAGCGCGCAGAACGCGTCCATCGCGCTGTGGACGCTGGGCGACGGCGACATGAACGGCGCGGAGGCGACGCAGACGCTGTCGTTCGCGCCCGAGGACGAAGTCTACAACTTCACGTGCGCGGCCTACCCCGCGGCGCGTCTGGTGCTCCTCGCGAACCTTCGGAAGCA
>Ga0181561_10003694_pt1 | contig 13442 bp, 13 predicted proteins | sample 011ome_19_FD_133760 | JGI IMG/M metagenome (GOLD analysis project Ga0181561, IMG submission 133760) | Coastal salt marsh microbial communities from the Groves Creek Marsh, Skidaway Island, Georgia - 011510BT metaG (megahit assembly) | ecosystem: Environmental > Aquatic > Marine > Intertidal...
ATACATCAAGCCATACCAGTGAATGGCGACAGGGCCGAGTTGGATGGCAACTGGATCAATTTGCGGATGGGTCAACATAGGTCCATATTGTGATGGATAAAACCACACAACTTAGCTGGTTCACACAACACCCGCATTGGCTTGCCCCCTCGCAATCTGCTACATTTCACCCAAATCAATTTGAACGCAAAACTGGAGAACCTCATGAAAAAACTGATCGCACTTGTCGCCACCACGGCCGTTTTGTCAGTGCCTGCATTGGCTGCCGACGCCATGGATTTGGCCAAATCCAAGAACTGCTTGGCTTGTCACGCCATGGACAAAAAACTCGTCGGCCCTGCCTTCAAAGACATTGCTGCCAAGTACGCATCTGACAGCGGAGCGGTGGACAAATTGGCTGTCAAAATCATGAAGGGTGGTGCAGGCGTATGGGGTGCCATTCCAATGCCCGCCAACAACGTCACCGACGCAGAAGCCAAGCAATTGGCTGCTTGGGCACTGTCCATCAAGTGATGGGTGCAGTGGCCGCCTCAAGGCCACTGCCACGGTCAATCTTTTAAAGAGACTGGCTCACCATCGAAAAAGCCCACCAATTGGTGGGCTTTTTCATGGCCGCCTGGTTTCGGCGAGCCACGTACATCAGTACGGAAAGGCCCGAAAGCATGCAATCGCAACCAAGGTCGGCGCCAACGCGCCAGCCAACAGTCCAAGAGGGTTGATGGCGCCCTCGTCAAACGTGCCTTTCAAGATAGACGCGCCCGCGGGGTTCGGGGCGTTGGCAATGATGGTCAGGCCGCCGCCAGTCACTGCACCGGTGACCAGTGCGTACTTGAACTCATCGCTCAGACCCTCAACCAATGAGCCCAAGTAGGTCAACGCGGCGTTGTCTGTGATCGCTGTCAGTGCGGTTGCACCAAAATAAACCGCCGTCTCATCCATGGACATCAACAGGGGTTGCAGCCACCATTGCTGCATGCCACCCAACACCACCAAACCACCCAAGAAGAAGGCAACCAACAAACCTTCGCGCAGAATCAGGCGCTCTTGGAACTGGGGGTAAGCAGTGGCCACTCCCATGAACAACAAAAAGATGGCCACAAACGCTGCAGGGTGGTGGGCAAAGACAACCACTCCCAAAAGGAACAACATGTGCACCGCAATCATTGCCGGCGTGACCCCGGTGTAAGGCGATTTGGCCGAAAACTCAAGGCTTCGGAGTTCTTTGGCAAAGATCAATGTGATCGCTGTGGCGTTGATCATCACCGCGATGGCGGATTTCCAACCAATGTGGGTCAGCATGTAATTCAAATCAAACCCCCACTTGGCGGCAACCATCAGGACGGGCGGAGCAGCAAAAGGGGTGAGCGTGCCGCCAATCGAAATGTTGACGAACAGCACACCCAGTGTCGCGTAGCGCAAACGCGAAGACACGCGACCGAAAATCGTGTCCCGCATCAGCAACGCTGCCAGGGTCATCGCAGCCGGCTCGGTGATAAAAGAGCCCAGCAGTGGCACGATTGCCAAGGCAATGAAATAAAAGGCCAAGGTTTTATTTGTAGGGGCCAAACTCACCAAGCCCTGAACGGCAGAAGATGCCACTTGCAAGATGGGGCGACTGCCCGCAATCACCATGATGACAAAAACGAACATGGGTTCAGTGAAGTTCCTGCTGTCCAGGTAGCCGACCGCCTCAGTTTGCCCTTGCGTGGCAAACATCACCACCATCAACACCATGGCCCAGAAGCCGAATACGATTTCTACTTCGGCCAACAAGTGCCACATGCCAGCATGTGCTGGACGCGTGTGAGCCAGATGCTCAAAATACTTGGTCGAGAAGGTATGAATCAGCGCAACGAGAAAAATGCTGGCCGAAATGACCTGAATAGCGGTGGGCGACATCGGTGTTTGCTCCAGTTTTATAAACGACGGGGGTACCTGATCGGCTGCCATTGTAATCAGTGATGCCTGCTCGAATGAAACGTCTATCGGTGGCTCATTCAGTTTGATCCAAAGGGTTGTTTGGCAGCAGCTCTTGTGCTTCGTGCTCGGGCAGCGCCTCGACTTGCGTCAAAGCTTTGTTCATCACCCGGCTGCGGCGTTCAGCTTGTTCAAGTGTATTGAGTACCGTTTGGGTCTGGCTTTTGACTTTGACCAACACCTCGCCGAACTTATTGAACTCGCCCTTCACGGCACCCAAAACCCGCCAAACCTCGCTTGATCGTTTTTCAAGCGCCAGGGTTCTGAAACCCATTTGCAGTGAGTTCAACATCGCTAAAAGGGTCGTCGGTCCGGCGAGCGTGACACGCTGCTCGCGTTGCAAGCGCTCCATCAAACCAGGCACCCGCAACACTTCGGCATAGAGTCCTTCGCTGGGCAAAAACATGATGGCAAAGTCTGTGGTGTGGGGCGGCTCGAGGTACTTGTCAGCGATGGATTTCGCTTGTGCACGCACAGTGGCCTCCAGCGCCTTTTGGGCGACCAGTGCCAGGGCGGGGTCAGCCTGTTGCTGGGCATCCAAGAGCCGCTCGTAATCTTCAGTCGGAAACTTCGAGTCAATGGGCAAGCGGACAACAGACTCACCATCACCTCGACCGGGCAGGCGAATGGCGAAATCCACAACTTGACGAGACCCAGGCTTGGTAGCAACTTGCACCTCGTATTGCTCGGGCGTGAATACCTGCTCTAGCAAGGCGTGCAACTGCGCTTCACCAAAAATGCCGCGCGACTTCACGTTGGTCAGCAAATGCTTGAGGTCGCCAACGCCTTGCGCCAAAGTGTGCATCTCGCCAAGCCCTTTGTGTACCAACTCGAGGCGCTCGGCGACTTGGCGGAAACTCTCGCCCAAGCGTTGCTGTAGGGTCGCCTGTAGCTTTTCATCGACCACTTGGCGCATCTCATCGAGTTTGGCGGCGTTGCCTTGTTGCAACTGGGTCAGCTGCACTTCGAGCGTTTGACGCACTTCTTGAAGGCGGCGCAAGGTCGACTCGCTCACAGCCTGCATCTGCTGTGCCAACGTGTCACTGACCTGCTTTTGCAAGGCATTGACCTGAACCGTCAAGGCTTCGAGTTGCGCATTTTGCGTGCGCGCCAACTCGCCTGACTGCGCCAGCCACTGGCTTTGCAAGTTGTGCAGGTTGCCATTGAGCTCTTGGCGTGAGTCACGCGCCGACTCTTGAATTACGAGCCGCCACTGGCGCTCGGCTTCGATCGCTTGCTGGCGCGCCAGTTCTTGGCCCTGCTTGAGCAGCTCGCTCACTTGCTGCTGCTGAGCGCTGAGTGCTTTGATATGACGCCACAGCAAAAACAACCCAGCCAAAGGCAACAATGCAACGATGGCGCCCGCCGCGACCTCGAGCTCGGTGATGCTCATGCGCGAGGCTCCAAGCCTTGCAAGCCCTCGGGCACAGGCGTGAGTGCTTGGCCAGATGTGTGCAGCGCAATCAAGTTATCGGCTGCCAAATCGGCCATGGCCAGCCGTGTTTTGAGGCTCGCGCTTGCGATGTGGGGGGTGAGCACCACGTTATCCAACGCCAATAAATCCGGGTGTACCTTGGGCTCACCTTCAAAAACGTCAAGTCCTGCTGCCGCGATGTCACCAGCCGCCAGCGCCTGAGCCAGCGCAGCATCGTCGACCACCCCGCCCCGGGCGATGTTGATCAAGGTGGCGCTGCGCTTCATGGAGCGCAACTCTTCGGCTCCAATCGCGTGGTGAGAACTGGCACTGTATGGCACCACAATCATCAAATGGTCGGCTTGTGCCAGCAATTCTGCTTTGGTGACGTACTCGGCAGCGCAAGATTGCTCGGTGTTTGCGTCCAGGCGGCTGCGGTTGTGATACAGCACGCGCATGTCAAAACCGAATGCGGCGCGCTTGGCAATGGCTTGCCCGATGCGCCCCATGCCCAAAATACCCAGCGTACTGCCATGGACGTCTGCGCCCATCATCATGTCGTAAGACCACTGGCTCCATAGACCCGAGCGGAGATACCGCTCTGCTTCGGTCATGCGCCGAGCGGTTGCCATCAACAACGCAAAGCCAAAATCCGCGGTGGTTTGGGTCAGCACGTCTGGGGTGTTGGTGCAAACCACACCCACCGCGCGCGCCGCTGCCACGTCGATGTTGTTGTACCCGACAGCCATGTTGCACACCGCTTGCAGCTTGGGCACCGACGCCAAAAAAGCCTCGTCAATGCGCTCGCTACCCGTTGTCAACACGCCCCAACAGCCTTGTGCCCGGGTGCTCAGCTCGGCGCGACTCCATGGCACATCCTCGCTGTTGACCTCCACATCAAAGTGCTCACGCAATTTGTTTAAGGTGGAATCGAAAATCTTTCGCGCCACCAGCACTTTGGGGCGGTTGGGGGCTTGCATGTTCAGACCCCTAACAATTCAACTTCAAAAAGCAGCGTGGCGTTGGGAGGAATCACGCCCCCGGCCCCGTAGGCTCCATACCCCAACGCGGGCGGAATCACCAACCGGCGACGCCCACCCACCGCCATACCCTGAACCCCTTGGTCCCAGCCGGCGATGACTTGGCCCGCACCCAAATGAAATTCAAAAGGCCAGCCGCGGTCTTTGCTTGAGTCAAATTTGTCGCCGACCTCTTCATTTTCAAACAACCAACCGGTGTAGTGCACTTGCACCATCGCGCCCGATTGAGCCACTGCGCCTTGACCCACTTCGAGGTCTTCCCATTTCAGTCCGTTTTCGTTTTGATTCATGTTGTTCTCACTTGGTTGGTTGATTGATGGGGTCAGCGCAGCCAAGTGGTGAAATCTTGCACCGACTCGCGCGGCGAATGGTAGGTGTTGACCACCTCTTGGTCATCTGCGTAGCCCAGGGCCATGCCGCACACCAACATTTCATTTTCAGCGGCGCCAATGCTGGGAAGAATGATCTTAGAAAAATGATTCCAAGCGGCCTGCGGACAAGTGTGCAAGCCCTCCGCACGTGCCGCCAGCATCAAGTTCTGCAAAAACATGCCGTAGTCCAGCAGCGATCCACGCCCCATCACTTTGTCGATGGTGAACATAAAGCCAACCGGCGCATCAAAGAATCGGTAGTTTCGCTGATGCTGGGCGTGCATGCGGTCCTTATCGCCCTTTTGAATCCCCAACACACTGTACAGACCCCAGCCGTTGTCTCGACGCCGATCGATGTAGGGACTCACCCATTGCGTGGGGTAGTAGTCCCACTCTTCTTCATACTGAGCTGCCAAACTGGGGTCTTCGCGGATGGCGTCGTGCGCACGGCATACGTCTGCGATCAGTTTGTCTTTGGTCTGGCCCTTGAGCACATAGACCTTCCAAGGCTGGGTATTTGTGCCGGATGGTGCGCGGGCCGCTGCCTCGATGAGGCGAACAATCGTCTCGTCAGGAATGTCTTGCGACGTGAAGGCGCGCATCGAACGGCGCGTGTGGATGGCCTCCCCGACGTTGCGGGCAGCATCAAACAAATGTTCAGATTGGGTCATAAAGCGGTCTCCAGTAATTTTTTCAATTCGGTCGGCAAGGGCACGGGCTTGCGCGTCTCTTTGTCAACATACACGTGTACAAAATGGCCATGCGCCGCGCACATTTCAGCACCTTGAGCGAACAGACCCACTTCGTAACGCACGCTGCTGGTTCCCATGTGCGCCACACGCACCCCAGCCTCCACGGTTTGCGGAAAAGCCAGCGAAGCAAAATAGTGGCAGCCTGTGTTGACGACCAGCCCAACAGTTTGTCCGTGGTGAATATCCAAGGCTCCCTGTTCAATCAACCAAGCGTTGACGGCCGTGTCGAACCAGCTGTAATAAACCACGTTGTTGACGTGTCCGTAGACGTCGTTGTCCATCCAGCGGGTCGGAATATCTCTGAAAACACGAAAGTGATCGCGTGCAATGGGCTGTGGTCGCCCAGAAGAATTGTCTTGACTCATGCTGACATTATGGCGGCGGGAAATTGGCCCGATTGCATCCAAGGCGACGCAGCCCAGAGACCAGATGCGCGAATTAGGTGACGGACTCTAAAGTGCTGCATTGCAACAAAAACCGCTTGAATCATTCAGTAGAAACCCTATACTTCTAGTCATGTTGCAGCGCAGCAAAAGCATTCTAGGTTTCGACCCACAAGCCGCGTTTCAACAGTTTTAACCACACCATTGATTGGAGAATGAATATGTTGACCGCTGAACAAATGATCGCCGCACAAAAAGCAAACATGGAAACCCTGTTCGGTTTGACCGAAAAGGCTTTCTCTGGCGTTGAGAAACTGATCGACCTGAACATGCAAGCTTCTAAAGCTGCATTGGCTGACTCTGCTGAGCAAGCCCAGGCCATGTTGGCCGTGAAGGACGCACAAGAATTGTTGGCATTGCAAGCTGGCTTGATGCAGCCTCTGGCTGAGAAGACCGCCGCCTACAGCCGCCACTTGTATGACATCACCAGCGGCACCGCTGGCGAGTTCAGCAAAGCAGCTGAAGAGCAAGCAGCTGATGCGCAGAAAAAATTCATGGACGTTGTTGAAAACGCCGCCAAGAACGCACCTGCTGGCAGCGAAACTGCTGTGGCCATGATGAAGAGCGCTGTGGCAGCCGCCCACAATGCCGCTGAGTCAGTGCAAAAAGTGGTCAAGCAAGCTTCTGACATGGTTGACTCAAACGTCAACACCATGGCTGCTACCGCTGCAAGCGCCGTCAAGCGCCCAGTTGCTAAAAAGCGTTGATTCAACGCCGTACTGATTGTCTCCTCGGATCTCGCTCGGGCCTCGCCTGACAGATCCCTTCACCCAAGCTGTCACCAGCTTGGGTGTTTTTTTATGTGCAGCACTTCAATTGCAAGCGTCCCAAAACGCGAGCAAATGCCGGGCTACCAAAGCGGGCGCTTCGCGCTGCGGAAAGTGCCCCAAACCTGGCAAGATGTGGCGTTCATATTGACGGGTGAAAAACGCGGCTTTGCCTTCTGAACTGGCCAAGCCACTCACGCCGTCTGCGTCACCCACCAATACGAGCGCAGGCACATGGATGCGGGCCAACGTTGCCAGGGTCTGCTCATCCTCGTGATACGCAGGGTCACTGGCCGCATGACCCCACCTGTGTTGATACGAGTGCAAGGTAACAGGTACCCAATCGTTGTTTTCCCACGCCTCAGCAGTTGCATCAAATTCGGCTGGCGAGTACCAGCCCCGAGGCGACCAGCTATCCCACATCTGCTTGGCAAAAGCACGCCGTTGCGCGGCCACTGTTGCTTGTCCTCGGGGGGTCGCCATGAACCAGTGGTACCAGTAGCGCTGGGTCTGCTCCATGTCGAGCTGTTGATTGGGGTCGTTGGTTCCGTAGCCTGTCGAGAGCATGACCATGCTCGACCCCACATCTTCTTGTAAGCCGAATGCGTTGGCCACTGCCCGCGCACCCCAGTCGTGCCCGACCAGCGCTGGGCGCTCTAGCCCCATGGCTTTGACAAACTCAACGACATCTCGGCCTATGGCGGCGAGTTGGCCCGTGCGCGGCTGTTGGTCACTCAAAAACTGCGTCGGCAAAAAGCCTCTCAGGGCAGGCACCAAAACGCGATAGCCCGCTTGGGCCAGAACTGGAGCAACTTGTCGCCATGTGCGAATGCTGTCAGGCCACCCGTGCCACAACACGACCACGCGTTCACCGTTGGGGTTCCAGTCCTCATAGCCCACACGCAGGTGGGGTGTTTCCACAAAATGCAACTCGCTCAATTCAATCCTCCATGAGTCTGCGGCCAAATGTAGCGGCAATACCAGCGAAGCGCTTGAATGCATGAGACATCAAGGCTGGACGGCTTTTGGTGTAATTCGGGCATCCAATCATCCACCCATACGAGGAGCAAACCACATGGAAATCCAAGGCAAAGTATTCATCGTTACCGGCGCGGCGTCAGGGCTTGGCGAAGGCACTGCCCGCATGCTGGCACAGGCTGGCGCAAAAGTGGTTGTCGCCGACATGCAAGCTGAAAACGGGGCCAAAGTCGCCCAAGAGATCGGCGGCGCCTTCGTGCGTTGCGATGTCAGTCAAGAGGCAGATGGCCTTGCGGTGGTCGAGCAAGCCACTCACATGGGCAAGCTGATGGGACTGATCAACTGCGCCGGCATCGCGCCCGCCCAAAAAACTGTCGGCAAGAACGGGCCGCATGACTTGGGGGTGTACACAAAAACCATCATGGTCAACTTGGTGGGTAGCTTCAATATGATCCGCCTCGCAGCCGAGGCTATGGCGCGCAATGAGCCAGAGCCAACGGGAGAGCGTGGTGTGCTGATCTCCACGGCCTCGGTGGCAGCTTACGACGGCCAAATTGGTCAAGCAGCCTACGCCGCATCGAAAGGCGGCGTGGTCGGCATGACCTTGCCCATTGCCCGCGACCTGGCGCGCAGCGGCATCCGCAACATGACCATCGCGCCGGGTATTTTTGGTACCCCCATGTTGTTTGGGATGCCTCAAGAGTTGCAAGACGCGCTCGCGGCAGGTGTGCCCTTCCCCAGTCGCCTCGGAACGCCCCAAGACTACGCCAAGCTAGTCAAGCACATCATTGAGAACGACATGCTCAATGGCGAAGTGATCCGTTTGGATGGAGCCATCCGATTGGCACCAAAGTAATCGCCGCGCGCGACCAAGGCAAATCCAAGGAGGCGTCAAGCACCGGTGCTTGGCGCCTCAGATGAGCCTGATCAGGTTTCAATCGCCTTGATTGAACCCACGCGAAGTCGCAATTCGAATTTTTGGATTTTCCCAGTGCTGGTCTTGGGCAGTTCTCCAAACTCGACCGCTCGGGGCACCTTGAAACCTGCTAGGTGCTGTTTGCAATGGGCGACGATGTCGGCGGCTTCGACGACAGCACCCTCTTTGAGCTCGACAAATGCGCAAGGGGTTTCGCCCCAGCGCTCATCCGGCTTGGCCACGACCGCTGCGGCCAAAACCGCGGGGTGGCGATAAAGCACATCTTCGACTTCAATGCTTGAGATGTTTTCCCCGCCAGAGATGATGATGTCTTTGCTGCGGTCCTTGATCTTGATGTAGCCGTCTGGATATTGAACCGCCAAGTCCCCACTGTGAAACCAGCCACCGGCCAAAGCTTCTTGGGTGGCTTGCGGATTCTTCAAATAGCCTTTCATCACGATGTTGCCTTTGAACATGATCTCACCCATGGTTTCACCGTCCCATGGCACAGGCTCCATGGTTTGTGGATCCAATACCTGCACGTCTCTTTGCAAGTGATAGCGAACCCCTTGGCGGGCGTTGAGTCGAGCGCGCTCACCAATATCCAAAGACTGCCAACCCTCGTGCTTGGCGCATGCTGTCGCTGGTCCATAAACCTCGGTGAGCCCGTAGACATGGGTCAGGTCAAAGCCCATGGTCTCCATACCCTCGATCATGGAGGCAGGTGGCGCAGCGCCTGCCACCATGGCTTTCACGCCCGCAGGTAAGCCCTGCTTCATTGCATCGGGGGCGTTGACCAAAAGCCCATGCACAATGGGCGCACCGCAGTAGTGGGTGACTTGGTGCTTGCGCATCAAATCAAATATCAGCTGCGCATCCACTTTGCGCAAACAAACATTGACGCCTGCCCGTGCTGCAACCGTCCACGGGAAGCACCAACCGTTGCAATGGAACATAGGCAAGGTCCACAGATAACGAGCGTGCTTAGGCATGTCCCATTCAAGGATGTTTGAGATGGCATTGGTCGCCGCCCCGCGGTGGTGGTAGACGACGCCTTTGGGGTTGCCCGTCGTGCCACTGGTGTAATTGAGTGCAACGGCATCCCACTCGTTGTCAGGTAACGACCACTCAAAGTCAGCGTCGCCCCTAGCCAGCAAATCTTCGTAGGTCATGGAGCCAATGCGCTCGCTCGCGCCGTCAAACACCTCATCCTCCACATCAATGACCTCGAGGGGCTCTGCGCGTGTTCGCAATTGCAGAGCTTGTTTGACCGTGGCGGCGTACTCAGCATCCACAAGGATTACCTTGGCCTCGCCGTGGTCCAACATGAATGCGATGGCCTCTGGGTCAAGTCGGGTGTTCAAAGCGTTGAGCACCCCGCCAGCCATACCCACACCAAAATGGGCCTCGACCATCGGTGGGGTGTTTGGCAGCATGACCGCAACTGTGTCGTTCTTCTGAATGCCTAACCCCTGCAAGGCGCTCGCCAAACGGCGGCAACGCCGGTATGTCTCGCCCCAGGTTTGGGTCAATTCGCCATGCACCACGGCTGGGTAGTTGGGGTAAACATCGGCCGCACGCGCAATGAAAACCAAAGGACTCATGGCTGCGAAATTGGCTTCAGTTTGCGGCAAATTTTGCTCATAAATGTGGGGCATTGCGCGTCTCCTCTTATCGTTGTGAATCGCTTCAGAATTTACAACATCTGTGCGCGATTTAGCTGACAGCCAGCACAGGTTTGGATTTCAACGAAAATACAAACATGGCCATCCCCCAAAGCTTTCTACAAGACTTGCTCTCTCGCGTTGACATCGTTGAGGTTGTGGGTCGGTACGTGCAGCTCAAAAAGGGGGGCGCTAACTTCATGGGCTTGTGCCCATTTCATGGCGAAAAGTCTCCCTCGTTTAGCGTCAGCCCGCACAAACAGTTTTTCCACTGCTTTGGCTGTGGCAAAAATGGCAACGCCATTGGCTTTTTGATGGATCACGCGGGCATGAGTTTTCCTGAGGCGGTTACCGAGTTGGCCCAAGAGGTTGGTATGGCCGTGCCAGAGGACGAACGCAGCCCAGAAGAGCGCGCTCGGGCCGCGCAAAACAAAGAGCAACAGCAGTCACTCGGTGATGTGTTGTCACAGGCCGCATTGGCCTATCAAAAGGCGCTCAAATCCACCCCTCACGCCATCGAGTACTTGAAGAAGCGTGGGCTCACAGGAGACATCGCCAAGCGCTTTGGACTGGGGTATGCGCCCCCCGGCTGGCGCCACCTCGCGGGTGTCTTTCCAGATTACCAAGACGTTAAGCTCGTCGAGAGTGGATTGGTGATTGGCGACGAGAGCCCAAGCGACGCTGAAACCGCCAAGCGCTACGATCGGTTCAGGGACCGAATCATGTTTCCCATCCGCAACGTCAAAGGCGAGCACATTGGCTTTGGGGGACGGGTCTTAGATCAAGGCGAGCCCAAGTACCTCAACTCGCCCGAGACGCCTGTTTTTCACAAAGGCAAAGAGCTTTACGGCTTGTTTGAAGGTCGCACCGACATCCGGGTCAGCGGTCATGCCCTGGTCACAGAGGGATACATGGATGTCGTCGCTTTGGCACAAATGGGCATAGGCCAAGCCGTCGCCACTTTGGGCACTGCTTGTACGGCAGACCATATGCGGCTGTTGTTTCGCTTCACCGAGGTGATCGTGTTTTCGTTTGACGGCGACGCTGCAGGCCGGCGCGCCGCGCGCAAAGCCATGGAAGCTGCGCTGCCTTTTGCTTCTGACACACGAACCTTGAAGTTTCTGTTCTTGCCAGCCGAGCATGACCCCGATAGCTTTGTTCGTGAGCACGGTAAAGCAGCGTTCGAACAAGCCATTCAAGACGCGATGCCATTGAGCAAATTTTTGCTGGAGACCACCACGCAAGACTTGGACATGGATAGCGCAGAAGGTCGAGCCCAGTGCCTGTCTGCTGCCCAGCCCCTCTGGCAAGCTTTGCCAGACGGTGCACTGAAGCGTCAGCTCTTGACACAATGGTCTGACTTGGTTGGTTTGGGAACCCACGAAGTTTTGGACCTTTGGAAAGTCCGTGGGCACACTTCAACTGCCGGCAGCTCAGCCTTGAGGCCCAAGGGTCATGAGCAGCGCGCATCGAACCGCTCAGCCTCACCGGCCCGCCAAACCCCAGGCGCACCGCCACAGCGCCCTTGGCGCGCGAGCCGCAGCGCTGCGCGCAGCCAAGTACCCGGTCGAGCCGATGTGGTTGCACGCCTCATCGTGCAAAAGCCAGATGCCTGGGGCACATTGTCCACGGCAGATCAGCACATGCTGGCAGAATGGCCCGCTCCCCATGGCGAATTTTTTGCTTGGCTAGAGGGGCAATGGCACGACCATGGCCCCCAATCGTGGGCCGCCTTAGACATCGCCATGCAAGGGCAGCCATTTGAAGCTTGGCTCAAGCGGCTGCTGCAAACCAGCGAAGTCTCGCCCGACGAAGGTGCGGACTGGCAGCAAGAGATGCAAGAAGTTCTCAAGCGCATGCACATGGAGCGCATCATGCAGTTGCAGGCGCTTGCCATCGCTGACGCGGAACACGATCCGAAAGCGTTGGAGCGGTGGCGCCAACTCAGCGCACAACTCAAGCAACTGCAAACCTCCGCTTAGAGCCCAACACCAGCAGATACTGGGCTGGACTGGGCATCATCGCCCTTCCGGCGATGCTCAAACGCAACTACGACCCCCAAATCGCGATCGGATCGATCATGGCAGGCGGCACCTTAGGCGTGTTGATACCCCCATCAATTCTGGCTATTTTGTATGCCATCGTCGCGCAACAGTCCGTTGGAGAGTTGTACCTAGGTGCGGTATTGCCAGGGCTGTTGCTCTCTGGCCTCTACATTTTGTATGTCGTGGTGCGAACCACCCTCAACCCCAAACTGGGGCCACCGGTCCCTGTCGAAGAGCGCTTGAGTACAGTTCAAAAAATTGCCCTGGTGCGCGGCCTGATTGCGCCAATTGGCCTGGTGGTTCTGGTACTCGGCCTTTTGTTTGCAGGCGTTGCCACGCCAGTCGAGGCCGCGGGCTTGGGCAGCTTCGGCGCGATGGGAGTAGCCGCACTCCACAAACGCCTGACATTGAAGGGCTTGATCGAGGCCAGCGGTGCCACCCTCAAGGCGACCGCCATGGTTTTGTGGATTATTTTTGGCGCTTCAATCTTTGTGGGCTTGTACATCTTGCAGGGTGGCCAGGCGTTCATCACTGAAACCATTCTGTCTACGGGACTAGGCGCCTATGGCATCTTGTTCCTGATGATGGTGTTGCTGGTGATTCTCGGGATGTTCTTAGACTGGGTGGGCATCTTGCTTCTGGCCGTCCCCATTTTTGTCCCTATCGTCAAGTCGCTGACCTTCACAGGATTGTTTGGCTTACCCGGCCCAACGCCTGACAGCGTTATCTTGTGGTTTGGCGTGCTGTACTTGGTCAACATGCAGATGAGCTTCTTGAGCCCACCCTTTGGCTACGCGCTCTTCTACATCCGCGGTGTCGCACCGGCACACATCAGCATGGCCACCATATTCAAATCCTCGTTGATATTCCTGTTCATCCAGACCCTCGCGCTTGCGATGGTGGTGGTTCCAGGCATTGCGACTTGGCTTCCAGATATGGTGTACGGGCGTTGAACCCAACCTATCCCCACAGGGGGGTAGGTGTTGCCTTTATGCAGAAGCCCGCCAATCGGCGGGCTTTCTCATTGCGCAACACAGATAGCCCCAAAATTGATCACCCCACATGGCGTGTTTGG
>Ga0181561_10003697_pt1 | contig 13431 bp, 7 predicted proteins | sample 011ome_19_FD_133760 | JGI IMG/M metagenome (GOLD analysis project Ga0181561, IMG submission 133760) | Coastal salt marsh microbial communities from the Groves Creek Marsh, Skidaway Island, Georgia - 011510BT metaG (megahit assembly) | ecosystem: Environmental > Aquatic > Marine > Intertidal zone...
GCGCGCGAGATAAAAAAAAAGGCGCGCCGTCGACGTCGACGGTTTCCGACAAGAGAGACACGACAAGCAGTGCTAATATCGAGACGCACGTGAAGTCATATCGTCGTCACACACACGTCACGCGCTCGTGGTTTCGCGGGTCGACCGCGTCTGTTCCCTTTCCTCGCGCGTCGAAGATCTCTCGCCGCGAAACGAGCGCGCACCGTTGTTCTAAAGGGGACCTCTCGGCGTCCGCGGACTCGAACCACGACGGACACGAGGCGTTCTCGTCACGCGTGTGTGCGTGTCTTCAGTCGCGGCGTCGCCCGCGCTGGTGATGAAATCGACTGGATCGGAGGAGGGCACAGCATCGCCGCGCGCGTGAAAGAACGCGATCGGGTGCTCGTCACGGTCCTCGCCACACCATGACGGCGAGGACGACGCCTCGAGCGGCCGCGCTCGTCGCGGCCGCTCGGTTGTTACGAGCCGCCGCCGCCGACGCGCGACATGTCCCCCGCCCTTCGTGCGGTCGCGTCTGCGGTCGCACGGCGCGCCCGTTCGCCACGGACTCGGTTCGCGGCGCGCTCGTTTCCCGTCGCCCCGCCCTCCCCGCGGGTTCGGCGCTTCTCGCGCACCCGCTGATGCGCGCGAGGACCGGCGGGTACTCCATCGAGGACTTCGCCCTCGTCGTGGACGAGGTGAGCCTCGGGGATGGGTTGCCGACGGCGAAGATCGTGCGCCCCGAGTCCGAGGACGCCGTGCTCGACATGTACGTCGAGCTGGGCTTGCTGGACCACGACCCGTACTGGGCGGCGCTGTGGCCGAGCTCGGTGGCGCTGGCCCGCGGCGTGGCCGAGCGCGCGCGCGGAGAGGGTGGAGATCTCCGCGGGAAAAACGTCTGCGACATGGGCGCCGGGCTCGGGCTCGCCGGCATCGCCGCCGCGCTCTGCGGCGCCCGGTCCGTCACCTTTTACGACAGAGAGCCCCTGGCGCTGCAGTGTTGCCTGCTCTCGGCCGAGGCGAACGGGCTGCGCGTGGCGTTCGAGGACGGACGCGTCGGTGGAGGCGACCCGCGCGGCGAGACGCGCGGGGAGGAAGACGACGACGCGCTCTCGAACGACGCGCTCTCGAACGCGACGGAAAAGGAGACGGAAAAAACAAAAAACCGACGCGATGTCGACGTCGACGACGACGCGTACGTCACCGCGTCGACGTTCGATTGGAACGCCATCCCTTCGGACCAACGTACGTTCGATCTCGTGCTCGCGTGCGACGTGTTGTACGAGTCTCACGCGGTGGCGCCCGTGGCGTCGCTGGTGGGTACGTTGACGGAAAAAAAAAACGGCGTCTGGCTCGTCGCCGACCCGCCGCTCCGAGCGCCCAAGAACCGCGCGCGGTTTCTCGAGCTCGTCGACGCGGGAGGCTTCGAGTCGACGAGCGCGACGAGACGAACGAAGGTGACGCACGCGGGGTCCACGGATGTCGTGCTCCTGCTCGAGTTGCGCGCGAAGGCGTGACGAGTCACTACTGCGAGGAAAGGGAGCTATTGAGTGGTCGCGTCGTGAATCGACGACGCGTCGATATCGAGACGAACATCGAACAGCACGCGCGCGTACTTGTACGGATACTTTTCACGAATGCGCGATCGCTTTTTTATCCACGTCCATCCACGTCACGACTCCACATCCGCGTCGAGTCACGACCCGCCATTTATTTTCGATGACCGTCTGAGATTTTTACGTCTCGTCTGCGTTCTCGCTCTCGGCACCCCCCGGTGTGTTCACTTCGCTTCACTTCACGCAGCGCGACATCGAACGAACCGAAGTACGCGCGCATACCTTCGCGGCGACCTGGCGATGGTACGCGCGACGAAGCCCGCGCGCGCGAGCCCGCGCGCGTTCGCGAAGCGCGCGGCTGCCCGCGCCTTCCCGATTCTCGCTTTTTGTCTCTTTCCGCCTTTTCGAGACGCGAGGTGGCGAAAAACCCAGCGCGCCTCGACGGGCGCGTCGTCGCGCGGGGAGACGCGCGCGCGCCGAAACGAGAGCGCGCGCGTTAATCGCGTACCGGCACCACGCGCGCGCGCCACTCTCGTCCACTCGACCACGCATTGCGGCCCCCTGACCGAAGCCCACCCACCGAATCGCGCCCGAACGCGATGACTCGCCGGAACCTCGCCGGCCGATGACTCGAACACCGTTTGAACACGCGCGTTCCTGAAAATAAAAATAACAACAGAGGGCGAATTCGCACGGCGAGCCTTGGGGCGCGGACGCGGAGTTCGGGGATGGGCGCGACGCGCGCCCGACGAGACCCGAAAAGGCCGCGTCGGGTACGCCCGCGAGGCCGGACATGCGTCAGAGACCCGGGTCGACTCCCTCTTCTTCCCCGAGCAGGTGGGCGGAGGCTCCGCCGGCGCCGGCGACGGCGATGCGCGCCGCGTCGACGTCGGCGTCCGGTCCGAGTCAAAGGCTCCGCGAAGGCTCCGACGAAGGCTCCGAAGGCTCGGAAGGCTCGGAAGGCCCAAACCGCACGTCTTCGGGCGTCTGCGTGTCTTTCCCCGTGACGGGCGCGCGAACCGTACACGACGAAGCGCTCGGGAGCTACGCGTTCCCCACCGCGATCGAGCCGTGCTCGTCGGACGTCGCCGGCGACCTCTCGGCGACGCTGCGCTGGGCCGAGTCGAACGCGAGCGAGTTGGAGCACGCACTGACAACGAGCGGCGCGTTGCTTCTGCGCGGGTTTCCCTTGCAAACTCCGGAGCACTTCGACGCGTTCACCGCCGCGCTGGGGTACCCCGAGGTTGTGTACGACGGCGACGGCGGCAACGCGCACCTCGAGCTCGCGCAGCGTTCGCCGCACCGCGTGCTGTTCCACTGCGCGGACGCGCGCGCGGTGGGCGCGGCGACGCCCCTGCTGGACGCGCACCGGGTGTACTCGAAGCTCAAGACCTTCGCGCCCGCGTTCGTGGACGAGCTGGAGGCGAAGGGCGTGCGGTACACGCGCGTGATGACCCTGGACGACCGCGCGCACTCGCCCATCGGGCGCGGGTGGCGCAAGACGTTCGGGGTGAACGGCCCGACGCAGCTGGAGAAGAAACTAGCCGCGGAGAAAAACGGCGACGTCGTCGAGTGGCTGGACGCGTCGCGATTCGAAGCGCAGGGCGTGGACGCGTCGATGTACCCGCTGCGCCACTACGGGCCGGTGATGGACGCGGTTCTGCTGGATGAGCCCGACCCCGCGGACCCCACGAAAAAGCGCAAGCGCTTCTTCAACCAGATTTTCGCCGCGCACCGCGGCTGGACGGACGACCTGAACAAACCCGGGCAGAGCGTGGTGTTCGGCGACGGCGGCGAGATGCCCTGGGAGGCCATGGCGATGATGGCGCGCGTCTTCGAGGAGGAGAGCGTCGTCGTGCCCTGGTGCGTCGGCGACGTGCTGCTCATCAACAACCTGCGGGTGATGCACTCGCGGCTGAACGGCGGCGGCGGAGGATTCGCCAACGGCGTCGTGCCTAGGCGCGCGCTCAGGGGTGAGGCGGCGGGCGCGTCGCGCGGAGGCGCGTCGCGCGGGGATGCTGTCGCGTGCGCCGCGATGTCGCGCGCAAACGCGCCGAACGTCGCAAGACGCGCCGTTCGAGGTCGCGTCTCTGTTCCGGCGCGCTTCGCGCTCTCGCGCGCGAGCGCGTAACGGTACTCGGTCGTTTGAAAACACGCGCGTATTAATAATACGTCACGCTCGACGCGCGTATTTCCCCGCGTTCGTAGTCTACCTATAGTATCACTCGTCGCGCTTCCCTTTAGGAGGTCTTCTCGAACCGTTTGGCCACCGCCGCGTCGACGAGCGCGGCGACGCGCGCGCCGCTCGACCCGCCGGCTCGCCACTCGGCGAACCACGCGCGGAAGGTTCGCGCGGATTCCGCGCCGTCGCCCCGCGTCGGCGTCAACGCGCGATCGAACGCGTCGTCGTCGCGATCGAACGCGTCCTCGTCGTCCTCCTCCTCCCCGCCATCCTGCTTCTCGGCCAGCTCGCGCGCGATAGCGGCGTACCGCTCAAGGAAATCAGCCTCGGACTCGTTCTCCAGGCGATCGGCGTCGTCGTCGGAATCGTCGGCGTCGTCGTCGGAATCGGAATCGGAATCGGAATCGTCCTCCTCCTCCTCCCCCTCCTCCCCCTCCGCCGCGAGCTCGTTCGCGCACCGCATCGCCTCGGTGAGCGTCGCGCCGAGAAGGCGCTTGTCCGGCGCGCCCGCACCGGGACGCGTCGCCCCGCGCAGCATCGAAACGCACGCGTCGACGTGCGCGGCGAGAAGCGCGCCATCCGCGCCCACCGGGCTCCAGCCCGCCGCGGACGCCGCGTCGTCCCTCGCGCGCATCCAGCCCGCGGGGTCCCGCGCCACCTCCGCCGGCGCCGCCGCGGCGACCGACGCCAGAACGTGCAGGGCATTGCGCGCCGCGCGCCTTCCCATGGCGGCGTCGACGGCGTCGCGCGCCGCGGCGACCACCTCGGCGGTGGCCGCTGGCGGGTACGCGGCGACCGCCGCGGCGACGGCGCGACCCGCCGCCAGTCGCGCGTCCGCGTCCTCGGTTTCCCCCAGCGCGGCGGCGGCGGCGCGCGCCGCGGGCACCGCGATGGCCGCGAGCGCGGTCTCGCCAGCCTTGGCCTCGACCGCGGCGCCCACGATCGCGGTGAGCGCGTCCAGCGCGTCGTCGTCCAGCGCGTCGTCGCCGTCGCGCGCGCGCCAGGCGGGCAGGTGCGACGCCCAGGCGCCCGCCGCCGACCACACCGCCGAAGCCGTCGCCGCGTCCGCCGAGCCTCCCTCCTCGACCGTCTCAGCGAGCGTCTCGCACGCGAACCGGAGCGTGGGCGCCGCCGCGGGGTGCGCGGGGGGAGCTTCTTGTTCTTCCGCTTCTTCCGCGGCGTCGTCCATCGCCGCGCAGGAAGGCTCGAGAGCCGCCGCCGCGTCCCAATACGCGCGGACGTGCGCGGCGGCGGTCACCGCCAAACCCGCCAGCGCGTTCCGGCGGAGCGTCTTCTCCCGCTCGTCCTCCTCGGGCGCCTCCCAAGTCTCCGCGGCTTCGCAGAGCGCGGCGACAGCCTCGACGGAGACGTCCCAGGCGCCCAGCTCGGTCTCGTCGTCGGCGTTCTCGGCGTCTTCGTCGGGCTCGGCCGCGTCCAGACGAAGCGTCGCGGCGTACGCCGCGGCGACGCGCGCCGCGAGCGCCGCCGCCGCGCGCGGCGCGACGGCGCCCGCCGCCGCCTCGGCCAGCGCCGCGAGCGCGCGCAGGGGCGCCGCGCCTCGCGCGGGGCTCGCCTCGGCGCGCGCGACGAGGCGCTCGGCGAGGGACTCGAAGTAGGCTTGACTCTGGCCGAAGGCTTCCTCGGCGCACGGCGCCTCGGAAACCACGGCGCGCGCCGCCCACGACGCGGCGTCGCGCGCCACGCGCCATGCCTCCTCGGTCTCCTCCGAGGAGACCATCGAGATATCGCTCGAGATATCGCATTCGGGCGCGGCCCGCTCCAGCGCCGAGACCAGCGCGGCAAACGCCTCCCGCGCGACGGCGGCGGTTGTTATTTTCGCGGCGACGTCCGCGCAGTGCGCTGCGGCAGCCACGACCACGTGCGGCGAAGCCGCCGCCGCGACGGCGGGAAACGCGTGTTTCCTGCAGAAGGTCCGCGTCGCAGACTCCTTCGCCCTGCGGCTCGCCGCCGTCAACGCGCCGGCGACGCGGAGCACGCCGAAATACGCCGACACGCCCAGCGCCGCCTCCGCCGCCGGCGCGGCGTGCTCGACCGCCGCGCCGGCGGCGCCGGCGGATTTGCCAACCTTCTCCACTTTTTCCTTAGGGGCCGCCGCGAGCATCTCGTCGACGACGTCGCGCGCCGCGAGCTCGCCCAGCGTCGGCTTGGCCGAGCCCGAGGAAGGCTCGTCCTCGTCCTCCGCCGCGTCGTCCTTCTCGTCCTTCTTCGCCTTCTTCGCCTTCTTCGCCAGCGTCGGCTCCGCGCGCACTCGGGGCTTCGCACTCGGGGGCCCGCCGGCAGCCTCGCCGTATTCCGTCGCGTCGAACGACACCCGCGCGAGCGCCTCGAGGAAATCCAGCGCGGCGCGCCGGGACGTGACGCCGGAGACGTTTCCGTCCAGCGCGTCTTGCACGGCGTCGTCCTCCGCCGCCTCGCCGCACGCGTTGGCGCGCGCGTACTCCTCCGGGTCCGACGCGAGAGACGACTCGTCCTCCTCCGTCAAGCAGACGTGCGGCACGACGCAAGCGCGCACGAGGCGCGCCAACGCGAGCCTCGTGCGCGCCTTCTCACTCGTCGTCGTACTCGGAAGACCGCGGTCCGAGTTGTTCTGGAGTTGTTCTTCGAATTGTTCGTTTTCGAAAACGTTCGCGAAAAGAAGCGCGTCGCGCGTCGCCGCGCGTTCCAGCGTCGCGCGAAGCAACGCGAACGCCGCCGCCGCGGACGGCGTCGGCGCGAGTCCCGGTCTCAGCGCGGCGATGGCGAGCCCCGAACGCGCGAGGCTCGCGATGGACGCCGCGTCGAGCGCGTCCGCGTGCCTGGTGACGAGCGCGGCGCCCAGCCGCAGCGCGCGCTTGGCGGCGACCCAGGAAACATCCGCGCTCGAACATCCGCTCGAAAGCTCGAAAGTCTCCCGAGACGCCTCGGCGGCGCGCGCGGCGCAGGCAGCCTCGATGGCCCCGACCACCGCCGGTAGCGCCGGCGCGATCGCTGCTGGCATGTGCGCGCGCACGAGCCTGTGTATGATCTTGAACGCGACGCGCGCGAACTGCGCGGCGTCTCGGTCGTTCGTGAAGTCCGCGGCGGCGGCGCGCGTCAGCGCGGGGACCAGCCGCGGCGCGACGAGGGACGCGCTCAGACGCTCCGCCGCCGGGTGCGCGGCTTCGAACGCCACGGTGGGGTCCCTGAAGTACTGGAACGGCATGGACGCGACGTGCGCGGCGAGCAAAAGGCCGTGCGAAGCGCTCGTGTTCGTGGTGTTTTCTTCGAAGGAACAGAACGACGTCATCGCCGCGGACACGGCGATGACGTCCTCGACGAGCGCGGCGGCGCGCGCCAGACGATCGCGCCCGTCGGTTCCCGGCGCGGCTGATCCTGCGACGGTCGCGCCGTCTGATGGCGCGTCGGTGGTTCCGGACGCCGACCACCCGACCGCGTCCGTCGCGGCGAGGCGCAGGCAGTCCGCGAGCAGGCGTCTGGTGTCCGGCGGCGCCGCGACGAGCGCGCGCAGGGACGCGCCGCGCACGTCCGCGCGCGCCTCGGGGGTCACCCGCGCGGGTTCGTGCGTCGTGGTCTCGTCGCGAGCGCCCCACTGCTTCCGGAGGCAGTTGCGCGTGAACGTCGCCGCGGCGAGACGCCGCGCGGAAGCGCACCCGGCGTCGGAGGCGACACCGAGGAGCGCGATGCACAGCCCGGCAGCATCCTTGGACGCGGCCGCCTCGAGCTTGGCGGTCGCGTCGTCACGCGCGGCGGCATCGAAACCTGCGACGGCATCGAGCGCGATGCCGAGTTTCTCCGGGTTCGGTGCGGTGGATCCAGTCGGCTTCGCCTTCAGAGCTGCCGTCTCGGCTCCGGCCGGGGAGGCGACTGCGGCGACGTTGGTAGTATCCGTGAGAGCCATCCTTGTCTCGATGGCGACGACGCGCGGCGCGGGCGTAGTCGTGGTATGCGCGATCGCAGGACACGCTCGAGACGTGTGTCTCGGAATATAAAAACGCTCGGATGGTTCCCCCGAATCGGCACCCGAAATTATCGATCGCACTGCCGGAATTTTCGTTCGCGTCGAGGCTATCGCTCGAGGCACTCCGCCGCGCGCGAGGCCGCGACGCAGCGACCGCGCCTGCCCGCTGACGTCGCGACCGCACATCGTCCGCTCACGCGCGTCCCGCTCCCGGGCGTCCCGCTCCCGGCTTGGCATATCAGACGGCACTAAAGACCCTGTTCTCGAAGGTCTCGCGCGTACGCCTCACAGTATGCCCGCGCAGGACGACGACCTGGTGACCCTCCAGCCGAACGCGCTCGTGGGTAACGGGCGGTACCGCGTGGGCGAGGAGATCAACCGCGGAGGCACCGCGGTGGTGTACGAAGGCTACGACAACACGCTCGGCATGCGCGTGGCGCTCAAGGTGCGCGTTCGCCTCTCTCCCCGCGCCCGCGCCTCCTTCCCCCGCGTCGCGCGTTCGTTCCCTCGACGCGTCGACCGGACCCGCTGACCGCGTCGCGCCCACCGCCCGCAGGTCATGAACATCGCGCCGAACAGCACCATCGCCGTGCCGCTCAAGGCGGTGAAGCGCGAGATCAAGTACGCCTCCAAGCTCGGCGCGCGTGCCGCCCAGGGCGACCTCAACGTCGTGCGCCTGCTCAACGTCGTGCAGGAAGGCCAGGTGCGGCGAAACCGAGGGGGCTTATTTTTCTTCCACCGGTTCGCGAGAGCGCGTCCGCGCGCACAATCTTGCACAGCTGTGCGTTCGGGCATTTTTTCATTCCGACTCCATCCGGACGTCGCCGTCCGACGTCCGTGTCCCTTCTCTCACGCGTTCGCCCCGTTCGCCACGCACGAACCAACCCCCGGCAGAACGTCCTGATCCTGGTCTGGGAGCTCGTGAAGGGCATGGACGTGCTGGACTTCATGAACGCGCACGGCGGCGTGATGCCCGAACGCTCGGCGCGCGCGTACTTCAAGCAGCTGCTGGACGGCATCGCGTGCATCCACGCGCACGGGTTTTGCCACCGGGACATCAAGCCCGAGAACGCCATCATCGAGCAGGATACGGGGGTTTTGAAAATCATCGACTTCGGCCTCTCCAAGCACCTGGACTCCGCGCGCACGCTCGGCATCGGGACGCCGGACTACATGGCCCCCGAGATCCTCGGCCGGACGCAGAACCCGGGCGGCGGACTCGTGTCCGAAAACGAAAACGAGACGGGCTCGTACGACCCCGAGTCCGTGGACGTCTGGGCGATGGGGGTCATGCTGTACCTGCTGCTCACCGGGACGTACCCGTTCGAGGACCGCACTCGGCCCGGGAACGTCACCGCCACGCTCCGGCGCGTGCGCGAGGGGCGCGTCAACCCGTTCCCGAAAAACGTTCGCGAAACGGCGCGCGACCTCGTGAGCCGCATGATCCAGACGGACCCGCGCCGCCGCGCGCGCCTCGAGGACGTCGCGAACCACCCGTGGCTTCGCGAGGAGGTGGATTTTGAAATGGCTGACTCACGCACCGGAGACGCTCCCGCCGGACCCGGCGGCGACGCCGGAACCGCCACCCGCGAACCGCATCCGGGCGCGCGCGAGACGCCGAGCGGGTCTCGCGGCTTCGCTCGGCGCGTCTCGGGGTTCTTCTCGGGGATGTTCGGCGGCGCGGGCAAGCGCGAGGGACCCTAAACCCTTGACGAGTCCTTGACGCGCGTCTCGAGCGGACGTCTCGAGCGGGGGTGGGTCAAGAGTGGGTGGGGTCAGAGCGAGACGTCGGAAACGAGACGAAACGCACGCGCGTTGTGATGATACGTACGCACGACTTCGAAGCATCCGTACCCGGCACGAAAACGAAAACGTCAGTACCCAGCACAAACAAGGTCATGTAGGCATTTTTCTGAGGAGTAAAAAACTCGTCGACGTGTCGGAATTTTGCAGTGCTCCAAGAAGACGCGCCACGTGGGCGGCATCAGTTCAACACGCGCGGCGTGGGGGTCACGCGCGATGCTGTCCACGCGCGGAGGGCTCGCGCCCCTGCTCGTGCTTCTCCTAGCATGCACGCGAGGTGCGTCCGCGCGTGAACCCCGCCGCTTACCCCCTCGCCGGTCTCGCCCGTCGCTGTCCGATCCCCCCGCCCCGGAAACGGCGCTGACGACGCCCGTGCCCCCTTTTCCCTCTTCCCTCGCAGGCGTCGCCCACACGACCGCGCTCGAGACGGTCGAGCTGGACGAGGTGAAGGCCGGCTCGATCGATCACGACAAGCAGGTGAACTACGCCGTCGAGGCGAGCGCCTGCTCCGGGTACCTGCACGTCGAGCTCTGGGACACGGGGCGCGGCGGTGCTGACGAAGCCGACGCCATGGCGGATCCCATGCTCATGGTGCGCCGCGAGAATACTCCCCGCGCGTCGTACGAGCGCGACAACAACGACTGGAGGTTCAGCGAAGACACGTACGTCGATCTAGAGGGGTACAGGCTCATCCGTGCGTACCACCGCGTGGTCGTCGACATGCGGAGCTGCGACGACGCGTGCGCGCGCGCGTGCGAAGGCTCCTCCGCGCCCAACTGCCAGGCGCTGTGCGCGACGGATTGCGACGAGCCCGATCGCGACGCCGCCAAGCCGTTCATCGTCGGCATCAAGAACGTGCGCGTGTGGGTCCAGCAGACGCTGATGTTCGATATGCTCGCCACCTGCGTGCCGTACGACATCAACGACATCCCGCCGTGTCCCCGCCCGCTCGGCGTCGACGCCGGCGAGTGCGGCGGCCGGGGCTCGTGCGGCGCGCCCGCCGGACTCGCCGGCGGCGAGGTGGACCGCCTCGCGCTCGCGTCCGGCGCGTGCTCGTGTTCGGAGGGCTGGGGCGACGTGGGCTGCGACGAGCCTTTAGTGGAGCTCGTCGCCAACGCCGAATCGCCCGTCGCCGCCACCGTGCAGCCGGGCGAGTGGGCGTACTTCTACGTCGACGTGGCGGCGCCTAGCTCCGCGGCTTCGGGTGCGAACCCGGCGGCGGCGCTTCTGGTGGAGATGCGGCGCGACGGCGGCGACCCCGTGCTGTTCGTGAAGCGCGTGGACGGCTCTGATGATGAGACAGGCGAGACAGGCGGCTCGGGCGACGGCGGCTGGTACGCCGAGGGCGCGGACGACGCGTGGCAGACGCCCTCCGCCGGGACGACGCCCTGGGTGGGCGACTACGCCAACTTTGCCGACGCGGACGGGTTCCGCGCGCGGCTCAACTACCACTACCTGACGCTCGCCGACGCGCGTATCGGGCGGTACTACGTCGCCGTCTTCAACAACGACGTGTACTTGAACGAGCGCAAAGTCGCGCACGTCACCGTGAACGCCAAGGTGGCGTTCGGCGCGGGGCTGGAAGACGGCGCCGTGGACCCGCCGCTGTGCCCGATGGCGTGCGGCGCCGACGACGCCGCGCCGCGCGGGACGTGCCTGCCGCCGGCGGCGGCGGTGGGCGCGGCACCCGTCGGGACGTGCTCGTGCGCTGCCGGGTTCGCGGGCGACGCGTGCGAGGGCACGCTCGCGACGACGACTGTGGCCAAGTCCGACGCCGCGGGGGTCTCGGGCACGCTGGCGCCGGGCGCCTGGGCGTACGTGCGGTTCGAGGTTGACGCCGACGCCGCCGCCGCCGGCGTCGTGGTCTCGTTCCGCCACTCGGGGGGGCACCCCGTGCTGCTGCTGAGCCGCGGCGAGATCCCCGACCTGCTGAACGCGCACTACGTGCTGAGCACGTCGGAGCGCCTCGAGCGCAGCGCGCAGTTCAAGATCAGCTCGCGCGACCTCTCCCCCGGGACGTACTTCGTCGCCGTGCACAACATGAACTACTACGCCGACAGCGCGTGCGAGTACGTCGTCGCCATCGAGTCGAGCCTCTGGAACGAGTACGCGATGACCAGCCCGGGGTTCATGACGGTGGTGCTCGTGGTGATCATGGGCGCGTTCGTGTGCATGGCGCTCTCGGTGTGCCGCAGGCTCTTCGCGCGCGCCATGCGGCGGCGCGGCGCGCCCGGCGGCGTTCTGTTCGGCGGCCGGGACGAGGACTGGGGGGACGTGGCCATGGCCGGCGGCGCGCGCCGGCGGAGCGCGCCGCGCGGGTGCCCGCGCGCCGTCGTCGACGCAATTCCGCGCGTGGTGTTCGGGAGCGAGGAGTGGGACAGCGGGAAGTGGAGCGCGGAGGACGAGTCGTGCTCGGTGTGCATCGACGCCTTTGAGCGCGGCGAGACGCTGCTGTGCCTGCCGGAGTGCCAGCACGCGTTCCACAAGGACTGCATCGAGGGGTGGCTCGCGCAGAACACAACCTGCCCGAACTGCCGCGCGAGCCTGGTGTCCGCTGAGGGGGGGGAGGACGTCGAGGCAGCGCGCGCGGGCCGCGGCGGCGCGGCGCCGGCTTCGCCCCCCGGCGTCGTGGAGGGCGCGCCCACGTCATCGGACTTCGATCGCATCGCCGACGAGGCGCGCGAGGAGGCGCGCCGCGGGCGGCGCGGCGGCGCGCCCGTGTTGGAGGCGTCGGAGCGGCCGGCGACGCTCACGCCCGTCCAGGCGCGACGATCGTAGACGTCACGTGGACTACCATAGCGCGCGAGACGCGAATTTTGTGACGAGCGTACCAGACGTACATACGACTATGTTTTCGATCACTTACACGTGCGGTTATGTAGCTCCTTTCAGTGGCTCCTACGGCGGCGTCAGCGCCTTCCCGCGCCGGCGCCGGCGAGCTCGGAGGGCATGGAGGCGACGGTCGCCGCCGCCGCGCTCAGCGCGCTGTACTTGGCCTTCGCTGCGACCCGCTTCGCTTCCGTCTCCGGGTGCTCCGTGAGCAGCGAGTTGACGACGTTGGGGTGGTACAGCGACTGGATCAGGTGCTGCTGCAAGCCGCGCGCGATGCTGTTCACCAAAAAGTGCATCACCGCCTTGGGCACGGTGTCCGTCAGCACGCCGCGCGAGATGGAGTAGTAGCTCCCGAGCAAAATGCGCGTCACGATCACCTGCAGCATCTCCTCGTCCGTGCTCGGCTCGCTCGCCTGGAGCTTCCCGGGAGGCTCGCGCAGAGTCACCACGCCGTCCTCGTGCGAGTACAGATCCGATTTTTTGTTCGTCTCGGCGGAGGCGTCGCCGAGCGCGCGCCGGCGAAGACTCTTCGCGCCGGCGGCGTCGCTCTTCGCGCCGGCGAAAGAATCTTCCGACGCATCTTCGTTCTCCTGCCCGGCGGGGACGCCGCCCCTCCGCTTCCCCACCTCCGCCTGCGCCAGCCTCAGCGCCTTGCTCCCGCCGACGAACTCGGGGTGGCTGGTGTTGATGTGCGCCAGCTGGCAGTCCACCAGGCTCGCGATCATGGTCTCGGCGGGCGCCAGGCCCTCGGCGAGGAAGTCGCGCGTCGCGTCCTCAACCGACTGCGCCAGCCGCGGGTACCGCTGCATGTCCTGCGCGGAGATGAGCTGGCGCGCGATTCGCGCGAGCTCGTCGTGCACTAAGCGCGCGCACTTCTGACACGGGTCGCTCATCTTCTTGATGGCTTGCTTGACCAGCATCTCGAAGGGCTCCTCCGGCAGAAGCAGCACGGCTTTCGTGCCGGCGCTGTTCTGGATCGCCGTGCGTATGTCCTCCTCGGACATGGCGCTCGTCGGGTCGAGGCTCTCCAGCCCTTTCACGAAGATGTCCTGCAGGACGTAGTGGATGCGCGCGCCCCCTTCCAGCGCGGTGGTGTTCAGGTCCTCGTTCTTCCCAGCCAC
>Ga0181561_10003705_pt1 | contig 13409 bp, 7 predicted proteins | sample 011ome_19_FD_133760 | JGI IMG/M metagenome (GOLD analysis project Ga0181561, IMG submission 133760) | Coastal salt marsh microbial communities from the Groves Creek Marsh, Skidaway Island, Georgia - 011510BT metaG (megahit assembly) | ecosystem: Environmental > Aquatic > Marine > Intertidal zone...
CGCCATGAACCGTTGGCCCATTTCCATAACTTTAAACCGGTCCGGATTCCAAAGGTTAAACTCTTGCATGCGTCGGGAGACGAGTTGCATGGTGAAAATACCCGCGTATACCGGCGTGTTCGGGTCGAGCGCGGGAATCGCCCACGGTAACGCTCCGATGTGATCTTCGTGTCCGTGCGTAATCACCACGGCTTCGATTTTATCTCTCCACCTTTTCAAAAAACTGACGTCTGGCAACACTTTTTGTATCCCGAGCTCCTCGTGGTCTGGAAACATCAACCCGGCGTCCAACAAAATGTACCTATCGTCCACACCAACGAGCATGCAATTCATCCCAATCTCACCTAACCCTCCGAGCGGTAAAATCTTAATCGGCGGGTCGTCTATCAAATCGTCGTTATATTCCTGTGAACCTCCTCCTCCTCCTCTCGGTTTTTCGTCGTACACGCTCGGAAACGCCTTGTCTTCCGTATACTCCAACGAGGATCCGAGATGCGATTTGCCGTCCGAAGACTTGCGCACGCCTCGACCTCGACCTCGACCTCGGCCTCGACCGCCACTGCGACCGCCGCTCGACGCTTGTCTCCCGCCGCCTCTGCCGCCTGACGCGTTGAGAGAAAAATAATATATTATTTTTTTGTAACTGTCAGCGAAGAAAAAGGTTGAAAAACGAGGTTTTCTGCTGCCGCCTTTCCCTGGGAAACACGCGTAACGAACGAGAAGAGAAACGAAAACAAAACCAAAACTCGCGCGTACCTCGACCACCTCGACCGCCTCCTCCTCGTCCTCCTCCTCCTCTGTTGTTGTTCTCTCGAAACGCCGGCGGCTCCTCGCCGTACGTCGCCGCGTTCTGCACGAGCGTTGCGCCTCTTTTTTTTTTCGCCGTTCGTGAAGCCGTTAAACGCATTTTCGTCGTCGTCCTTCCCTCTCTCTCTGAACAACAACTCCCCGCCGCCGCCGCGAGGAAGGAAATTCCAACGCCGCCACAGACAGACGGCCGATGATTCTGACGATGTCTTCTCGTCGTCGTCGTCGTCGTCGTCGTCGTCCTCATCCTCATCATCATCGCTTTTGCTGCCGTCGTCGTCGTCGTCGTCATTTTCGATGAAGAAGAAAAAATAAAAATTTGCGAAAGAAAAAACAAGCAGCATGTTTAGGGTTTAGGGTTTAAACAACAAATCTTCTTTCTTTGTCCCCATTTTTTGTTTTGGAACGATTTGTCATCTTCAAAAGAAATTCTTCTTCGTACGCACTGTACGCACGACACGCGCGAGAAAAGAGCCCACTCACTTCGAAAAAGCAGAAGTAGGAAGGCTCGAAGGATCTCTCTCTCTCTCTCTCTCTCTTTTGTCTGATTACACAAACACACACAGAGAGAGAGAGAGAAAGATGTTGTCTTTGCAACAATGCGCGATTGGATTACGACCTTCTTCTTCGTCGTCGTCGTCGTCGTCGAGTAATTCGCGCGGACGACTCGGCCGAACGAACAGCGGGCGCTTCGTTCTTCTTTCGCGCCGCGCTTTGAAGGGGGGCAACGAGGAGAAGAGAAGCGATGATCTTCTTTTGTCGTCGTCTTCGTTGGTCGGGAGAAGAGGCGAGTGGAGGTTCGCCGGCGTCAGAAGAAGCAGTTCGGTCGCGTCAGAGCAACGAGAAACGAGGACGAGCGAGGATGAGGAAGAAGAGGAGAATTCGCTTTTGAGCGGCGCGGCGATGAAGCGAATCGCGGGAGGAGATGGCATCGTCGCCTCTTCGACGACGCTCTCGACGGATGAAATAAAAGAGAAGAAGCGCGAGGCTCGAAAGAAAACGAAAGAGACGGTGGAATTCGACGCGAACTTTTGCAACGTCGTGACGCGATACGACCCGGAGGCTATTCGGAAAGAAGCGCTGAAAAGACCCGCGGCGCTGGCGAAACGAGTGCTGTTTTTGACGCAAAAGTTTTCAAAGTTGAACGCGAAGAAGAAACAGTTGGAACGAATCGATCGAGAGACGGCAGAGAAGAGCGCGGATGGGGAGACGAACGATAGATTGTGGGCGAAAGAAGTGAAGACGACGTTGACGAGCTTGGGACCGCTGTTCGTGAAGCTTGGACAGAATTTAGCAAACAGGCCGGATTTGGTACCAGAAGACGTGATGGAGGAGTTGACGACTTTGCAGGATAAAGTACCCGCATTTCCTACGTCCGAAGCGAGAGAGATCATGGAATCGCAGTGGGGTCAGAAAATAGACGACGTATTTGAGACGCTGACGAAAGAGCCAGTCGCCGCGGCTAGCATCGGACAAGTGTACCGAGGAACTCTAAAGAATGATAAACGAGACGTGGCGATTAAAGTTTTGAGACCAAACACGAGAGACTCGGTAATTTTGGACTTGTTCATATTGAGAGGGGCGGCGAAACAGCTGTTTGATGATTTCTGTTTGACAAACGTCGGGTGCCCGGCGACGCTTTTAGTGGATGAATTCGCGGAGAAATTATTGGAAGAGCTCGATTTCATCCAAGAAGGGAGAAACTTGAGAGATTTTCGGAACAATTTCGCTGACGATCCGTCCGTGCACATACCTGCAGTTGTCCCAGAACTCTCCGGTCCGAAAGTGTTAGTCATGGATTGGCAAGAAGGCGTTCGGTGTACCGCGCCAAACGCGTTTAGTAGCGACGAGGCTAAACGCATCTTTCTTCAAAACGGAGTCGAAAGTGGCTTGAGACAACTGTTAGATTTTGGTTTGTTTCACGGTGATCCACACCCGGGAAATGTGCTAGCATTGAAAGACGGTGATATCGCGTACGTAGATTTTGGTAACGTCGCAGAAATTTCGAGATCTAATCAAGAATCCTTGATTGATGCCGTCGTGCACACGATGAATCGAGATTACATGCAACTCTCGGAGACGCTGCAAACGCTGGGATTCTTAGATAAGAACAAAGCGGACATTGCGGAAGTCGCCATGGGGTTACAAGAGGTTTGGGGTGAAGATGCGTTGGAGCAGCTGGCAGGTACGAACGGATTTTCGTTTCGTGGGTTGACGAAAGAGTTCAACAAGTTATTGTTCAAGTACCCGATTCGAGTTCCCGAACGGTTTTCGTTGGTCATTCGATCGTTGTTGACGCAAGAATCGATTTGCTTGACGTTAGACCCAGACTTCAACTTTTTAGATGCCGCGTTTCCATACGTCGCCAGAAGGTTATTGACCGACCCCGATCCGGCGTTACGTTTAAGACTGCTCAAAGTCATCATCGTCGACGGTCGATTCGAATGGGAACGGTTAACCGCCATGATTGAGTTGGCGCAAGTCGGCGCGAAAGGCGGCGTTAAGTTACCAATGTTTAGCATGGCTGCAGACGCGGCAATCATGCTGACGAAAGATAAAACGTTGCGCACAGAATTGGCAAAAGGATTACGCTCGGTACCGGTGACTGAACACATCAAACATTCGTTCGATTTTGCACAAGTGATTGTAAAATTGGTCATCGCACAAATCGCGGGCAAAGCTTTTCGAGGATTTACGTTTGCGTTTGGCGGGATTTTCGGCTTACCGAAAATTTTGTTTAAGTTCGCGTTTGGGAAAAGACGAAAGTTACGAACTGTTCAAGGATGTTCACTCACCGAACCCGAGGAAGGATTCTCGAGCTTTGGCGACTGGGTTGAGTTTGAACGCTCTCAAGAGAGCGGCGACGAGAACGCTGCTGCTCCCTCCGCAGCCGCTTGATGATGTTAAACGAGAAGATAATTATAGAAAACGAAATGTTGTTGTATCACTATATTTTAAATCGCGCTGTTATAAAAACATTGATCTACATATAAAAGCCAAACTCTTCCACGTCCAAGCCAAACTTGCCAACCTGTGCCTCCTCTCCTCTTAAAATCATCAAGCCTAATTCGGTCATTTCCTTCACATTCAGCGGACCGCGTTCGATCGGTCTTCCCATTCTCTCGCCTTTCTTGAAACATTTGTCGAATGGGAACAATTTCACTTCCCAATCGTCTCCGACTGTAAACGCGCTTTTAAAATTCGCAAAATTCCTCGAACACTCCGCATCTTTCGCTAGCAATAAAAACTGTTTACTCTCGTCTCTTTCTTTCATCGCCGCTTTGCATTTCAAATACACGCCTTTGTATTCGCTTGCATCCACGTTTGGCAACGCTCTTCTCACCGAGGCGAAACCGCCGTTATTTTCTAATCGAATGGTCCCCGCAAATCTGCTGGATCCAGGCATGTTTGGAGATGGAGGCATCATCGCAGACTGGGAGACACCACCCATGACACCATCGTTGACGACTCGCCAAGCGTTCGCTTTCGTCGCCGAGTCCAATCGGTCGATTAAAAACAACTCGTTGTACGAGTCGTTCTTGCCTTCGTTCACAACTACGACCATTTCTTCCGCGGGAGACGAAGAAGAGTTTCCTTTAGCCTTGAAAATCTGCGAGAACGATTGAGTATTGTTCCCTAAAAAGTACCCTATGCCAACTGCCAGCGTCAAGGAGAGCGTCGTGCCGATGTTTTTGCGTATGATTTCTTTTGCAGGCGTTTGCGACGTCGATGGAATTGAAATCTGTTTGCTTTTACTATTATTACTACTCCTGCTGTTACTCCTATTCGACGACGGTTTCAAAGATTTGCCGACGTTTTTCTTGTTATTGTTTTTATCTGTGCTTTTTTGTTGCGCGGCGACGATCGTTCTGTTGTTCACGGCAGCAAATACGCGCGTCGTTAACAACGGCATTGGATAAAGCGTGTGAAAATACTCGCGCGTGTGAAAAAGTGAAGAGTCCGAGGGCGGGCGGGCGGTAAGAAAGATTTCAGTTTATTCAAGTTATCAGCTCTGCACCTCTGCTATGTTTTTAGATTACAATTTGTTGATTTTTCCTTCTCTCTTTATTATTTAGCGGCTTCGTAGTCGGCTAAGATGGAGTCGACATCGTCATCTCCGCCGATGTTGTCCAAGACCGAATCGTCTTTGCTGGCCACTGCGCTCGAGTCCTCATCTGCTTTCTCTTCTTTATCGGCTTTGGAAGATTTGATGTCGTCGCCCCAGGGGTCTTTCTTCGCTTTCTTCGACGATTTCTTGGACTTTTTGGAGGACTTGTCGTCGTCATCGTCGTCGTCGTTCAAGCCGCCCATGATTATATCCATGTCTGAAAGTTTCTTCGGCTTTTTCTCCTTCTTCGCTGGTTTCTCCTTGACGACTTCGCCAGTTGGAACAGCGGCTTCTACAGCGGGTTCTTCGGTAGTCGGAGTCACGGCAGTCGCAGCAGTAGTCACTGGAACAGCAACTGCGGCTGGCTGAGTAGCCATTACGGGCTGACCAGTCGAAGGATCGACCAATGTAGCGACAGGTTGTTGTTGCTGTGCTTGTTGCGTTGCGACGGGCACTTGCTGAGCTTGCTGTTGTTGCTGCGGCACAACCGCCGCACCCGCCGCGTCTGGTACGACAGCAGCAGTGGCAGTTGGTACCACGGAATCAGACGAAGACGTCAAGTCCGCGCCGTTGCCACCAAGCAACATCGCCTTGACCTTATCTGCTGCGCTTTGCACATCCGTCGTCAACGAAGTAGTAGAAGCGGTCGGTTGTGTTTCCGTTTGCTGCATAGCTTGAAAGTCCGCATCCATATCCTTCGTCGCCTCGTTCGTTTTCCACGAGTCAAGCTTTTCCTTCAACTGCTGCTCAGCCGTCAACACTTGTTTTTGCGCGGCCGCTTGCTTCTCTTCAATCGACTGCGCAACGACTTGCGCGACTTCCTTCCTCAACGCCTCCAAGTCTGGCTCTTCGTCCGCTCCACCAGTTTCTCTTTTGTTAGACAAGACGTCGTCGTCGTCGTCGTCGAGAGAAATATCGTCAAGATTTGAAGGCATGTCATCGTCGCCGCGGGCCGAGGGTGAAACCTTCGCGCGCGCGTAGGCTGAGGCAGAAGATGTCGACGGAGAAGGTTGATCCTTCTCCTTCATCTTGCTTTCAAACAAAGCCTCCATGCGTTGGATGGCGTCCTCCGTGCGATCTTTCTCCGTGTGCCCAGGGATCTCTTGCGGTTGCTGTTGGACGTATGGTTGCGGCGCAGTCACTACTAGACGGCCGAACTGGTCGTACAAGACCGGCTGAGGTTGGTAACCGTACGGTTGTTGAACCATGGGAATGCCCATTTGCGGTTGCATCTGCTGATTCCCGTTGAACTGTCCAAAGGTGTTTGCGTACAATTTGTTTTCAATACCTGCAACAGCCTTTTGCACCCGCTTCTCGATGCGACTCGCTTTCTTACCCTTCCTAAACGGCGCTAAATTATCTTCCTCGTCATCGTCGTCGTCGTTATTAAGACCCATCTTATCGAATTTCTCCGCGATGATTTGCTCGAGTTTTTCCTCCATCTTCGTATCCTTTTCTCTCTTTGCTATGTCTTCGATGCCCAACTTCTTCAACGTCCGCTCGACTATTTGGTTCATTTCAAGCTGAGTCGGTTCTAAGTACGGTTTATCTTCGACAATATCCGGGTCCATGAGACTTAACTTTTGCTTAATCATCTCGCCCATTCGAGCATCATCTTCGCGTCGCTGCTTCTCGGCGATGGCATCCTCGACGCCCAAGTCGCGCATTTTCTGGTTCAGTCGTTCTTCAGTACTCATTGGTTCACCTAAAGTTTGTCTATCTTCTCTCCTTCGATAGTCGCGTTCGTCGTAATCATAGTCGTCGCGTCGTCGGTCGTCTCTCCTTCGCCTTCGATCTCTTTCATCTCTTTCGTCGTAGTCGTAGTCGTCATCGTAGTCGTACCTTCTTCGCGAGGACCTTCTCTCTTTGTTTTCTTCTTCTTTATCGTTCAGAATACGAGCAATAGACTCAGTTAATCGATCCATGGGTGACAAAGAGCGCTCGACGGCTTTTGGACCAGCACGAGCTGCATTTGCTGCGTTGTCAAGTTTCCCGACAAACGCGTCCACAACGTTCCCAACGGCATTCGCCGAAGCCTCCTCCATCTTTTCCTCTAGATCTTCTTGAGAGACGCCCAAGGATTGCTGCTGTTGCAGCTGACCATTGCTGTTCTTTCGTCTTGAAGACTTTTGCTTCGGTATGATGATTTTCGGTTGGAAGTTAATCGGTTGCTGCTGTTGCGGTTGATAAAACTGTTGTTGTTGCAACTGTTGTTGCGGCAACTGCTGTTGCTGTTGCATCTCAACCTGCTGCTGTTGTTGCTGTTGCATCTCAACCTGCTGCTGTTGTTGCTGTTGCTCCTGTTGCTGCTGTTCTGGTGCTGGTTGCTCAGCAGGGGCCGGCTCTTCTACCGCGGGAACCTCTTGCACAACGGCCTCTTCTTGTTCTGTGGGAGCCGACTCTTCATCTGCCGCGCTTTCCGAATCATCATCATCTGCTACAACTATATCTTCTTCGTCGTCTACGTGACCTCTCGCACGGTCTTCTTCTTCTTCATCCTCGTCTTCTTGATCAGAGGACACTCGACCGGAAGGATCGTCAACGTCAAGGTTGACGTCGTCGTCTGGCAACACATCCATGCTCGATAAATCCGGTCCAGATGAAGAAGTTTCATCCGTCGTCGTTGTCGTCGATGCACTCGAATCAACGACCATCGGCGGTCGCGGTGGCACAACACCGTTAGAAAAGGAAGATGACGTGATTATGGGAGGCTCGGGAGTTGGGAGAGTTGCTGAAGAAGACTGTTGAGGCTCTAACGTTACAGTCGGCTGTTGCGACTGGAACGCATCCGCTGTTGTAGCCGCCGATGCCGCCGCCAACGTTCCAGCACTCGGCGTTGCAACGTTATCATCCAATATCAAACCTATATCTTGCGATAATGCATCTTCGGTATCGTTCGGAGCGTCGTTGACGAGTAAAGAACTCGCGTCTTGCCCTTCTCTCGCTAAAATATCCGCCGCCGATAACGTCGTCGAAGTTGGGATTTTCGACAACATATCCGTAGAATCGTACGGTTGCGGTTTTTCCGGAACGACTTCTTTCTGCGCTTCTTCCTTCTCCTCATCGTCGCTCTTCTTCTCTTCCTTCTTCTTCGAGGATTCTTTCTTCTTTTTATCCTCTTTTTTCGGCTTCTCGACAACCTTCGGTTTCGGCTTTGGCTTCTCTACTTTCTTCTTCGGCGGATTCTTCAACAACGAATCGAAACCAATATCATCTTCTATCTTATTTTTACCTCCGAGAGATGCTACTCCGGAAGACGTGATATCTTTCTTATTGTTCTTCGAAACGCCTTGTTTGGAACCTCGAGACGCGCCGAGGCTCGGTAGCCGAGAAGAGGACGAGGACGAAGACGCGTCGTTCCCACTTCTGCTCCGTTCTCGCTCACCTTCGTCGTCTTCTCCTGCAACTTCATCCTCCTCTTCGTCATCTTCGGCGCGAGAAGAAGAAGAAGAAGAAGAATGCATCATCAAGTTTTTTATCTTCTTCTTCATATCGAGCGAGGGGAAATCTCGCTTCTCCCAAAGACTACTTCGTGTTTTTTTCCAGTCAAACTTCGGCATCAAAGTGCTCATCGCCGCGGACGACGACGACGACGATGCAATCTCGCTGCCGTCCCGAACGACGTCCATCTCGGACGCAGCACCAGCGGACGCATCTCGATCCACGTTATTTTCATTCAATCCGCCGTTATTATTGGTGTCATTCGGCGACGGTGGTTTGATATCGTCCACGCTCCCCAAAATTTCGTGCCGCGGGCCCGCCGCTGGTCCACCTCGCAAAGTCTTCTCGGTGGTCTTTCGCACGACCGCTAACGACGCCATCGCGGCGACGGAAAGAATCGCGACGCGCGTCGCGATCGTTCGGTTGCTATCTCGTTTATAATAGTGTTGCGGTTTGTTGTTCAAGTGGTATCTAGACGACGACGACGACGACGATAACGACGACGTCGCGCGACGATGATGATGTTCGTCTCGAGAGGCCATTTGGCTCTCCACATCTCTCCCCAAAGACGCGTCGTCGTTATCGTTTACCGTCCCGTATCCACTTTTACTGCCACCGCTTCCGCGCATATTGTTAGGCTCGTCTGAGCGCGCTCGCGTGCTTCGAAAGATTTCACCCGAGCAACAAACGCCGACCAACAAACAACGCGCGCGCGTGTTTTTTATGAGCAACGCTGAGCGCCCCCACTTGAGTTTTTTTACCGAGCGACATTTTTTATGAAAACCCTAAACTTACAAAAAGTGACTAAACCCTAAACGATTTTTTTTGAACGGAGAGAGGACAGCTTTTCTACTATTTCTGAGCACTTTCGACCGCGCGCGCTCGCGTTTTGGAGAAAGACGCGGACGCGAAGACACACGCATAAAAGAAGACAGAGACGCATGGGTTTCGTATCGCCTTTCGGCGAGACTTTGGGTTCTTCTCATCGCGATGCGTACGATGGTGGTAAAAAACAACAGAACGTTCATCTTCAAAAACATCGACCTCTCGCGAACGAAAACCAACCTCCGACTGCGACGATGACGACATCGACAACGACGACGGTCGCGAATGAGAACCACTGCTCGGGACAGAAGAAGAAGGAAACGAAGAAGAAATACAGCTACTGGCGGTGCCTGTTTGCCAAGCGCAAAGCGACGCAAGTGAAGCGGAAAACGTTAAAGTTTGAGGACGGATGTTTGCGAGTGGATGGAGACACGAACGAATCGGTCTTGTACAACGAGAAAGGCGAGAAGAAGGCGAAAGGGAAACCCGGGACGATCGTGGAAGGCACGGAGTGTTCTCTGCAACAGTACGAGATTGAAGTCGAAGGCGAAATATCCGAGGAAGAATTCGCGAGCGGGATGGCGTTCGCGAACATTGACGTTGGTGTTCTCGACGACGACGACGACGAAAACGCGGCGCAGAGGAAGAAGCCGAAAACTACGTCTACGACGAGCGGTTTTCGACCAGTCGTTGGTGCCGCTGCTCTGAACAATAACGCAGCGATGCCCGTAGCAGCGAATACTACGCATATGCATAGTAATACCGTACCCGCGAATATGATTGTGCCGGTATATTCAGTCGATGCGCCGAACGCAGTCGTGCTGTACGATGGCGGGAAACCAAACACCATTGGTCCGATCCCGCTCGTCCTCGATCCTTCCATCGCGCGATTCATTCGCCCACACCAAAAGAGAGGCATCAAGTTCATGCTCGAAAGTTGTTTAAACATCACGTCGGAAACGAGGAGTGGTTGCTTGTTATCGCACGACGTCGGTTTGGGAAAAACGCTTCAAGTAATAGCGTTAGTGTGGACGTTGTTGAAACAATCGCCGAGACCGAGTCGCAACGTTCGAAGAGACATTCGAAGTTCGATAACGAAAGCGATCATCGCGGTACCCGCGACGTTAGTCGGTAACTGGAAGAACGAGTTCAAAAAGTGGTTAGATCTGAAAATTGAAGTCGAGGCGATTGATGGAAGCAACACCTCCGACGCGGCAAAGAAACAGTTGCTAAAAGAATGGGCGTTGGAAAACCAAAAGAGAAGGTTGGTATTGATTTGCTCGTACGAAACTTTGCGCGCGAACGCGCATTTGTTGGAAAACAAAGCAGAGTTGTTGGTGTGCGACGAAGCGCACAGACTGAAAGCGAAAGACGGGTCGAAGACTCTCGACGGGTTGAAGAAGCTCAACTGTAAAATGCGAGTTTTGCTTTCGGGCACCGCGGTGCAAAACAATCTCGCGGAGTTTTACGCGCTGATGGATTTTGCCAACCCAGGCGTTTTGAACGATTACGCGACGTTTAGGAAAGTGTACCAGTTACCGGCAGAGCGAGCGAACGATTCAAAAGCGACCGAGGAAGAGAAAATGATTGGTAAAGCGCGAGCGAAGGCTATTTTCGAAAAGACGGCTATTTTTATCGATCGGTGCGCCAAAGCAGACATTCAAATCGATGGCTTACCGCCGAAGACGGAATATTGCTTGTTCTTATCGTTAACGGAAGCGCAACAGAAAAGTTACAAAGCTGTGTGCGATCAGGTGATCATGAAACGTGTGGACAATCCTCTCGTGGCGTGTGGTGTTTTGCAGAAAGTGTGCAACGGCATCGGCATGTTGTCCTCGTCTTCGTCGTCATCGAACGAATTGCAACTCGCCATCCAGGAAGCGAGCAAAGTGACGACCACCACGGACGCGTTTGAGACGAGCGTAAAACTGCGCGTGTTGAAAAATATTGTCGACTTATCGCAAAAAATGAACGACCGCGTTGTCATTGTCTCTGGATGGACTTCCACGCTGGACGTCATCGAAAAAGCGCTCTCGTCCGCCTCGCCGGGATTACGATTCACGCGATTAGACGGCACGACTCCGTCGCACAAACGAACGCAACTCGTGACTTCGTTTAATAACGGACACGGGGGATCCGTGTTCTTACTCTCGAGAAAAGCCGGAGGAGTAGGTTTGAACTTAATCGGTGCCAATCGACTCGTCCTTTTCGATTGCGACTGGAATCCGGCGAACGATTTACAAGCGACTGCGCGAATTCATCGCGACGGTCAGACGAAGAACGCGTTCATTTACCGATTACTGACTGCATTCACGTTGGAAGAGAAAATATTTCAACGACAATGTCAAAAAGGCGCGTTGGCGCGATCAATGGGTTTCGCCTGCGTCGAAAATACCACGAATACGAATATGGGCGACGAGGATGACGACAAAATCAACGACCCGAAGACGTTCTCTTCGGAGGAATTGAGAAAGCTGTTCAAGTTTGAATACGCGCGGAAAACCGCCATGAACGAACCGTGCGAAATGGCAAGAGTAGAAAGCTGCCAGTCTTGGATGAACGACTGCCGGTTTTCTGGAACTTTGAACGACGACGTGTTACGACAGATGGATGAACGAGCTGCGGGAAATGAGGACGTGCGATTTTACGCCAAGCTTTCGTAAAAAGCAGTTTCACGATGTACTTTTAGTAGCAACAGTATAGTAGAAAGTAGCGGCCTCACACACGAAGAGACGGAGAGAGGCAAAGATAGAGGGACACACAAAACACATACGCAATACAGCTGAAATATGCACGCAAATACGCAAAACTAATCACCATTCTAGGATTTCAAAAATGTCACCATCTCGTTGGCAATCTTTTCCACCGCTTCTCGGTCGCCGATGCGCACGCCGCTCAATCGATTCATCACCGGGTTCATCTTCGCGTACTTGTCTAAATCTAACATCACCGGAGATAAATGGTCCCCGGGTATCTCCACGCTATTCGTTCTCACTTCGCCATCCGCCAACGCCTCGCGCAAACTCGAGCACTGATCCAACTCGTCGTTCGTAAACGACAACAGCGTGACTTTATCGGATTTGAACTTTCCGTTCGCCACGCCGTTTAACGTCTCCAATGCGTTCGGCGCAAACTCTAACCCCGCCGCCTTCGCCGCCACTTCCGCGAACGGAACTAATCGATCGAAAATAGCGTCAAATTGCGAACTCGCCGCGTCGCCACCACCTTCGCGTTTGCTCAACAACTCTTTTGCAAACTTTTCTAAAATCTTCACCGAATCGGTCGCCGACGCGTTGTTAAACGCGACGAGGAAGTGTTGCTTACTATAACTACCACTATCTGTGCTCTCGCTCGCGCCTTCTTCGTCGTATCCGTCAAAGTTCGCCACCGCGTGCAACTTAGCCCCTAAACTGTGCCCAACGTAAAACACGGGCACGTTCTTCCCGTCCAACCCGTCTCTCTCTTGCACCGCCGCGCGCGCCTTCTCGAACGCCCTCTTACACCTCTTCGCCATCTTCCCGTGTTTCGTCCCGAGTTCATACGGCGTCGCGACGACCGTCACTCCCGTACTTTCACTCACCGAGCTTAAGAATTCATCGTAACACACCTGCGGGAACTGACCTAAGACGGCTCCGCCGAGAAAGTGCACGAATCCCCACGTCGTCGACCGCGACTTTGGTTCGTACACGTACGCCGTTTGGTCGTTGAAAATATCTTTCCAGTTGTTTTCTGGACTGTTGTTTTGTTTGTTTATACACACAGAGAATGCACAGAGTCGTCAGCGACAGAGAGAGAGAGAGAGAGAGAAGAAAAGGAAGCGTTCGGTGCGCGTGTATACACGCATAGAATCAACGCACCTCGTCCGCGCTGCCAACGCGACTTCTTGCAACTTGGAGCGCAGCTCGATGGCGGAATTTAACGAGTTTAACGGCGCTTTATTTTTGTCGTCGTCGTCGTCGTCAGAGGAAGAAGAAGAAGAAGACGCTCTCGCGCATACACCGCGCGAAAAATACCCTCTTCTTCTGCTCCTCTTCGTCGTTTTCTTCTTCCCTCGCGAAGTGATGAAGCCGCCAGCGCGGGGAAGAAGAGTTTGGGTAAAAGTGGCTTCCATTTTCTCTGCTTTTGGGGAAAAAAATGGCGCAAAAGTCCCCAGAAAAAAGAAGAGAGAGTTTAGTTTTTGTAAACCTTCTCGCGGCGTGATATATTTCGCGCCCGCAAAGAGAGATTC
>Ga0181561_10003711_pt1 | contig 13393 bp, 7 predicted proteins | sample 011ome_19_FD_133760 | JGI IMG/M metagenome (GOLD analysis project Ga0181561, IMG submission 133760) | Coastal salt marsh microbial communities from the Groves Creek Marsh, Skidaway Island, Georgia - 011510BT metaG (megahit assembly) | ecosystem: Environmental > Aquatic > Marine > Intertidal zone...
CAGGGCGCATCATAGGACCGACGGCGGCGGCGATACGTCGAGGTGCGCGCGCGTCGACCGCCGCAGATCTCGCCGCGGCGCCGCGCCGTCTTCTCGCGCGGTTCGAACGTTCCGCGTCGCCCATCTTTCGAGATACACACATCGCTCGCTCCGCCGCGTCCGCCACCGCGCTCCCCGCGCTCGTCGCTCCCTCCGCGCCGCATCGCTGACGTCCCAGCGATCCACCGCCGGCCCTCGCGCTCTTCCGCTCGCGCGCAGGGACATCGAGATACCGAGCGCGAGCGCGTCGCCGAATCCGAACTTGCGCCGAACGACGAGCGGTCTGCGAGGCGCGGACGACGCGAGCGACTCGAGCGGCGACGGCGGGTACGTCGACGGCCGCCGCAGCTTCTTCAAGAAGAAGACCGCGACCGCGGACCCGCTGCGCTCGGTCGAGGAGGGGTACTACCGCGCCCCGGACGGCGGGCGCGCGCGGAGCAAGAGCCCGAAGGCGCGGTCGCGGCAGCCGACCATCGCCTTCTCGAGCGTCGGCGGCGGCACGGTCGTGTCCACCCTGGACGACACCCTAGGGTGCCGGTGCAGCTTCCACCTGCCGTCGAACGTGCAGATCTTCCGCATGTTCGCGTGCATGATCGTGGGCATCCTGCTCGTGAAGGTGTCGTTCGCGCCGGGCGACCGAGGGTTCACTCGGCGGGGGAACCGGCACTCCGGGATCCGGAACTTTGACCTGCGCCAGCTGTACGAAAAGTCCGACCTCGCGTCCACGCAGGCGAACTTCGGGACGGTGCGCTTGGGGGACGTGCGGCTCGGCGGCGACGCCGCCAGAGGCGGGGCCCGCGACGCGAGGAGAGGCGGGAACGGCGCGGAATACGGAACGTCGACCGACGGAGACGACGCGGCTTTCGGCGCCGCGCCGACGCCGCTGAAAATCTCGCGCATCGTCCACCAGACGTACAAGTCCAAAGACGTCCCGGAGCGAATGAAGCCGTTCATGGAGACGTGGAGAGCGATGAACCCGGGGTGGGAGATGCGATTCTACGACGACGAAGGCTGCACGGAGTTTGTGAAGCGAGAGTTTCCGGAGTACTACGACGCGTACGCGGGGCTGCCGAAGCACGTGGAGCGGTCGGATTTTTTTCGGTACCTCGTCGTCCTGCGCGAAGGCGGCGTCTACGCGGACATAGACACGTCGTGCGAGAAACCGCTCGACTCGTTCATCAACGCGAACGACACGCTCGTCGTCGGGTGGGAGAACGAGTTCGACACGGACGAGATGGCGTACAGCCGGCACTTTGTGCGGAGACGGCAGGTCCTGAACTGGGCGTTCGCCGGCGCCGCGGGGCACCCGGCGCTGAGAGAGACGTGCGATCACGTCAACGAAAACTACCAGCGGATTTTCACGAACAACACGAACCGGGACACGCTCGAGCGCACGGGCCCGGGCGCGTTCACGGATTACGTCATGAAGAGCTTTTGGCGGCACAGCCCGGCGAACCGGGACGCCGCGGGGTCGGTCGCGGGGATGGTCCCTTGGGGGTACCGCGGACGAGAGACCGAGGCGTTAGGCCGGCCGGACGCCTCGAAGTCGCCGTGGAACGTGCGCGTCTTGTCCAAGGTCGCGTTCGGGACGCACCCGACCGGGGAGGACGGCGTGTCGCAGGACGACCCGGGCGTTCTCATCGCGCATCACTACCTCGGGTCGTGGAAATCGAAACAAGGATGGACCGCGCATAAAAAAGGCATCGTCGGGCACGTCAAGCTGTTCGTCAACGCGATGAAAAAAGACAAGCAAGACCTCGTGAACTTCCGCGCGGAGCTCTCGCGCTTGGACGAAAACTACGCGATGCCGGACGTGAACCCGAACGCGGCGTACCCGGTCTCCGCGGCGTGGGAACCGCCGTTCGACGTCTTGACGCCGCTGCTCGGCTCCGACGCGTCGACCTCGACGCGGTCGACGCTCGAATCCGGCGCCGCGGTGACCGCGCGAGGGCGGTGGCAAGCCGGGGTTTGGGACCCACGGGAGCCCACGAGCGCGGATGCGCTCGTCGGGTCGCTCGCCGCGCACGACTCGAACGCGGTCTTGGTGGACGTCGGCGCGGGGATCGGGTTCTTCTCCCTCGCCGCCGCCGCGCGAGGACGACGCGCGCTCGCGTTCGAGTCCGCCGCCGCCGCGGCGTCGCTCGTGGCCGCGTCCATCGCACACAACGACTTCGGCCACCTCGTGCGCCTGGACGAGACGCGCGTCGGGGGGAAGGGGGAGGCGTACTGCGAGGCGCTCTTAAAGCGAGCGAAGAGGGCGGCGAAGAAGAAGGGGACGGACGCGACCCCGGCGACGACGGCGACGGAGGAGGCGCTGCGTCTCGCCGCGGCGGCGAGGCGGACGGCGACGGCGACGGAAGCGGATACGGAAGCGGATACGGGGACGGGGACGGGGACGGGGACGGAGACGAGACGCTTCCCCTTCCCCGCGACGAACGACGCGTTCCGCTGCGAGCTCGCGGTCGAGGCGGGGACCAAACCACTGGACGACTTGATCCCGCGCGACGTCGACGTCGCGGCGATGCGCGTCGCGTCCGACGGCTGGGAGACGCACGTCCTCGAGGGCGCGCGGCGGCTGCTCGCCGAGCGCCCGCCGCCGATCGTGCTGCTTGAGCTCACGCCTCGCAGGACGCGCGGGGCGTCGAGGGACGCGCTCGCGGACGCGCGCGCGACGTTGGAGTGGATGTTTTCGTTGGGGTACGACGACGTCGCGCACTCGGGCGCGGCGTGCGACGAGCGGTGGGAGAACATGACGAACTTCGTGAACAATCGCGGCGGGTTGGGGATGGAGACCGCGGAGACGATGAAGCAGCCGACGTGGTGTCACGTCTCGCGCGCGGACATCCCCGCGATCGTCGAGCGCGCGGACGAGGATAAGCCGGAGAGCATCTTGTTTCATCACAAGCGCGAGGCGGAGCGAAGAAAAAACGCGCCCCCGCGCGCGGAGGCGAGGACGGCGCCCGCGCCCGCGGCTCGGACGGAGGCGGCGGACGTCGAGGACTCGACCTCGACATCCTCGAAGGAAAGCGACGTCGTCGACGCCACCGATGAGATCGCCGCCGACGCCGACGCCGACGGCGTGGACTTCAGCGACTTCGACGACGTCGAAGGCGTCGTAGGGGAAACCGTCGACGTCGAGGACGCCGGAGAAGAAGACGTCCCGGAGACGCCGAGGGTTCGTCGGGTTCATTAGATGACCTTAACCTTATCTTAATATGAACAATCGAAAGAAAAACTACATGTGCACCCCGGTGACTTAACGCGAATGAATCGATTCGCTTACTTCCCCTTTTTGCTCAGAACCGGCTTGATCGGCGCGGCCTTCTTGGGCGACTTCGCCGTCGCCGTTCCGCCCTTCGCCGCCGGCGCTGGCGCCGACGGCGTCGCCGCCTTCCCTCCCCTCGCCTTCGGGACCGGCGCCTTCGGTTCAGGCATCTTCATCGTCGGAGACTTGTTCAGCTGCATCTTCTTAATCTGCAATTCCTTCTTCTTCTGCGCCTCCGCGCGTTTCTTCTCAGCCTTCGTCATCGCCTTCTTCGCCTCTGCCTCCTTCGGGGGCAAACCTTGCCGCTTCCGCATCACCTCCTCCGCGGCGCGTTGCCGTGCTTCCCTATCCGCCACCGCCTTGGCCTTCTCCGCGCGCATCTTCTCCGCGAGCTCCTGCTTTTTCTTCGCCTCGTACGCCGCCAACTGCGATTTCTTCTCCTCTCTCTCCCGCGCCTCCTCCGCCGCCTTCTCCGCCGCCTTGGCGCGTTTCTTCTCGAGCGCCGCTTTTTTCTTCGCCTTCTCCTCCCGCTCCGTCTCCGCTTTCTTCGCCTTGATCTGCTCCATCTCCGCCTTGACCTTAGCGTTGTGCGCGTTGATCTTCGCTTCTTTCCGCTTGATCGCCGCGAGCTCCTCGGCTTTCTTCGCCTCGAGCGCTTCCTTCTCCGCTTCCTTCTTCCTCTGAAGGAACGTCTGCGATTTCGTGAGCCGACTCATCATCCCGGCGGTTTCCGCGGGGGACAGCGTCCTCTTCTCCGAGCTGAGCGCCTCGCCTCCGTTTTGTACTCTCCACTCGTCCGCTTCCGCGAGCGCTTCCTGCGTGAGCCGGCAGAAGAAGTGCCCGCCGTCGTTCACGCGCTCGTACCCGGGCGGGAGGTCGCAATCGGAATCTTTCGCGAGGCGCGCGTTCAGGGTTTTTCGAACTTGCGCCTGCGCGGCTTCCCCGAGCAGCGCCGCGGACGCCGCCGGGGAAGCGCCTTGCATCCCGCCCATCCGGTTCGGGGAGGACAACGAGTCGAACGCGTCCGTTCTCCCGGACGCGCGCGCGGCGGCGGCGAGCTCTAAGCGCTTCTTCTTGATCCTCGCCTCGAGCTTCGCCTCCTTCGCGAGCTTCGCTTCCATCTCCATCTCTTTCGCGATTTGCTTCTCGCGATTCTTCACCGCGATGGCGTGAATCTCGCGCTCGCGTTCTTCGCGTTGCAGCCGAAGCCGCTCGCCCTTGGGCATGTTCCGGTAGTCCTCGCCGTGTAAGCGCGTCTTCGGGCCCGACGGCGCCCGCGCCGGGCCCGGACGCGTGACCGGCGTGGGATTCTCCCGCGCGTACCTCCCCTGCGCGGCGAGCGCGCCGCCCGCGCGAGAGATGCCCTCGAAGCCAACTCTTTTCGGCTGCGCGTCGCCGAACGCCGTCGGCGTGTCCGCGAAGTACTCCGACGCGAGCGGCGGCGGCCCGGGCGTCGGCCGCCCGCCCACGTTCATGTGCTCCATCCTCTGGATCATCCGCATGGACTCCCTCTGGTGCGGATCCATGCCGTCCGATCCTCCAGGGGAGTCGTCGGGGGATTCGAGCGGCAGCGGCGCCGCTCGCGGGTGTTTCCTCGCGCCGTACTCGCCGTCTTCGCCTTCGTCCTCCTCGTACGCGTCCTCCCCGCCGCGCTGCGGGGACGATCTACTCGCTAAGTACTCTTCGTCCGAGGAGTTCCGCATCGCCTTCTGCAGGATGGTCAACGCGTTGTCGATGTCCTTGCTGTGATGCCCGAGCTTCGACGCGTACGACGCGCCGCCGCTTCGGAGAATGTCCTTGAGGTGCAACACGCCCGGCCCCGCGACTTTCGCCATCGCCGTGGCGCACGCCGCGATCGTCTCCCCCGCGGCCCTCTGTTCCTCGGTCCTCGACCCATCCGTGGAGCGGCCGCCCATCATGAGGCGCGACATCGCCGCGCCCGCGGCGCGCTCGATCGTCTCCTCCGCGGCGTCCTCGCCCTTGAGCCGCGCGGCGAGTCGCGTCGCAGCCTTGAGCGCGATGGCGCGCTCTTGCGTGAGGTGCTTCAGCGCCCTCCCATCGGGATCGACGTGATCGAGCGCGGTAGTCAGGCACATGTTCAGCAAGTGCAGCGCCGGTCGCGCTTCGAGCCGCGCGTGCTCGGCCATGGACGCGATGAGCGCGAAGTCGACGCGCTTTAATCCCGGGTGCGATCCCCCCTGCGCGCTCTGCTTCACCACCGGGTCGACGAGAATCCCGACGGGAATGTTCGCGTGCGAATCCAACGCAACCTTGAGCTCGGCGCTTATGAAGTCCCTGACCGGGTTGTTGCGCACGTGCTCGATGAACATGAACACGATCGTCTTGTACACGACCGGGGAGTACGCGTTCCCGCTGTTGATGAACGCGTGCAGGAGCTGGAACATGCACGCGAGCGCGTGGATCTGTGTCGCCGGTTGCGGGTCGCGCGCCGTCTTCTTCAACACCGCGACGGCTTTCCTGCAATCGTCCCCGATGACTTCAATCTCGTCCGGGAACGCGGACCAGAGCGTCGTGAGTAACGTCAGAGCGCTCTCGCGGAGCTCCACGGGTCCCTCCGCGCAGCGCAGCGCCTCGAGGAGGATCGCCCCGGGGGTGTCCGCGCCCGCGATCGCGTTCCGCGGCCCCGCCCCTCGGGCGAGCAACGCGGGAATCAACACGTTCAACGCGTCCACGAATCGCCGCGGGTTCGTCCGCGCGTCCGCGCCGTTCCGCAAGTCCTCCAGGAGGAAATGATGCAGCCCTTCGCCGCAGATGCGTTCGACAATCTCCGCGATCGCGGCCGCGATTTGCGCGCGCATCACCCACTCGTCGCTCCCGTCCTCTTGCCCGTGGTATCCGAGCGCGAATCTCGCGCCCGCCACCTCCTCCGGGTTCTCCGCGTAATTCGGCATCGCGTCTCTCGCCGCGGCTCGCGCAGCCTCCGCGACCGCCTTCGCGTCGCCGACGCGAATGTTCGACGTGTTCACCGTGCCGCCGGCGTCGCACAGCAGCGTCGTGAGCGCGACGGTCGGTCCGCCCGGAGCGGCGAGCCAATCGTTCGCCGCCGGGAGCGCCTCCGGGCCGAGCGCGTTTGCCAACGCGCAGAGCGCGCGCAACGTCTTCGCCACGATCTGCTTGTCGTGCGACAAGAGACCGGCGGAGAGGACGTCCATCGTCGCCTGCATGCTCTGGCCGCCCTCGCGCGCGAGAAGCTCCGCGAGGAACTTCATCTCCACGTGCAACCCGTCGAGCCACTTCTTCGCGGCGTTGGACCTCGACCCGGGCTTGTCCCCGGCTCTGACCCAGTCGAGAAACTTGCTCGCCTGCTGCCCGACGAGGACGACGCCCTGGCCTTGCTTCAGACCGAACGGCCCCTCAACGGTCCGCCCGAGCAAGTCCAGCGGCGTCTCCGGCTCGCTCCCTCCCTTTTCAAACTGGAACGGGTCATCGCGTTGACCCATCGGGAGCGGCCCGGGGGAGTTGACGCGCATCTCCACGGCGTCGAGCTCGCCGTTCATCCGGGACCCGGTCGCGGGGCCGAAATCGTCGTCCAGCTCCCTGTTCGTGAAGTTCTCGCCGTTATTCATGAGGTGGCCCATGCGGTCGTTGTACGGCGCCGGGGATTTCACGCTCGAGAACGCCATCGCGTTGTCCATCTCGGCGTTGTAATTTTTCGAGCTCGAGTTGGACTCGGGACGCGCGCCGCCGCGTTGGCTCGGGGACGCCCCCGCGCGGATCAACGGCGGGAGAATCCCGACGACGCGCTCGTAGAACTGCGCGAGGAGCGACGCGCACTTGTCCGAGTCTGTGGATCGACAAAAGAGAGCGATCGTCAGCGTCGGGAGGAGGGGGAGGGCGGGAGAGGCGGCGGAGACGAATTGGGATCGCGTTTTTTTGTTCGCGCGTTTGCGCACCTCCGGCGACGAGCAGGGATTTCGCGTTGTCGTCGAGGACGATCCCGAACGGCTTCAGCACGGGGCCGAGGAGGTTCCAGTTGTACAGCCTCGCGACGGGTCCGTCGCCGTCCTTGAACGAATCTAACGGCGCCGGGGGCATCCCGCGTTGCGCGCCGAGGTTCGAGAGCAGCGTCCCGAAAGCCTGATCGATTCGCGAAGGGACCACACCGGGGAAGATAATACGCGTGAGCGGGCGGCGGTCGTCGTCGATCGGCGACGGGCTCGCGCGCGGATCGCGCGCGATATCGATCGCGACGGCGCGAGACGACGCGGACGAGCGGGGGATCCTAGAGTGACGACTCGAGGGGCGTGATCGCGGTCGGGGACGCGGTCGGACGCGCGCGCGCGGCGTCGCGCGCGCGGGACGCGCGGGTCAACCGCGCCCCCATCAGAAGAGAATCAATCACGCGCAGGGCGCGAACTTGAAACACGCGCGCGGGGACGCACCGATCCGTTCTCGAACGCGTACGACGAGTTATCGTCCACGACCACGAGGCCTCGAGCGTTCATCTGCGGGTGCGCGCGGTCGTCCACGCATCCGAGCGCGCCGAGCCACTTGTACACCTCGGGATGAACCTCCATCGTTCGAGACGCGGCGCGCGCGCAGAAATCCGTTCAGTCGAACGCGCGACGCCAAATGCACGATCGATTATTCCTCCCGCCCTCGTCGCGCGCGCGTCCTGTGCGCGGGTGCGATCGACGAGGTGCCGAAACGGAAAGGTTCTCGCGACCTGACGCGCGAACGACGCCGGACGTGCGCGGCGCGGGTCGACAGTGTGCGACAGCGCGCGGACGGACGGACGCGCACGTACGAACGAATCTGAAACTTAGCACGCGACGCGACGCTCCGGACGGGAGAAAGGCGCACACGCGATCAACGAATCGCGATCAACGCGGCGAATCGTTCGCGATCGAACCTATGAAAACGCGAGTCGTCGGTGAAAACCCTCGAAAACACCGGTCAACGTGTTCCGAATTTGGCATCCCGAGGCACGTGTAAAAACAAACGTGTGTAACAGACTCGACGTTGATGTGTTCTCGAAAAATCTCTTCACCCCCCCCCCACCCCCGCCCTCTCTCTCTCTCCCCTCACGACCGCATCCCCCTCATGATCTCGTCCACGTCCTCCTTCGTGATCGCGTAGTCCGCCCCGTGTCGCTCCTGCAACGCCGCGAACGCGGACGAGAGCCCGTCCTTCATGCTCGCGAACGCCTCCGCCATCCTCCGCTGCCGGTCCAACGGCATCTGCCCGAACGCGTCCAGACCGGCGCGCTCCACGCCGACGCCGCCTCTCTGCTCGACGCTCTGGTCCACGTCTCTCTGCGCGCGCGCGATGGACGCGAGGGAGACCTCCGCGTTCTCCGGCACCGCGGCGACGTTGATCAGGTTCGGGTCCAGATCGTCTTCGTCGGAGTCGTCGTCGTCGTCGTCGGAGTCGCCGGCGTCGTCGTCGAGAACGCCTTCTCTCCGCCACCGCATCCTCGCTTCCTCGTCCACGTCCTCGAGCTTCCTCCCCGACACGAACCGCACGCGTCGAACGTCCACGGTCTCGATGCCGTGCTCGCTCTTCGCGTCGTAGTGCAGATCCCACTCGCCCTTCGCGAGCAACGCCGCCGCGGTCACGTCGTCTTCGCCGCGCGACGTCGGCGGACGCAACGCGCCGCCCCACCACACGACGACGCTCGTCGCGTCGGGGGACTCCGGGTCGGGCCCCTCGGAGATGTCCCACTTGACCTCGAGGCGGTCGCCCTGCGTAAGTGTGCGTTGAGGACGGAGTGGTTTGAGTGGTTTGAGTGGTTTTCGTGAGAAGGGACGGCGCGCGGTCGATCGAGGACGGACGGAAGGACGGACGGATGGGAGTGATGGATGGATGGATGGATGGATGGTAAAGTCCTTAAGGATCGGCGTTCACCACGCGAACGCTGTCGTATGGGGACCAGTGTCAGAATGGATGGATTTGAAGACTACGAACGACGCGCGAAAGGATCTGGCGGATCTCACGCGCCTCGTTCAGGTCGAGGTCCAAGACGACGACGGGCGGCGGCGGCGCGATGACCGGCGTCTCTTGGCTCGCGCCGCCGAGCGCCATCGCGAGCGCGTCGTCCGTGGACTCCACGGATCCCGCGCGCGGTCTCGGCGCCGCGCGCGCGGCGTCGCCGTCCGCGTCCGCGGACGCCTTTCGAACGGCACCCGCGGCGCTCGGGGCGTCGTCTTTCGTGGTTTTCGCGTCCGTCGCCTCCACGGCCGCCGCGGGCGCGGCCTCGCCGGGGTTCGTCGCGTCGTCGTGGGACATGTTGCGCGCGTGGAGAATCTCGCGAAGTGCGTGCGCGACGCCGCGCGAGTTTGCGGTGCGGGACGCGACGCGTGCGCGGGCGGGACGCGCGGAGCCTTTTAAAAGATGGCACCCGCAGCTCAGGTCCGCAGCTCTCGCTCGCGGCGCGTGGTGTTCGATTAATTTTTCGACAGCTCCGAGAAACCGTTGCTCCCACCGCGGCGAGGCACTACGCAGCGCGCGCACGCACGCCGCACGTCCTCGTTCGCGCCGCGAACGCGCGAGGGATCACGCGTGAAGTCGCAATCTAACGGTGCGTCGACGCCTCGCTCCTCGCGCGCGTCGCAGCGCGCGTCTTCCGGCGGAGGCGCGGCCGCGTCGAATCTCGCGCGACTGACCCGCGAATGAATCTCCCCGTTTCCCGCACGCAGGCGCTCGCGGAAACGACCGCGATCATGGACGCGAACGCGCGTTCGAACATTTTAGGCAATGCGGGGGTGTTGGCATCGAGCCAAGGGAACGCGTTCCGCGCGGGAACGACGACGAACGCGCCGGCGAAGAGCGTCGAGTTCGCGATGCCCGCGGCCAGAGGCGCGGGGGTCACAACGAACGCGAGCGATGCCGGAAAGGAGAACACCGGCGCCGCGCGCGGCGCGGCGGCGAACGCGAGCACGAGCGGGGAGGAAGCTCCCGCGGAGAAACGTTGGCAGGTGTGTTTCGATTCCCTCTCTCCCGTCTCGGCGGTCGTCCCGACGTCGCGTCGCGTCGCCCGCGCGCGTCTCCGTCGCGACCCGTCGAGCGCGGATTTGAGATTCGACGCGCCGCGCGCAAACGGCTAACACTTTCATCGCGAGTGAGCGGCGCGCTCGCCGCCTCGCCCCGCGACGCCGTCGTCCTGACCACACTCCCCCACGCGACCCACCCGCGCGCGCAGCTGAGCGACTTCGACATCGGCAAACCGCTCGGTCGGGGCAAGTTTGGGAACGTCTACCTCGCGCGCGAGAAGCGAAGCAAGTACATCGTCGCGCTGAAGGTGCTCTTCAAGAACCAGCTCCAACAGTCGCACGTGGAGCATCAGCTTCGCAGAGAGATCGAGATTCAGTCGCACTTGCGGCATCCGAATATCCTGAGGCTGTACGGGTACTTTTACGACCAGGTGCGCGTCGCGATCGCTCGTCTCGTTGGTCATCGACGCGTCGTCGTCGACGCCCTCGCGGCGTCCAATCGATGCGCCCCCGCGCGACGTGATGAATCTTTTCTTCGTTCGCGGCGCCCGCCCGCGGCGACGTCGCGTCCCCTCTCGCTCTCGCGCGTCGAGACTCACCCGTCGCCCCTCGCCCTCCTGAACCCACAGAACCGCGTGTACCTTATCCTCGAGTACGCCGCGCGAGGTGAGCTGTACAAAGAACTCCAAAAAACGAAGCGATTCAGCGAGAAGAAGAGCGCGACGTACATAGCATCGCTCGCGCGCGCGTTGATGTACTGCCATCACAAGCACGTCATCCACCGCGACATCAAGCCAGAGAACCTCCTCATCGGGATCAAAGGCGAGCTCAAGATCGCGGACTTTGGCTGGAGCGTGCACGCGCCGAACTCGCGACGACAGACGCTGTGCGGGACGCTGGATTACCTCCCCCCGGAGATGGTCGAGGGAAGAGACCACGACAGCGCCGTGGACGTGTGGTCCCTCGGCGTTCTCGCGTACGAGTTTCTCTGCGGCGTCCCTCCGTTCGAAGCTGAGGGGCACTCGGAGACGTACAAACGGATCCTCCGCGTGGACCTTCACTTCCCATCGCACGTCAGCGCGAACGCGCGGGACATGATTAGCGCGCTCCTGACGAAGGACCCGAAGACGCGCTTGCAGCTGAGCAAGCTGTTGGAGCACCCGTGGATCACGGAAAACGCGTCGCCGAACGGCATCCCGGCGGCGGAGTGATCGATGATCGCGTCGGGAGTTCGTCTCGCGAACGAAGAGAGGGTTGGGGGGGTTGTCGTTTCAGGCGCGCGCGCCTTTGATTGTAACGTACGATATTCTTTACGCGCGGTCGTCACGTCATTCCGTTCGAACGCTCTCAGAGCGCTAAGCCCTCCCCGGTCACGCGCGGAGAGGAAACGCGTCTTCGTACCCGAGCGCGTATCTCAACGCGCTCATCGTCTTGTTTAGGAACCCGTCCTCCCTGACCACGGCCTGGTACGGCGTTCGGTCCTCGCGCCGCGTGAAGTGCTCGTTCACCTTGAGCTCCTCCTCCGTCCACCGTCGCATGTCGAACGTCCCCGCGAGCTTCACGAGCTCGGGGATGTCGCGCTCGTCGAACCGCAAGAATCGAAACACTTTCCCCGCCGCGGCGTCGAAGTCGTCGAAGAACTCCTCGAGCTTGACGTTCATCGCGTTCGGGTCGCGCTCCACGTCACGGTACGCCAGCGCGAGCATGCGGAGCTCGTCGTCCGCCATGGAGAGCTCCGCCATCATCGCCTCCGCGGGGTTCGCGGTCGTGAGATGGTCCGCGTACGTCTTGCCTCTCAGTTCCTTCACGGGCTCGAACAGCCACTGCTCGTCCGCGGGGCGTCGTCGGTGATACAAGAAACCGCTGACGAGGACCTCGACGGGGTCTCTGACGACGTGTACCATGCGGTACGGCGTCGCCTGAAGCGGCGGCGGCGACGACGCGTTCGACGCGGGAGGGGGGGAGGTGAAGACGGAAGGGAACGACGCGCACTCGCGTGCGTCGTCGCCGTCGTCGCCGTCGCCGTCGCCGCCGTCGCCCGCCGCCGCGGCCGCGCCGCGAGGGAACAAAAACCGCGGCAACGCCTTCCCGAGGTGATAATCCAGCACGATCCCTTTCCCTCGCACGTCCGCCATCTCCCGCGCGTCGTACTTCCTCGGGTGATCCTCCACGTCCCGCACGTCCGCGAACCCGCCGTACTCGGGGTACTTTTCGCCGACGGCGTGGAAGACGTCGCGCATCAACGCGGTCCCCGTCTTGTGATGCGTCGCGATCAGGCGCTTGAGCTTCCGCGGCGGCGCGCGCGCGGGGGGAAGAGGAGGAGGCGGCGGCGGCGGATACGCGTCGTCGAGGCGGCGGCGGCCGAGCCGCGCGACGACGTCCGTCGCGGCGGCGGCGGCGCGGAGCGACGCGGCGCCGCCGGCTGCGGCGCCGGCGCCGCCCGCCGCGTCCGCGTCGCGCGCTCTCCACGCTCTGTCCGCGGCTTCGCTCTCCCACTGGATCTTGGCGAAGTCGCGGCGGTCGCGCGCTGCGGACCGCGCGATGTCGCGGACGTTCACGCTCGCGTCCTTGTCCGCCATCGCGTCGCGGTAGGAATACATCGGAAGACCGAGCGCCCCGCCGCGCGCGTCCTCGCCGCACTTTTCCCTCGTCGCGCGCCTGAAACGCGCGGCGTCGCTTCCCTCGGACGCGCCGCCGCCGTCGTCGCCTCTGAGCGCCCCCCACAGCCCCGCCTTCGTGAGCGCGAGCCGCGCGGACGCGTCGTCCTTGAGCTTGCCGTACCACCCGTACGGCTCGGACGTCGCCGACGCCGCGGCGGCGCCGTCCGTCAGCGCGGCCGTCGCGGCGACGTCGCACAGGAACACCCCCGTCCACGCGAGCGCGACCGCGAGAAGGGCGCAGCACGCGAACGTCCACGGGCACGACGCGAGCCACGCGCGCGCGCGCGCGAGCGCCGCGCCGCACGCGCGCGTCGCGCCGCCGTCGTCGCGGTCGTCGCCCCTCAGGAGCGCGAACTTCTCCGTCTCGGAGACGGTCCGCCGCAGCGCGTGCGCGTGCTTCTCGCGCGCGCCTCGGAGCATCGCGGCCGTCGGCGGCGGCTGGGGCGGGTGGGGGCGGGGGCGAGTGGGTGGCCTTC
>Ga0181561_10003722_pt1 | contig 13366 bp, 12 predicted proteins | sample 011ome_19_FD_133760 | JGI IMG/M metagenome (GOLD analysis project Ga0181561, IMG submission 133760) | Coastal salt marsh microbial communities from the Groves Creek Marsh, Skidaway Island, Georgia - 011510BT metaG (megahit assembly) | ecosystem: Environmental > Aquatic > Marine > Intertidal...
AGTCATGCCCTCGTCGTCTGCAACGCGCTCCGGGCTGCCGGGATCGGGGCTGATCGAACCTACGACGGTCGGTCGATGAAAGCCCAGATGAAGGTTGCCGATCGGTCCGGCGCCCTGTTCGCGGCCATCATCGGCGAAGACGAAGTCGCCAGCGGCGAGGTCACCCTTCGCGATCTCCGCAGTGACACCGGCCAGCACCGAGTCGCCCTCGACGATCTCGTCCCGTCCGTGGCCCGTCTGCTTCTGTAGTACCGCCTGATCCCTCCTGTTCGCTCCAACCAAGAAACCATCACCACCATGCAGGACCTGACCACTTCGATGCGCACCGACATGTGCGGCCACCTCACTGCAGCAGATGCAGGACGAACCGTCTCGGTGTGCGGCTGGGTCGATCGTCGGCGTGAGCACGGCGAACACCTGGCATTCATCGACCTGCGCGACCACACCGGAGTGGTGCAGTGTGTCGTGAACTCGAGTCACGACCTTCGCAGCGAGTATGTCGCCCGAATGACCGGCGACGTTCGGCTGCGCCCGGACGACACCGCCAACCTCGATCTCGCCACCGGCGAGATCGAGATCGAGGTGCGCGAGATCGAGATCTTGGCCGAGGCCGAACCCCCGCCGTTCCCGCTCGACGAACGAACCGATGTCGACGAAACCATTCGGTTGCGCCACCGGTATGTCGATCTCCGCAAGGGTCGCATGCAGCGCAATCTCCGAACCCGTGCGTTGGTGAACTCGGCCGTTCGCCGTGGGATGGAAGAGCAGGGTTTCGTCGAGATCGAGACACCGATGCTGATCGCGTCGACCCCGGAAGGTGCCCGCGACTTCGTGGTTCCGTCTCGCAAGGAACCCGGCTCCTTCTACGCACTCCCGCAGAGCCCGCAGCTGTTCAAACAGCTCTGCATGGTCGGAGGAATCGATCGCTATTACCAGATCGCCCGTTGCCTCCGCGACGAAGATCTGCGTGCCGACCGCCAGTTCGAGTTCATGCAGCTCGACGCAGAGATGAGCTTCGTCAACCAGGAAGACGTCTTCACTGCGATCGGTCACGCAGTTGCAAACGCTGCCGAAGCCGTGACCGGCGATCGGCCCTCGGTCTTTCCCCGTATGACGTGGCTCGAGGCCCAAGAGCGGTTCGGTTCCGACAAACCCGACACCCGCTTCGGGATGGAACTCGTCGAACTCACGTCCATCTTCGAGGGCACCGAGGCCCGTGTGTTCCAGGCGCCCTGCGTGAAAGGCATTCGCATGGAGGGCGGTGTCGAGGCGCTGAGCCGCAACCAGATCGACGCCCTGGTCGACACCTGCCAGCGCTGGGGAGCGAAGGGTCTCGCATGGATGAAGGTGATCGCCGGTGACTCGGGGCCGGCACTCGATGCCGGCGTCGCCAAGTTCCTCTCGGGCACCGAGTCGACCGCCGTTATCGACGCGCTGGATGCCGTGCCCGGGGACATGGTCTTTCTGGTGGCCGACGAGCGTCGCGTCGTGCGCCATGTACTGGGCCTGCTCCGGCTCGAGCTCGGCAAGCCACCGGTGAATGAGGGCGGGCTCAATTTCCTGTGGATCGTCGACTTCCCGCTGTTCGAGACGATTGCCGAGAACGGCATGCCGGTGCCGGCTCACCATCCGTTCACCATGCCCCACGAGGATGACTGGGGACTGCTCGAGCAGACCGGGGAGGCGCTTCTCGAGGTTCGTTCCCAGTCCTACGATCTCGTGCTGAACGGCTGGGAACTCGGTTCTGGCTCGATCCGGATCAACCGTTCGGACGTGCAGAATCGCATCTTCGAACTGCTGGGAATCGGTGAGCAGGAACGTCAGTCGAAATTCGGTTTCTTCATCGATGCCTTCCAATACGGCGCTCCCCCGCACGGCGGCTTCGCCTTCGGTCTCGATCGCCTGGTTGCGCTGCTGGCTGGAGAGACCAACATCCGAGAGGTCATCGCGTTTCCCAAGACGCAGTCGGGAGCCGATCCGCTCACCAACGCCCCATCGCAGATCGATGGAGGACATCTCGACGAATTGGGTCTCCGGGTCCTTCCCCCGGCCACCTGAACGACGCAGCCGCTCGACCGGCGGACCCCGGTCCTCGTCGGTGTTCTTCGGCTCGGTGCCGTGGATCAGCGGAGCTGGAATGTTGCGACCACGGCATCGTCGGGCACGGTCGCCAGACGATCGCCCAGCACTGCTCGGATGGCGTCAGCCGATCCCATGATCTGCACGAGCACGGTCGCGTCCCGACGTGCGGCGGCGATCGAGCGTTCGTCGGGCAGGGAAAGCACGAAGCCGAGTCGTTCGAGTTCGGCGGCAAGCGCCTCTGCGACGACCTCGGGTGATGCCGTGGTTGTCAGGCAGAGCAACCGGCGTGGATCGATGTCGTCGGCGACCAGCGGCGACAGATCGGCGGGCATCGTGATCCCTGCGAGCGCCTGGGCCAGCGTCTCGGCCTGCGGATCCCCGGAGGCGTCGGGTGCAGCTTGCAAGGACCGACGCTCGTGCGGATCGGCGGCGGGCGTGTCGTCCGGTGGCTCCTGCGTGGCGAGTTTCGCCTCGAACGCCGCGATCCTGTCATCCCGATCGGAGGACGTCAGCGGCTGCCGTTCGTGAGGTGCTTGGTGGGCTCGCAGGGTGCGGGAGGTGACGAGTCGGCGCACGAAGATCAGGATCGACACGGCGGTCCAGATCCAGAACATCACGACGAGGAGATCGACCACACATGCCCATCGGCAGCGAGCGACACCTCCTGAGCGTGTGGGCGGAGGCTGTTGCCGGTATCGGCCGGTAGGGTCGCTTCCGTGGGGGAGGACCTGTTCAGTGCTGCAGCCGACGAACGCCTTTCGCGCCGCTCTCCGCTCGCTGCACGCCTGCGGCCTCGGCACCTCGACGATGTCGTGGGGCAGCGCCATCTGCTCGCACCCGGCAAGCCACTGCGTACTCTCATCGAGGACGACCGACTGTCCTCGGTGATCCTGTGGGGCCCTCCCGGCACCGGCAAGACGAGCCTCGCTCGTCTGATTGCCACCACCACGGAGAAGTCGTTCGTCGAACTCTCTGCGGTCACTGCATCGGTCAAGGATGTGCGGGAACAGATCGCAGCAGCCCGCCATCGATTGGGAGAGCGTGGTTCGGGCACGATCCTGTTCCTCGACGAGGTGCATCGATTCAACAAGGCGCAGCAGGACACGCTCCTGCCTGCGGTCGAGGAGGGGCTGATCGTCTTGATCGGCGCAACGACGGAGAACCCTCACTTCGAGGTCAACCCACCGTTGATGTCTCGCTCGACGTTGTTCCGTCTGGCTGCCCTCGACGATGCCGATCTTGCGACGTTGGTTCGCCGTGGGTTCGAGGTCGAGGGTGCCTCGGCCGACGATGATGCCGTTGCCCACATTGCCCACCGCGCCGGCGGTGACGGTCGGCACGCACTCACCAGCGCCGAAGTTGCGGCGGCGTTGGCAGCTGCCCGGGGCAGGCCGATCCACGTGACGATCGACGATGCCGAGGGCGCGGTCGACGCGAAGGCTGTTCGCTATGGGCGCGACGGGCACTACGACGTCATTTCAGCCTTCATCAAGAGCATTCGTGGTTCTGATGCCGACGCTGCGGTGTACTGGCTGGCTCGCATGCTCGAAGCAGGGGAGGACCCGCGCTTCATTGCCCGCAGGTTGGTGATTCACGCATCAGAGGACATCGGACTCGCCGACCCACAGGCACTCCTCGTTGCCACCGCCGCTGCGCACGCTGTCGAGTTCGTCGGGTTGCCCGAGGCACAGCTCAACCTTGCGCAGGCCACACTGCATCTCGCCACGTCCCCGAAGTCGAATCGTGTCACCCGAGCGATCCACGATGCGCGAGCTGCAGCCCGCGAAGCCGGTACCGGTGAGGTTCCCCCGCATCTGCGCGACGCGCATTACGCCGGGGCCGACTCGCTTGGACACGGGACTGGCTATCGGTACCCGCACGACGAACCCGAAGGCTGGGTCGAACAGCGGTACCTTCCCGACGAGATGGTCGGCCGCACCTTCTACGATCCCAGCTCCCATGGGCGCGAAGGTCGATTACGGGAGTGGTGGCCCGGCCATCGTGAGGTCGACACCGGCACCCCCGACGCCACCGATAGCCATGTGGTTGACTGAGGACTCATGAGCGCCACGGATCTCGCCGCGATCGTCGTCACCGTCGTTTGTCTGCTCGTCGTGGGCGTCCTCGGGGTCGCAATCCAAGCCCTCGTGCGCACGTTGCGAGAGCTGCGGCTCACCGTCGACGAGTTGCGGGCAAGCACCCTGCCGATGGTCGACGATCTCCAACGCACCGTGAACCGAGCCGGTGACGAACTCGAGCGGGTCGATGGGGTACTCGACCGAGCCGAACGCATCACTGCAACCGTCGATGTTGCAAGCCGACTTGGGTATCGAGCCTTCGCACCGCCGGTGATCAAGACCCTTTCGGTCGTGCGGGGTACCAGCCGGGCCGCCAAGGTGATTGCGCGGCCGCGGCGACGGAGTGCCATCGATGTCAAGGGTCACCGAAGGTAGGGCAGGTGAAGCGAACGTTCTACACGGCGGTGGGCTACACCCTCGGGGTCGGCACCGGCTGGTACGTCCAACGTCGGCTCAAACGGACCGTCGAGAAGGTCGCGCCCGATCAGGTGGTTGCCGAGGTCCGCGATCGTGGTCGTCAGGTTGCCGATGCCGGTGTGCAGGCCGCCACACGAGCGCGCGACCTGGCGGTCAATTTCCGCGATGCCACGCAGGAGGGCATGGCGACCATTCGTCGGGAACACGCCGATCTGTTGGCGGAGTTCGCAACCGATGAGGCCATGCACACCGGTCCGGCCCGACGACTTCCCGGTCGGGGCGACACGCAGCCCGGTGGGGGATTTCGCCCCCGCCACTGAATGGCGCGCCGGTAGGCTGATTTCCGCATGAAGTCCAACGAGGTACGCAAGGCGTTCACCGACTTCTTCGTCGAACGCGAGCACAACCATCAACCGTCGGCGTCGCTGATTCCCCACGATCCGACCTTGCTGTTCACCGTGGCAGGGATGGTGCCGTTCAAGACCTATTTCACCGGCGAGGAAACCCCCCCGTACCAGCGCGCCGTCACCATTCAGAAGTGTGTGCGGGCTGGTGGCAAGCACAACGACCTCGACGAGATCGGCCGCACGAAACGTCATCTCACGTTCTTCGAAATGATGGGGAACTTCAGTTTCGGGGACTACTTCAAGCATGACGCGTGCGCGTGGGCATGGGAATTCGTCACCGATGTCCTCGGGCTCGACAAGGATCGACTGTGGGTCACCGTCCATCTCAGCGACGACGAGGCTGCCGAGATCTGGGAACACCATGTCGGCGTTCCTGCCGAGCGCATTCAACGTCTCGACGAGGACAACTACTGGAAGATGGGCGACGTCGGTCCGTGTGGACCGTGTTCGGAGATCTTCTGGGACAAGGGGCCCGAGTTCGGTGACGACGGTGGCCCTGAACACGGCGACGAGGATCGATTCATCGAGATTTGGAACCTCGTCTTCATGCAGTTCGATCAGCAGGCCGACGGCTCGAAGGTGCCCCTTCCCAAACCGTCCATCGATACCGGGATGGGCCTCGAGCGCACAGTGTCGGTCCTGCAGGGTGTGGATTCGGTCTGGGACACCGACGAGCTCTTCGCGTTGCAGGGGGCGGCCGCTGAACTGACCGGTGTCGATCCGTCGACCGCCCCGTTCGAGCAGCTCGTGTCGCTTCGGATTCTTGCCGATCATGCACGATCGACCTCGATGCTGGTGAGCGACGGGGTGTTTCCGTCCAACGAAGCGCGCGGGTACGTCCTACGCCGCATCCTGCGCCGGGCGGTGCGCCATGCGTACATCCTCGGCGTCGAAACCGCAGTGATGGGAGGCATGGTCGACGCAGTCGTCGAGACCATGGGGCCCGACTACCCGGATCTTGCCGCCAACCACGCATTCGTCCGAGACGTCATCGATCGTGAGGAGGTTCGCTTCCGGGAGACGCTTCGCAAGGGTCAGACGATCCTCGACGAACAGCTCGAATCCCTGCCCGAGGGGGCGCCTCTGCCCGGTGACATCGCCTTTCTCCTGCACGACACCTATGGCTTTCCGCTCGAGGTGACCCAAGAGATCACCCAAGAGCGAGGGGTCGACGTCGACGTCGAGGGATTTCGTTCGGCGATGGCCGAGCAGCAGCGACAGGCCAAGGAGGCCCGCAAAGTCGCAGCTGCTGGGGACACGGCGCATCTCACCGCGATCGTCGACGAATACGGCGAGACCGACTTCACGGGCCGTGACGAGGTCTCCTCGCAGGCGACGGTGTTGTACATCGATGACGAGATTGTCGTACTCGACCGCACGCCGTTCTACGCCGAGTCCGGCGGTCAGATCGGCGACACCGGCACGATCAGCGGCGGTGGAACCACGATCGACGTCACCGACACCCGCTACGGCGTCCCCGGGCTGCACATCCACGAGGTCACCCGGAGCGGTGGGATCGAGCTCGGCCAGACCGTCACCGCCACGATCGATGATGAGCGTCGTGCGGCAATTCGTCGCAACCACACCGCTACGCACATTCTTCACCATGCATTGCGCGAAGTCCTCGGTGACCACGTCAAGCAGCAGGGCTCCTACGTCGGTCCCGACCGGCTCCGGTTCGATTTCAGTCACTACGAGGGCATGACTCCCGAGCAGATGGCGGCCGTTGAAGATCTTGTGAACGCCGAAGTCCTCGACAACGGGTCGTGTCGTCATTTCGAGACCACGATGGAGACTGCCGAGCAGCTCGGGGCGATCGCCTTCTTCGGCGACAAGTACGGAGACGTGGTTCGGGTGCTCGAAGCAGGGCGTCATTCCGTCGAGCTGTGCGGTGGTACCCATGTCAAAGCGCTCGGCGACATCGGCCAGTTCCGCATCGTCAGCGAGGGTTCGATCGGCTCCAACATCCGTCGTGTGGAGGCGCTCACCGGAACGGCGACGATCGCACGGGCACGCCAGATGGAGTCGATGGTCACCGCGGCTGCGGGGACGCTCGGCGCCCAGAGCACGTTCGACCTCGAAGAGGTCGCCGCGACCCGCATGGCCGAGATCAAGCAGCTCAACAAGGAACTTGCTCGGCTCAAGCAGCAGGCGGCGGTCGGTCAGGCACCCCAGTTGGCGGCAACTGCGGTCGATGGCGTCGTCGTCGCACGTGTCGATGATCTCGAACGCGATTCGCTTCGCGATCTCGCAGTCTCGATCCGCGACCAGGCCCAGGTTCACGCAGTCGTCCTCGCCGGAGCGCTTGCAGGCGGGAATGGTGTTGCTCTGGTGAGTGCAGTCACGCCCGAGAGCCCGCTGAACGCCGGCGTGTTGATCGACGATGCCAAGACGACGGTCGGTGGTGGCGGGAAACCTGCTGATGATCTGGCAGTGGCGGGCGGCAAGCATGTCGAGAAGATCGATGAGGCGCTCGAGCAGGTCCGGGCGGCGGCCGGAATCGGGTGACCTCCGTGAGAGCCCTCGGGCTCGACCTCGGCCAGAAACGGGTCGGGGTCGCGGTGAGCGACAGCGCAGGTGCGCTTGCGATGCCGATCGAGGTGCTCGATCGACTCGGTGATCGCACGCGCGAACACCGGGCCATTGCCCAACTCGTCGAGGAATGGGACGTCGAGATCGTTGTCGTGGGCCTGCCCTACAACATGGACGGCACGGTCGGGTCGCATGCCCGGCGCTATGCCGCCGAAGCCAAGGCACTGGGCGACACCCTCGACGTGCCCGTTGTTCTCTACGATGAGCGACTGACGACGGTCACTGCGGAGCGGAGCCTGATGGAGCAGAACGTGAACGCCCAGCACCGCCGACACATCATCGACAAGGTCGCGGCGTCGGTGATGTTGCAGTCGTGGCTCGATGCCGGTCAGCCTCTGGGCGACGAGCCCTCGCCAGAGTCGGGGTCACGCTGATGGCAAAGCGGAACTGGAGTGCCTTTCTCACCGGCGCGGTCGACGATGCAGAACCGAACGAGCCTCGGGGGCCGGTGAGCCCTCCGGTACCGGGGACTCCCGGTGCGCCGCCTTCTCAGATCTCCGACCAACCGCTGTACCCTCCGGCCCGCACTCGTCGACCTGTCACCCGGGTCGCACGCCCCGTGAGCGCTGCACCGGCGGCGGCACGCACGGATCCGATCGTCCTCGGCCCCGCAGGGCAGCCGCAGACCTCGATTGCCCTCCCCGATCACGAAGCGCCACCCGGTGCGGTGCTGGTGGCCGGGGTCGACCCTGACGGCACCGAGTGGGTACTCGAAGATGATCCCGAGGCGTTTCCCCTCGTCGATCCCCGCTACGACGAGGAAGACAAGAACTGGGTCCGCTACCGCACGAGTTGGGGTGGCTTTCTCCGGTTCGTGGCGTTGGTGCTGTTCTCGGTCTGGCTGGTGTTTGCTGTGCGCGACCGCATCTACCAGTGGGTTGACGATCAGATCGAGCCTGCTGGGCTGCAAGGCCTCGACGCGATCGAATTCGTCATCCCGACGGGTGCATCGACCAACAATGTCGCCACGTCGCTCGAGGGCGCGAACATCATCCAGAACGCCACCGTGTTCCGGTACTGGCTTCGCTGCGAGGGTGAACTCACGATCTCCGGGTTCCTCGGCTGCGACACCGAAGTCACATTCCAGGCCGGTGAGTACGAGCTCTTCGAGAACATGGAGTTCGAAGACATCGTGTCGACGTTCGATGCCGGACCGATCCCAGAGGTGTTCGTGCGCTTCAACGTACCGGAGGGGCTCCGTCTGAACGAGATCGTCGACCGGCTCGTTGCCGTCAACGAGAACTTCGATCGCACCGAGATTCTCAATGCGCTGCGAAGCCCGAGTCTCGTCTCGGAGTTCTACGCACCAGGCTCGGAAGCACCAGCATCGCTTGCCCTCGAAGGAACGCTCTTCCCTGCGTCGTACGACGTGAACGAAGACGATCTCTACGACGAAGCGAAGTTCCTGCAGCGCATGGCGGACGCGTTCGACGAACGATTCCAGTCACTTCTCGGTGAACTCGGTCGCGATCCAGCCATCCTGGAACTCGGCCTCAGCGACTACGACGTGATCATCATCGCGTCGTTGATCGAGGAAGAGGCGAAGGTCGACGTCGACCGTGCTCGTATGGCGCGCGCGATCTACAACCGACTCGCCCAGGGTGTGCCGCTGCAGATCGATGCGACCGTGTATTACGCGGCTGGCAAGTCGTTCACCGAGCCGCTGTTCCAGTCCGATCTCGATGCCGAGTCGCCGTGGAACACCTACACCACGGCGGGCATCCCACCCACGCCCATCGCAGCACCTGGCGAGGCAGCATTGCGAGCCGCGCTCGCCCCGGCCGACGGGGAGTGGATCTTCTGGGCGCGCACGGACGAGGGCGGCATCGTGGGTGCGCACACGTTCTCGGTGACACTCGCCGAGCACAACGACGCCGTTGCGGTCTGTCGCGAGTTGGGCTACTGCGGATGACCTCGATTACCGGGGCCACGATCACAGTCGGTGTCATTGGCGACCCGGTTCGGCACTCGTTCTCACCTGCACTCCACAACGCTGCATTCGCTGCCCTCGACGTCGACGCAGTGTCGGTGGCCTACCCGGTCGCCACCGGTGACGATGCCGGCCGATCGGCAGTCGAGGCGATGCGGACACTCGGCATCCGCGGGCTCTCCGTGACCATGCCGCACAAGGAGTCGGTCGCTGCGGCCGCCGACCGTCGCACCGCAGCGGTCGACACCCTCGGATCGGCGAACTGCCTCGTCAACGACGAGGGGGTCGTCACCGCACACTCGACCGATGGCGATGGGCTCGTCCGGAGTCTCCTGATCGAGTCGTCGGTCGACGTCAGTGGCCGTGAGGTGGCCGTGATCGGCGCCGGGGGCGCGGCTCGTGCGGTGATCGAGGCCCTTGGTCGGGCGGGTGCATCGATCACCGTTGTCAACCGCAGTGCCGACCGTGCGGCTGCTGCTGCGGCCTTGGCCGGTGAGCGGGGGCGGGTCGGCGTTGCCGCCGACCTGTCGGCTGCCGACCTGATCGTCAACGCAACGCCGATCGGCATGGGTTCCGATCCTCGCAGCCCGGTTGAACCGACCCTGCTGCGCACGGGTCAGGTCGTGGTCGATCTGATCTATCACCCCGCTCGCACGGCCCTGCTCGACGCGGCAGAGGCGGTCGGTGCCCAGGCGGTCAACGGGCTGCCGATGTTGTTGCACCAGGCCGCCATGCAACTCGAACTGTGGACCGGCGAACCGGCACCCGTCGATGCGATGCGGACGGTGGTCGAGGCAAGTTTCACGTAATGCTCAGTTGACCGCTGATGTGTGCCGATGGTGTGGTGTCGCTTTACGAAGGAGTTCACCGTGGCGCTCTCGGGCAGTCTCGAAACATTTGATCTTGCCGATGTGCTCCGTCTTCTCGCCTTTTCCGAGAAGACGGGTCGATTGGTGGTCGTTGGGCCGCATGCATCGGGAAGGGTCCACGTCGTTGGTGGGCAGGTGGTGGGGACGGAAGTCGAGTCTCCGACAACGCTCGAGTTGAACGACACCGAGGCCGTCTTCGGCCTGCTCCGCTTCGAATCCGGCACCTTCACGTTTGAGAACGAAGACGTCGCGTCCACCCCCGGCGCGGGTTCCTCGATGGAAGAGCTGCTCGGCGCGGCGGAGGCGATGCTGGCGGAGTGGCGTTCGATCGAACCCGTCGTACCGTCGCTGGAGGTATGGATCACCCTTCGTCCTGAGATGGAAGGGCCCGACGTCACGATCGATGCGCAACAGTGGCGCTGCATTGCGCTCGTCGGCACCGGCGTGCAGGTTGGTCTGGTGGCCGAGACGCTGCGTCTCAACGAGCTCGAGTCGTGTCGACTGGTGAAGGAGCTTGTCGACGCAGGCCTGCTCCAGACGATCGACATGCCTGTGGCAGAGGTGCCTGTTGCGGAGCATCACGTCGTGGCTGCCGAGCCGGAGGAGGACGAACGCGAGTATGCGCCGGAGCCGATTCCAGAGCCTGTGTCCCCGGGGGTCAGCGGTGAAGCTGACCCGTCGTTCATCGACGATGTCGCCGTCGAACCGGCGCCCGTTCCCGAGCATGAACCGGCAACCGGCTCCGAGCCCGACCCAGGGGGAGCACTCTCGGTTGCTGAGGACGAGCCGATGGGTGATGAGGTTGCGGGGGTGTCAGATGCAACCGCCGATGTTCGTGCCGAGGTGGAGGCCGATACCGATGCCATCGATGCCGATGACATGGCCCGTCAACTCGCCAACCTCTCGCCGCGTGCTGCTGAGGCTGTTGCCGCAGTTGTCCACGCAACGACCGATACCGAGCCTGAGGGTGGCGGAACCGCACTGAAAACTGCGGTGAAGCCGGGCAAGCGACGTCGTCGCCGCAGGTCTCGGAAATCCTCCGAGTCGTGAACCTGTCTCGGGTCACCGAGACAGCACGATCGATGTCCTCGGGCGAGGGGCAACGCGGCATCCGATGGACGTGATTCCCATCCTCGTTGCGATTCCATGCGGTCTGCTCGCCGGTGGGTTCGCTTCGGTCCTCATCGCCCGAATCCCCGACAGGGTGCCGCTCACCATGGCGTCACGCTGTCCGGCCTGCGAGTGCCGTCTGGGACTCGGTGACATCGTGCCGGTGGTGTCGTGGGTGCTCGTACGCGGTCGTTGTCGTCATTGCGCGTCGACCATTTCGGTTGCCTATCCGATCGTTGAGGTTGTCACTGCCTCGCTGTTCGTCCTGGTCGCAGTCGAATACGGCATCGACTGGCTGGCGCTTCCCCCGCTCGTTCTCGTCGTGGCACTCGTGGCGCTTTCGGCGATCGACATCGACGTGTATCGGCTGCCGAATCGTCTGGTCTTTCCTGCCGTGGCCGTATCGGCCGTGGTGATGAGCGGGATTGCCGTTGCCATTGATCGTCCGGAGGTCCTGCCCAGGGCGGCAGCGGGAGCGGCCGGCTATTTTCTGCTGTTGTTCGCAGCTCATCTGATCTCGCCGCAGGGGCTTGGCTTCGGCGACGTCAAACTGTCGCTCCTCCTGGGGCTCCACCTCGGCTGGACGGCAGGCGTGAACGCTGTCGGCTGGGCGCCTGTTGTTCGCCTGGTGTTCCATGCGCTCCTCATCGGCTGTGTCATCGGCGTTGTGGTGGGGCTCCTCGTCGCGGTGCTGCGCCGTGGGGGGCGTGATCTCGTACCGGATCCAGCAGCAGATGTCGAGACCCCGCCCGCACGACTCCTCCACAACAGCTTTCCGTTCGGCCCGGCGTTGGCAGCGGCCACGATGCTCCTGGTGCTCTATCCGGATCTCGTCATCGGCTGAGCGAACTAACCTTGCGGAAATGACAGCTCGGTCGATCACCACCATCACCGTCGATCTCGGTGATCGCAGGTATCCGGTGCTGGTCGGACATGGTGCTCGCGGCGAGCTCGCAACCGTGATCCCCAACGGCGCACGGCGGGTCGCCATCGTCACCCAGCCCAGTATCCCGTGGGCTGTCGATCCCGGTGTCGACTCGATCCGGATCGAGATCCCCGATGGTGAGACGGCCAAGTCACTGGCTGTCGTGGAGGACGTCTGTCGACAGTTGGCGGTTGCTGGCTTCACGAGAGCTGATGCCATCGTCGCCGTCGGCGGTGGGGTGGTCACGGACGTGGCGGGTTTCGTTGCCGCCGTCTATCACCGTGGCATTCGTTTCGTGTCCGTTTCCACGACGTTGCTCGGACAGGTCGACGCCGCCATCGGCGGCAAGACGGGGGTGAATCTCGCCGAGGGCAAGAATCTGGTCGGCGCGTTCTGGCAGCCGTCGGCCGTCATCTGTGACACCGAGACCCTCGAGAGCCTTCCCCCACGCGAGTTCCAATGCGGCGCAGGTGAGATCGCCAAATATCACTTCCTCGGGGGCGGACGCCTCGACGAGCTCTCCCTGGACGAGCGGGTGGCGGCCTGCGTGAGGATCAAGGCGGACGTGGTCATGGCCGATGAGCTCGAGAGCGGCAAACGCGCCATCCTCAACTACGGGCACACCCTTGCCCACGCGATCGAGACAGCAGGGGCATACGACCTGCGTCACGGCGAGGCAGTCGCAATCGGTCTTCGGTACGCAGCCGAGGTGGCGCACCGACTGGGGAGGATCGGGTCGGACCGAGTCGCGGAACACGAGCGAGTCCTGTCGGCCTACGCTCTGCCGTCGAAGATTCCCGATGAACTCACCGACAACGAATTGCTCGCCCTTTTTGCACGGGACAAGAAAGCGATCGACGGGGTGACATTCGTGCTCGACGGACCGTGCGGCGTGGAGACGGTTGTCGGTGTCGACCAGTCGGTCCTCGTCGGCTCGTTCGAGGCAGTCCGGTGAC
>Ga0181561_10003723_pt1 | contig 13364 bp, 6 predicted proteins | sample 011ome_19_FD_133760 | JGI IMG/M metagenome (GOLD analysis project Ga0181561, IMG submission 133760) | Coastal salt marsh microbial communities from the Groves Creek Marsh, Skidaway Island, Georgia - 011510BT metaG (megahit assembly) | ecosystem: Environmental > Aquatic > Marine > Intertidal zone...
CCGGCGAGCGGCGTTTCGGGTTCGGTCGCGTCCCCGGAGCCGCTTCCCCCGAGGGGTCGCTCGCTCGCCGCCGGGACACGCACGGTGCGCTTCGCGGGGACAGCGCTTCGCGGCGTGCTCGCCTCAGCGACAGACGCGGACGTCTCCGCCAGCCCCGCGCCCTCCCCTGGCGTCATCTCCACCTCCCCGCCCTCGCGTCCTTCCATCGTCGGATGGCGAGGTGCCGCGCCCAGACAGCACCTCCCCCGCGTCTCCCTCCGCTCGCGCCGCCGTGCGATCGCCCCCGCGTCCCGCGGCGGGCCGATCGTGTTCACGCCCCGCCACCCGCAGCACGCCGCGCAGAACCACGGCGGGAAGCACAGGCACATCGCCGCGCGCCGCGCGGCCGCGCGCCGCGGAGTGGTCCTCGTCGTCCCGATGAGCGTCGGAACGAAGAGAGACGAGGAGACGAATCTGATGAGCGACGTTTCGGTCCTACGTACCGTACGGTAATACCCGAAAAACGCTCGTCATAGATAGGCGCCATCGTACGCGTACGACTCCCGCATCCGTCACTCCCGCATCGCGCACGTGTCCTCCCCCCCGAAACCGCCCTCACGCGTTCGTTCCAGCTCCTCGTGTTCCGCGGCCGAGACGTGCACGCCCCCGTTGCCGAACCGCCGCGCGTCCGGCGCGCGCGACAGAGAGGTGGCCGTCCCCGCGGCGCGCCAGGCGTCGCGCGCCGCCGCGGCGACGGCGCGGCGCTCGGCGGCGAACATCGCCTCGTCGCGCCGAACGGACGGACCCGTGCACAAACTCGGGTGTTTCTCGACGAACGCCTCGAACCCGCCGTGGAGCACGTACAAATGAGGGATCGTCAAGGTGGGGTACTCCGCGATGTGGTCGTTCCGATCGACGCCTCGAACGTAACGAAACGCCCTCGTCGCGCGATCGCCGACGGCGTCGCACACGAAGACGAACGATTCCGATTCGTTCGTTCTCGCGAAACGGTGATGCGACGCTTCCCTGCTGCTCGCGAGCAGCCTTAAGATATGCCGGTGCATCTCCACGGGGTCCCAGACGTTCACGCTCCCGCGGATGTGCCCCCCCCGGAACTCGTGCGGAAAGCGCACGTCCAGCACGTGCGTCCGCCGCCGCGACGCGTTCGCGTTCGCGGCGGAAAAAGTTGAAAAACCGAACGCGCCCCGGACGCGCGCCGCGAGCGCGTCCGCGCGCGTCGACGGGACGCCGCGATCGGGGTCCACGAAAAACGGTAACGGCGAATCGTCCACGCGCGAACGACCGTCGTCGTTTCTTTGTAAATGCCGCTTCGCGTCCGCCGCCGCGCGCGCGGCGTTCGGAAAACGCGGAACGTTCTCCTTCCCTCCCGTCCATCTCGGAGGCGAGCGCGACGGGCGAGCCGAGAGGCACGAAGCGCGCTCGAGCGCCGGGTGCTCGCACAGCATCGCGGCGGCTTTGCGCTTGCCGAACGCGCGTTCGTCTGCGTCTTCTGCGTCGACGGAGCGTCGTCGAAAGGGTCAGCGACGAGGTTCCGGGAGCCGACTGATGAAGTTCGTGTTTCGGCGCGCGAGCCGTCGTCCAGTCGTCCGCGTCGCGTTTTTTAAAAAAATCCGACCGCGTCGGGCGGCGAAGCCAGGGCTGCGTGAGGAACGTACCACCGCCTGCGTCGGGGTTCGCGTTCACGGCGAGCATCTCCGCGAACGTCAGGCCCTGCTCGGATCGGATGGGCCGCGTGTCGATGTCGGGTTGCTGGGCGAACGGACCCGCGCGCGGGGTGACCGAGAACGGGGTGGAGCGCGCGGCGAACGCGCCAGGACCGATCGCTGGCGTGTTGGTTTCGGAGGGCCACGCGTGCGCCGCCCCGAACATCGCATCGAGACCCGCGCGGTTTGTGTCCGGCGCCTGAGGGACGCCGGGGGAGTCCCCCCAGCGCTGGAGCGCGATGTCCAGCTTCCGCGCGCACGAAGACACCGGCGAGAGAAAACTCGGGGGCTCGGCCATCTCGACAGGCTGGTGGTCCTCCGGCGACGTCAGCAGCTGCCTTCGCGCCCGCGCGCGCTTGTGCATCGCGCCCGGCACGAGCGCCGTCGGGTAAGAGCGACCGGCCCGCTCGACGCCGCGAGACCGGCGACGCGGTACGCCGTGCTCGCGCGCCCGACGAGTGCCAGCTGAGGAATAATTGTGGGCACCTCGTTCTTTTCGGCCGTTTTCGGTGTCATCAAATTTCGTGGTCCGGTGGTCGACGACACTTCTTCTAGGCACACTTGTTAGAGTCTTGGGCGCGTCCCCGTCGCTCTCCGGCGGGTCCGCCTCACTGAACGAGATGCGCGATGCCGGGGACGCGCGCGATCCGACGCACGTCGTGTCCCGCGCGCTGGTCCTGAGCAACGGCGCGCTCGGCGCGGAGGGGCAGTGTCTGGGCCTCGCACGCGCTCTCGGGTTCCACGACCCCGAGGTGCATCTGGTCGGGGAGGCTGCGCTGGCGCTCGCGCCGCGCTTTTCCGCCGCGTGGAGCGAAAAGGTCCCCGTCGATGGTGCGCGTTCCGGCGACAACGCGCGCGGCGGCACGCGCGGCCGCGCCCTCGCGCTCAGCGCGGGCGCCGCGCAGATGGTCCGACGCGTGGGCCGACGCGTCGACCCGATGCCGCGCGCGCAATCCGCCGCGGCGAAACTCCTGCGTTTGCTCCCCGCGAGCCTGCACGTCCGTCTGCACGCTCTGTGGGAACGCGCCTTCGGCGCGCGCTTCGACGAGGTGTGGCTCGGCGCGGATCTCGCGGAGGTGGCCGCGGCGCTTCGCGATGCTCGAGACGCGAACGTTCTCGGTGAAGACGCCGGGAACGCGGAAGCGACTCCGCGAAGAAAAAGAAAAAACACCGTGTGTCGCGAAGAAAAAGGGTTCCTAAAAGCCGACAACAAGACGCTCGTGCTCGCGTGCGGCCGCGGCGCGGTCCCCGCCGCCGCCGCGGTGCGGCGGCGGCACGGCGACGTCGCGTTCGTGGTCGTCGCGCAGCACCCGCGCGTGCGTTTTTCGGCGTTCGACCTCGTCGTCGCGCCCGCGCACGACGCGGACGCGAAAGAAAACTTTTTCACTAAAAAACGGCAAAGACTGGTCCTCACGAAGGGCGCGCTGCATCGGTTCGACCCCGCGTTCGCGCGCGCCGCGCGCGAGGCGTGGCGCGACGCGATGGCGACCGCGCCGGCGCCGCGCCTGGCGGTGGCCGTGGGCGGGCCGACGCGCCTGTGCCGCTTCGGCACGCCCGAGTCGTTCGCGGCGGAGCTCGTCGAGTGCATCGCGAACGCGATACACTCGACGCATTTCGCGAGCGCCTTCGTCGCGTTCAGCGCGCGAACGCCGAAGGCGGTGAAACACGCCGTCGAGCGCGCGATGGCTGAAAAAGGGCTCACGTCGTCGTCGGCGGCGGGACCCGTCGCGCGGACGTTCGATCCGGCAGCGCGGACGAAAAGCCTGTTCGGCGAAAACACACCGTACGCCGGCGCGATGGCTTGGGCGGACGGCGTCCTCGTGACTGCGGATTCGTGCTCCATGTTGAGCGAGGCGGTGTCGCTCGGCGTCCCCGTGTTCGTCTCGCGATTCAAAAACGCGAGGGGGAAAACGGCCCGATTCCTCGCCGCGTGCGCGACGCGGGGCGAGTGCGTCGACGCCGCGACGGTTTTCGCCTCGAGAAAAAGCGCGGCAGAGTCCTGGCGCCAAGACGACGCGGCGGCGGAGCGTCTGGCCTCGTTCATCCGGTACCGGCGGTCGGTCGCGCGCGAGGAAACGCCGTCGCGAGGCGTGCGCGGTGACCTCGAGCGCGTCGCCGCGCGCGTGCGCGAGCTCGTGGAGGTGCGGGCGGACGGACGCCGCGAGACCGACGGCGCCGCGACGCGCGCGGCGGCGGAGCCGTCCGGCAAAAGAAGGCTCCAGTTTGAAGAAGAGGTCGCGTAGTCTAACGAGACGAGTACTCGCCTGTGTGTGACGAAGGTATTCATAGTACGAGTATTCATACGAGTATTCATAGCTACGTCGTCACACGTACGACTCTGTAGAGTGCATCTCCCGACCCTCCTCTCATCACCCCCGTCTGGTCCTCTTCACCGCCGCCTCGGCGTCCTCGACGTCCGACCCCGCGGCGTCGGCGTTGAACGCGTCCGCGCGTAGTCGCGCGGCGCCGTCGCGTTTCTTTCCCGAAACCGCCGCGGCGCCGACGTACGAGCCCTGCGGCCCGTCGCCGGAAAGCGCGCTCCCGCCGCTCACATCCAAGGGCTCCGCCGCGTCGGCGTCGGCGTCGGCGCGCGTCGCAGTCTGGACCATCGCGCGCGCGGTGAGGCTCGCGCCGGGGTTCAGAGGATCGAACGCGAACGCGCGCGGGTCCAGACCCACGCTCTTCTTCTCCTCCGCGGACGCGACGACGACTGGATCGGGCGGAGGATCGGGCGGATGCCGCGCCGATTCAGTGCCGGGTTCCGTTCGGGAAGAAACGCTCCCTTTCTTCGGGGAGCTCCCCGGCGGCGTCCCCGCGTCAAGTTCCCGACCCGCCTCGTCGGGAGCGCCGACGTCCCCAGGGACGTCCCCGGGGACGTCCGCGCGCGTATCAGCGGACGCGCGCGCGGCGGCGCGCGCTTCTTCACCCCGCCCTCCGACTTCACCCGCCGCCGCCGCGCCGGCGGCGGCGAGCGTCTCGGCGTCGTCCCCGCGCCAGCCGGGGTCGCCCGGCGTGAAGCCCATCAGGAAGCTCATCGCCGCCGGGCCGAGCGCGCGCGCGTACGCCAGCTTCGAGGCGGCGAGCTTGAACGGGTCGCCCACGCCCGGCCCGGCGACCACCGGGTGCCGGAACGAATGGTGCGCGCCACCCTTGTGCCCGCCCGCGAATCGGCCGCCCGAAGACGCGTGCGGCCCCGCGTGCGGCGCCGGCTGCGCCGCCTTGTTGACCAGCCCCTCCGCCGCCATCGTCCCGCGGTCGCCGGAGGCACGCCGAGCGTCGTCGGAGGCGCGGTGGTCGGCACGGCTCGGCGCGGTCGAGTGCGGCGGTGTCGCGCCGCCGCCGCCGCCGGCGGCCATCGGGTCCTTGGCGCGGCTCTCGCGAAGCGCGGCGCCGCCGGGCACGGGCGTCTGACTCCGCTCGTGGCGCCGCCGTCGCCTCCGCTCGTGCCTCTCGTCGATGGACCCGCCCACGCCCCAGTGCACGAACCGCGCCGTCGGCGCGGGGGGGTCGATCTCGGGGCTTCGAACCGGCGAGCCCGACGCCGGCGGCGACGCCGCGTTCGTCCGCTCGCCGGCACCTTCGGGGACGGTTTCGCGGGAGACGCCGGGAGGGAGACGCGCGGGCGTGGAGCCCGGTCCTCCGTTTCCGAACGCATCCGCCGACGCGACGGTGTCTTCCAGCTCGTTCGCGCGGCTGATCGGTTTCGAGCGGTGCGCGTCGTACGCGTTTTCAAAATCGTGACGCGTGGCGTACGCGTTTTTTTCGTCGACGCGGACGCCGCGCTTCGAGAGCGAGGAGTCCGCGGCGGCGTCCCCGGACAACAGACTCCCGCGCGGGGATTCCTTTTTGGTTTCGTTCCAGCCCGAGCCGCCCGAGCCCGTGCCCGAGCCGCTCGCGCCGCGGAGTGAGTGTCGCGCCGGGTCGTACCCGGGCTGCTTCGGGTCCGGCGCGCGGAACACCACGCCCCGCTTCGCGGACGCCGCCGTCCCGCCCGACGCACGTCCCGACGCGGGACCGCCCACGCTGCCCCCGCCCACGCTGCCGCCGCCCACGCTGCCGCCGCCGCCGCTGCCGCCGCCCACGCTCCCCCCGCCGCCGCTGCCGCGGCTCTTGCTGAGGCTCCCGCTGCGCGCGCCGCCGCGCGAGCCGCTGCTGGTGGCGCCGCCGCCGGCGGCGCGGATCGCGGCGGCGCGCGCCAGCGCGCGCCGCGCCTCGGCGGGAATGAAGTCCGGGATGCGCTCGTCCGCGACCACGCGCACCTCCTCGCGGCTGCGCCTCGGCTCGTACTCGAGGCGCACGCGCGCGCCGGGCGCGACGGCGCCGCCGGCGAAGAGTTCTTTTAACTCCGTCAGCACGCGGTCCGCGAACGCGAGCGCGGTTTTGGGGTCCCACGCCCCGGCGTGGCGCGCGGCGTACCCCGGCAGCTTGAGCGTGTCCAGCGTCTGCAGCTTCCGCACGTGTCCGTCGTCGTCCCTGAACCCGACCAAGATGCGCCGCACGCCCACCGCGAAGGACTGCGCCCACCACTTGAGCAGTTTGTCGCGCTCGAATCGCGCCACCTGCGCGTGCGCGTCCATCACGCGCGTGGTCTTGAGCTCGACGTACCCGGGCAAACCCGCCTTCTCGCCGTCCCAGCAGTCCACCTCGCCGCCCAGCACGAGCCTGTGCCTGCCCACGCCCGCGCGCACGACGGCGCAGAAGGCGTCCGCGCAGTCCACGGCTTTGTTCGGCCGGAACCCGCCGGTGCACGCCTCTTCGAACGCGAAGCCCCAGTAGCACATGCGCTTCTCGCGCGCACGCGCGGGGTCCGAGGTGCGTTTCCGCTCCTTCGCGAGTGACTCCTCGGGTTCCAGCACGTTTAAAACCAACACGTCGTGCACGGCCTCGCACTCCATGTGCCACGGGTCGCGCGCGTTCCACGGCGTCGACAGGAGCTTGGCGAAATTGCCGCGCCACGTGACCACGTCCGCGGCGGCGAGCTCCTTGTCCTCCGCGCCCTTAAAACGCAGCGCGCCGAAGATCGGGGCGAGGTCCGCGGGGCGCGGCACGTCCCGATCGCGGTCGCGGAAGGTGTCGAAGCCCTCGCTCAGGTCGAACGGCACGGAGGGACGCGCGTACGCCTTCAGCATGGACGAGTCGTAGGTGACGCCGGCGTCGCGAGATTTCGAGAAACACGCGAGCTCCACGGGCTCGCGGTACGGCGCCGAGCGGGGGGGGTTCTCCGCGCCGGGGTCGTCCCGCACGCGGATGGGGGGGAGGTGACGCTCGCTGCTCATCGCGCCAGACCCGAGCCGTGAAGTTCACCTCGGGGCGCGTGCCCGTGGATGGTGGCTCTCGAGAGTGTTTCGTTTGTTACCCGCCGACCTTTTTTCGCCCGCGCTGCGTCGGGCGAATCGAGGCTGGGAGCCCGTGGCCCGTCGGCCAAGAGAGAAGAGACATATCACGACGCAATTGGCCAGTCGCGGCCAGTCGTGCGAGCGCGGACACGGCCCGTCCGGGGGCGGCTGGGGCGTTCGCGGTTTCGACGTGGGGAGGCGCCTGCGGGTCGAGCGAGGCGACCGAGTTCATCTCGTCGGGTCTCTTCGCGGCGACCGAGAGCTCCGCTCGGAGAATCGGCGACTGAGGCGAGTACTCGGCGAGAAGCCTTCCGTCGGCGGGCGCGTTCGCCACCATGCGCGAGTACGAGATGGAGACGACGTTCGACGTCCCGCTGCAGACGTTCCTGCGCGTGGTGTACGGCGACGACGGGCAATGTCTGCGCCAGTACCACGCGTCTTGCGGGAACTGCGAGGACGCGACTGTGCCGGCGTGGGACGTCTCCATCTCGGACCGATCGAGCGCGCTCCACGGCGTCGTGGGTTCGAGGACGATCGCCTTTTCCAAGCCGATGGCGCTTCCGAGCGTCGTCGAGCGTCTGCTCGGTATGACTCGCGCGGGGAAACACGATGACTCGCGCGAAGGCTTGTCGTTCGTGGAGAAGCAAACGCTCGAGGTGGACGCCGTCACCGGGAACGTGCGCGTTCGAAGCGCGGCGTCGCTCGACAGCGCGCGGGTCGGGCCCGAACGCGCCGACCGGTTCGACGCCACGGTCGAGATCACGTACGCGTCGATACGCGCGGACATAGACTCGCGCGGCGTGTCTATGTACGGAGCGTCACCCGAGCGCACGGCCATGGCCGCGAGAATCACCGTGAACGCGGCCGGCGCGTGGGCGCTGCAGCCGGTGGTGGAGCGCGTGATGGAGCACAGGGCGGTGGCGGGGTTCAGGGAGTGGGTCGTGTGGACCGACGAGTTCGTCGAGAAGACGAGCCTCGGCGCCTCGGGGTTCGCCGCGACGCTCCCTTCGCTCAGCGCGTTGGGTTTAGGGTCCCTGCCTGTGACGGATGCTGAGACGGATCTCGGTTTTGAGCGTTCGGTGAGACTTTCCGAACGGCGAGGGTCGGCGAGAAAGAAGGCGCCTTCTGAAGAGACGGACGCGATGAATGGGCGAGGAGCGCGCGTCCCGGATCGGACCGCGTCGTCTCATCAATCGGGACGAATCGCAAAAAAGAAGTACCCCGCGACGCCCGGCGCGTCGCGCCGCGCGTCTCTGTCCGTCGAGGAAGGAGGCCCGTCGTCTGATGTTCCGGAACCGCCTAACATCGGTTCCGGAACATCAGACGACGTTTCCGACGTCACCGACGTCACCGACGTTTCCGACGATGCGGACCTCTTCGACGACGCGGCGTCGACGCGGAGCGGCGCGAGTAGTTTCAAAAGTTTCAAAAGCGCGGCTTCGTTCGCGTCGGCGAGGTCGAGCGCGTCGGCGACGACATCGAGTCGGTCGGCGCGAGCGCCGGACGATCCCGACGGGCACGACGGGTCGACAACTGTCGGGCCCTCCGAGCATGACGCAGTGGACGGAGTGGACGAGCTTCCGCCGCCGGAACGTTCGCGGAACGAGCTTCCGGGCGAGCGCGACGCGTCGGATCGCCGAGGAACCGCCGAGGAACCGCGGACGCCGACGAGGTCGCGTCGCGGCGGCGTCTCCGCGGGTTCCCCCGCGAGACTGGACGACGCGTACCGGGACGGCTGGTTCATGCAGACGGTGATGAACGATCTGACCGCGCTGAAGACGGGCGCGGGCGAGCAAAGCCGGGTGGTCGCGGCGCTGGAGGCGCGCGTGCGCGCGCTCGCCGCCGAGCACGCGCGGCTCAAGGCGGAGCTCCGCCGCGGCGCCGGGTTCCGACTCGAGCACAGGGGCGACGCGGCCTACGCGAGCGGAGGACGCGGCGCGAGCCTCGCGCGGTGGACCGCGGCGCTCTCGCTCGCGGCAGCGGCTGGGTACGTGCTGGCGGCGGCGGCGCGGGAGAGACGGTAGGGCGCTGAGCGCGAGGCGCGTACCGCGGGAGAGAAAAGTCTTTTTTAATGAAGAGCGTTTTTTTCTTCCGTGTTATTGCTACGGACGTCTTCGCGAACGTACGGCGTCACAACCTCTCCGCGGCTCTGGTCGCGGCGAGCTCTTTCGTCCTGCGCAGCATCGCCTCGCGCATCACCCGCGCCACCACCTCGCACCCCTCCATGGCGAGCGCTTGCGTCGGCTCGAAGACATCTACCGCGCACTTGTTGTCCGACTGCACAAGCACGACTCGGTTGAGATTGACGAGCGCGGCGACGTGCACCTCCGGCCCACCGCCGCTCTCCTCCAGGTGGTTTATGTCGAGCACGGGCGTGCCGTCCAGGAAGCCCGCGCTGCACGCCGCCATGGTGTCCCGCAGCGGCACGCCCGCGTCCGCCAGCGCCAGCACGGCCGCGTTCATCGCCGCCGCGCGGACGCCGCCGTCGGACTGCAGGACGACCAGGTTCACGTCGATCTGCGACCGGGGCATGAGCTCCGTCATGACCGCCGTCTCCAGCGCGCGCGTGATGACCCGCCCGAGCTCCAGCGACCGCCGGTCGCCCTTCGTCCGTCGCCGCCGCTGGTCGCTCGAGAACGCCGCCTGCGAAAACTCCACCTTCACCACGCACCGGTCGTGCAGCGCCTCGCTGCGCAGCGGCGCCTCCCTCGGCCCGTACGCAGCCGCCAAAACCTTGGTGTTGCCCGCCTCGAACGTCGCGCTCCCGTCCGCGGCAGGGAGCACCGTCATCGCGCACCGCATGCGCCGCGTCTCCTTCGGCCGGCGGCCATCCAGGCGCAGACCCTCGAGGTTCACGAACTCCATCGTCCGGGTCACCCGCCGCGAGCGGCGGAGTGGTGCGCTCAACAGCGTCGGCGGTCGAACGAGATTGGAGGGCGGCGGTGGACGCTCAGTTTTTATTTTTTCTCTGATCGGTTTCCAGCAAGCGATTTGCGAATCGGCGTCGTGCCGAAAAGCGTGAGTGCGGATTCTATAAAAAGCCGCCTCGCCTCACGACGGCGCGTCGTTCGCTCTGTTCTACAAAGCCTTTTGCCTCACGACATCTCCATCTCTTTTCCCAGCGCCTCGCGAGCTCGTCGCTCGAGCGCGTCCCCGTCCTGCCGCTCGCGCCCGAAGCCGAGCACGATCGGCGCGACGGTTCTCGCGAAGTACCACGCCTCGCTTAACCCGGAGACGCCGTCGTTGTGCCTGCCGCTGTACTTGTGCCCCGCCTCCGGCGCAAACGCTTCGCCGGCGGCGGCGAGCGTGGACGCCACGACGCGCAGCACGCCGAGTGCTGCCGACGTGCCCGCGCACATCCGCGGCCCCGCGCCGAACACCGGCCAAGGCACGTCCGACCCGCGAAAGTCGCTCGTGAACATGATCACCTGCGTGTTTTTCTTCACCGCCGGGCGGCTTGAGCGCTTGAGCGCGGAGCGCGGAATCGCGTTCCGCCCCGAAGTCGCGCCGCGGCCGGCTCGCCGGTCGACGTAGACATCCTCCTCCACGAACCGCTCGAAGATGGGAAACGGATGCGCGTCGCGCATGGCGTCTTCCAGCCGCGAGCCGGGGCGCCGTTTCAGCGCCACCGCGACGTCGCCGACGTTGATCGCCGGCGATATCAGAAACGGCTGCATGACCAGCGAGTAGTTTCGAGGTTCCCACCACGCCTCGCCGTGCATCGCCCACAACTTTTCGTTGTTCCGAAGCAAGTCGCCGACCACCAAACGCACGGCGTCGCGTTTGACGGAGATGTCCGCGCGCCCACGAACAGCGATCTCGCGGCGCCATTCCCAGCTCGCGTCGACCAGCACTTCGAACGCGCTCTCCCATTTTCGCCCGAAGACGTACTCCACGAAAACCGCCAGCGAGAAACGCGCCACCGCGTGCGCGTCGATGGCGCGCGCGCCGCGAAGCAGATCCTCTCGGTTTTTTTCCGAGTCGTGAGGCTTCGTGGTACACGAGCCTTCTTTCGAATCCGCGGCTTCCTTCGCGACCGTCGACAAAGTGACGATCGCTTCGGTCGTCGAATTCGCTTCGGTCGTTTCTTTCGCGTCGTTCTCCGCGCGCGCGCGCGCCGTCGCGAGCATCTCCTCCGCCCTCGCCTCCGCGATCTCCGCCACCGCGCGCGGTTCCGGGAGCTCCGCGACGAGCTCGTGGAACGCGCGCACCATGCGCTCGTATAGATCGCCGTCCACGCTCTCGAGGCTGAGCAGCGGGCGCCACGCGGGCGTCGCCACGTGGCGCTCGAGGCCGTCGCCTTTGATCGAGGACTGTTTCAAAACCGCCGTCGCGACGTCGACGTCCGTGATGTTCGCCAGTCGCTGATTTGAAACCGCCGCGAAAACACGGAACAAGGCTTTGCGCGCGACCCTCTCGGCTCGCGCGCCGCAGTCTTTGAGCCACCCGTTCTTGACGAGGATGATGCACAAGTTGCTGACGCGGTAAAAAAGGCAAATCACGAGGTCGTGCTGCACGACGCGCAGCTCCTTCGGTCGTATCCCGCCGGCGAGCGCCTTCGGGGCGGTCATCGCGAGAAGCGTGAAGCACTCGAACCCGTACCTGTGCCTGAAGAACGTACCGAAAATCCGGTGGTGCTCGAGGTGCGCGTCCCCGAACTCGCACACCGTCTGGATCAGGAACAAAACGGGCAGAACGCGCGCGTACGGCGCGAACGCGCGCGCCGCCGTCGCCCCGTCGAAGGCGATGTTAAAATCGCCTTTGTGCCCTCGCAGTCCATCGGCGAAAAACGCGGAAATCCCCGACACCTCTCCCCCATCGAGGCCGGCCAGCACCCAGAGCCCCGGCCCGAGCACCCCGAACGTCCAGAAGAGCACGAGCTTCCACTCCGCGGTGTCCAGCTTGCCAGCCAGGAAGTCGCCCGAGAAGGTCTTCGCCAGGTAGACGATGATGGAGTAATCCTTAGCCGCGTCCGCGACGCAAAAGGCGGCGGCGGCGAGCAGCATCGCGAGGTTGCCCACGAACCCGAGCACCTGCACGTTGACGCCCGCGCCGATGGAGCCCATGTACGCGTGGCCAGCCCAACGCAGGGAACGCAGGTACGCGCCCAGCCGCAGGGGGTACGTGGCGGTGCCGTCGCCGGGGTGGGCCTCGGCGGCGGCGAACGCATGTAACTCAGAGCCGGACGCGTCGTCGAGGAAGTACCGGGGCACCACCTCGAACGCGAAGAGCGTGAGGAGCGCCAGGCGCGGGACGCCCCAGCCGTACTTGCGCGCGCGGTCGGTGGTGAAGTATCCGCCGCTCATCGCGCGCGAGCCTCCAGGCGAGCGTGGAGGGGGGCGGGGTGTCGCGCGGGGCAATGAGGCTTATCGCCGAAAAGCGCGCGAGACGCGTCGGATGACGAAAATCCGAGACTGCGCTGACTTGTCTCCACTGCGAGCGCGCGGCAGCCACAGAATCGCTGAAGGCGAACGCGAAAAGCCACGGAAGGGCGTCGGACGCGTCGACAGTCAATCCTCCACGCGCGTCGCACGCATCGCGGCCGCGTGAAAGACTGACCGGCCGCGATGGCGACGGCGGCGTTTTGCGCCACGCGCGCGTCTTTCGCGGCGCCGACGCGTGCGGACGCGGCTCGCGGGTGCGCGCGGGCCATCCGATGGCGCGCCGCGACGACCCGCGCGAGCCCGGCGAGTCCTTCCGCCGAACCGTCGTCCTTTCGCCTCGACGCGCGAGGCGCCGGCGTGCGCGTCGCGCGTCTCCGCCGCCTCGCTCGCCGCGCCGTCGCGGACACGCGCCATCCCCCCGCGCTTTTCGACGACCGCGACGGGCGACGCGACGCGGCGGAGCGCGCGCCGCTGGACGGCGCCGCCGAGGGTGAGACACGCGACGTCGACGCGGAAACGGGTGCGCATGGGGATGCGCATCGTGTTGGGGAGGAGAGAAAAGCACCACCAGTAGTACGCGTCGTTAAAAACGACGCGAATCCGCGAGCCGCGCGCGAAGGACTGGAAACCGCCGCGACGAACGCGACGAACGCGATCACCGGACCGACATCACCGGATGATGATGTGCGCAGCAAAGACGGCTCGAATGCAAAAAACAAAGTGTGGCCTTGGTGGGTCGACATGCTGAACCGCTCGCTCGAGACGTACCCGGGTTTCGTCTTGATCGGTTTCGTGTGCGTGGACGTGGGCAGCGCGCTGTGTTTGCTGTTCCTCATCACGAAAATGAAAGTCGCCGTCGACGCCGACTTCGCTCTCGCGTACGCGCTGAGCAAATCGATCCGCGCGCCGAGGCTCGCGCTCGACGCCGCGGTAGCCGCGGA
>Ga0181561_10003733_pt1 | contig 13349 bp, 4 predicted proteins | sample 011ome_19_FD_133760 | JGI IMG/M metagenome (GOLD analysis project Ga0181561, IMG submission 133760) | Coastal salt marsh microbial communities from the Groves Creek Marsh, Skidaway Island, Georgia - 011510BT metaG (megahit assembly) | ecosystem: Environmental > Aquatic > Marine > Intertidal zone...
AGGGCGTGAACGGCGTCGCGGGCGTCGCCGTCGCCGAAGCGCCCCACGCCTTCGGCGCGGGCTTGGCCTTCGCCGCCGCCGCCACCGGTTCCGCGGCGGGCGCGGCGGGCGCGGCAACCTTCGTCAGGGGCACGGCGTTGTTCTTCTGCGTCTCCGCGACGACGGGCGCCGCCGCGGGGGCCGAAGAAGCCTCGGGCACGACCTCAGCCGTCTTCTTCGTCGCCTTCGCCGCGACGCGTTCGGCGGGCTCGGAAGCGTCCTTCGGCGTCTTCTTCGCCGCCGTCTCCTTCGGCGCCTTCTTCTCCGCTTCGGCGGCAGCCTCCGCGGCGGCAGCCTCCGCGGCGGTGTCCGCGGCGGCGAGCCAGCTCATCTGGCGCACGCGCGTCTTGGTGTCGCTCCCCGCGGCGCCCGCCTTAGCGCGCAGGCGCGCGACGGTGGCGGAGCCGCCCACGCGCGCGTACGCGTCCTCCTCCTCGTCAGCCGCCTTTTTGGCGGCGAGCGTGTTGTTGCGCTTGGCGGCGGAGGCGCGCAGCGCGACGTCCGCGGCGTCGGCATCCTTGCCCTCTCCGAACCACAGTTCGGAAGAAATCTCCAGCGTCTTCTTGCCGTACTTCTTGGCGAGCCCCCACAGGCCCGCGGACTTCAGGTTGCTGTCGTCCTTCGCTTTCGCCGCGGCGTCGGCGAGCCGCGCGGCGTCGGCGGCGTCCTTGGCCTCCTCGGCATCCTTCATCTGCGACAGCAGCGCGATCACCTTGCGGTCGGCTTCCCAGCTCTGCTTGAACTCGGCGAGAATCTCGTTCGCCTCGCGCAAGTCGGACTCGAGCTCGGCGATGCGCTCCGACGAGGGCTTCGCGCCGAGCGGCGTCTCCACCTGCTTCTTGAGCGCGGAGGCGCTCTTCTCGGCGGCGGCGGCGCGCGCCTCGGCGGCGGCTTCCAGCTCGACGGCGACGTCCAGCTCGCGCTTGAGCGACTTGATCAGCTTCTGGTCCGCCGAGCGGCTCTCGAGCACCTCCGCCGCCTTCGCGGTGATGGTCTTCACCTTCTCCAGCTCCTCGCGCCCGCGTTTGAGCTTCGCCTTGAGCGACTTGCATTGCTCGTTGGAAACCTCGAGCGCGGTCACGGCTTCGCCCAGCTTCGAGCGGAGCAGGCGCTCGGAAGAGGACGCCGAGTCGGCGAGCTCAGCCGAGAGCTCGGCCGCGGCGGCGGCGCGCGCCGCCGCCAGAGCCTGCTCGTGCTCGGAGAGCAACGTCTCGACGTGCTTCGCGTGAAGCGTCTCCAGTGCCTTCACGCGGTCGTCCACGGCGGCCGCCACGGCGGACGCGGAGGCGGAAGCCGCGCGTTTCGCATCCTTCGCCGCGAGAACCTCCGCCTCGGCGGCGCGCTTCTCGGCGGCGGCGCGCTCGCGGCGGAGCTCGAGCGCCGCCGTCTTCGCGCGCTCGGCATCCTTCGCCGCCGCCAGACGCTTCGCGGCAGCCTTCGCCTCCACCTCCGTCGCCGATCGCGTCACGCCGTACGCCGCCGCGGCGTTCGCCGTGGGGGGGGGCGCGGGCGCCTTCGCCGCCGGCGCCGCCGGCGCCTTCGCGGCGACGGGCGCCGCCTCGGCGGGCGACGCCACGGGGGGCGGGGGGAACGCGGGCTCGGGCACGACATCCTTCTTCGCCGCGACGGGCGCTTCCTTGGAGGCTGGCGCGGCCATAACCGTCGCCTTCCGCGCCGCGCTCGACTCGAGCGCCGCCTTGGCCGCGTCCATCTCCGCGCGCGCCGCCGCAAGCTGCGCCTCCGCCGCCGCCTTCGCCTTGGCGAGCTCGCGTTGCTTCTTCTGCGCGGGCGACGGCGCGGGAGCCTCGGGCGCCTTCGCGGCGGCCGGCGCCGCGGCGGGGGCTTCAGCCTCCGCCTTGACATCCGCCTTGGCCTTCTTGGCCTTCGCGGCGAGCGCCTCCATCTGCAGCTTGACGCGCTTGGCGGCTTCCGCCTTGACGCGCGCCTTGTCTCGCGCGATCTCTGCTTCCTGCTGCAGGCGCGCCTTGAGCACGGCGATCTCGTCGTCGCCAAAGGCGCCGAGGCCGAGCGTCGCGTCGTCGCCCAGGGATGCGAGCTCGAGCGCCTTGGCCGCCTCGGCGTCCGCGCCGCGTGCCGCCGCCTCGGCGGTCTTCTCCACCATCACCTCCGCGGCGGCAGCGATGCGCGCGTGCAGGTCATCCGCCTCCTCGACGGCGGCGGCGGCGTCGGCGGCGCCGATGTCTTTGACATCCGTCTCAAACGCCAGCTCCAGAGCTTGGACCGCCTCGAGGTCTTCCGTGACCGCCTCCGGGGCGGTCTTCGCCTCGTCGATCTTCGCCTTCTCGGTCGCCTTCTCGATGCGCTCCTGCGACGCCTTCGTCTCCGCGTCTTCGATGGCGGCGATCTTGGCGGGGTCGTAGTACTCCCGCTCCTTGACGATGTCCGCGGCGATCTTGAGCAGCTGCAGCTCGGGGACCGTGGGCGTGTGCACGGGCGCGTCCTCCCCGAACTCGGTGTCGAGGCTGTATCGGCGCCGGATGTCGTTCAGGTTGCCCCCGGCGAGCATCTCGAGCTTCAGGTCCACGAGCGCCGCCTGGTACTCGCGCACCTGCCACTCGCGGCTGGTGTTCTCGGGCTTGCCCGCCTCCTCCCAGCGCACGAACGAGCGAATCTCGGTGAGCTTGGGGGGGATGACGATGGACTCGAGCATGCCCGCGGGGAGCACCTTCTTCAGGCGGTACTCCACGAGGTGCACGGCCTCGTCGCCGATGCGCGCTTCGCGCTGCTCGTCCGTCTCCGCGGGTCCCGGCGTCTCCGCGGCCGCGCGGACCGCGACGCGGCGGGGCATGCGCCGGGAAACAACGGGCACGCGTCGCGCGCCGCGGGCGAGGCCGCCGTGTTCGGGCGCGCGACGCGCGCCCGGGGCGAGGATCGCGCCGCCGAGGGCGACGGGGAGCACCATCGGAGTGGTGTGCGTGTTCGTGAGCGTGCGTGTGCGCGCGCGTGTGGCAACGGCCGCGTCGAGGACGCGCACTTCTCTCGGGAATTCAAAAAAAACCACAACACCTGTTTTTTTAAAAACGGTTGCGAAGCGACAACTGGCAGTGGTGAGTCATGGTCGACAGAATCGCGATCTGCGACTGCAGGCTTTGGGCCTGTCTTGTTTTCCGAGGCCTCGAGGGATGTCAACCCAGAGGGCATGTCGCGCCGCGGGTGGCGCGCGGCGGCGAGCGTGCTCCGGCACGCGAGCGCGTCCGCGGCCGATGCCGCCCCCGGCACGTTCCGGCCCGCGCGACGCGTTCCGACGCGACGCGTCCCCGAGGCGGTCGGCGCGTCGATGACCGACGCGCGCGCCACCGCCGCGTTTCCCCGGTCGATCCGGCGCTGGGTCGCGGCGCCCGACCGCGCGCGCCCGCCCGGGCGCGTCGGCGGGCGCCTGTCGACCGCGGCGCGCGCGCGCGTCGCGGAGGACGACCTCACCTCAGCGGAGAACGACCGCTGGGAGACCGTCGTCGGCCTGGAGCTCCACGTGCAGCTGGGCACGGCCACCAAGCTCTTCTCCGCGGCGCCGAGGCGCGTCGGCGAGACGACGCCCAACGTCGCCGTCGCCGCGTTCGACGCGGCGTGGCCCGGGGCGCTTCCGTCTTTGAATCGGCGCGCGCTCGCGCTCGCCGCGCGGCTCGGGGTGGCGCTCGGCGGCGTCGTCGCGCGACGAACCAGCTTCGACCGGAAGCACTACCACTACGCGGACCAGCCGCACGGGTACCAGATCACGCAACGGCGCGAACCCGTCGTTCTCGGCGGCGCGCTCGACGTCTTCGTGCGTTCGTCCAAGACGACGAACGACGAGACGAAAAAAAACGAGACGCGGTCCCGCGTCCTCCTCCGCGTCGAGCGGCTTCAGCTCGAGACGGACACGGGCAAGAGCGCGACGCGCGTGACCCGCGACGGGAAGGAAAGCGACGAGGAAAACGACGAGGGCGAGACGACCGAGTGGTTGGTGGACTACAACCGCGCGGGGTGTGCTTTGGTTGAGATCGTGACGCGCCCCGATTTGCGCTCGGCGGAGGAGGCAGCGGCGGCGGTGGAGGCGTTCCAACGTGCGGCGCGTTTCCTGGAGATTTCCGACGCGAACATGGAGGACGGGTCCCTTCGCGCCGACGTCAACGTCTCCGTGCGGCGGCGGAGCGAAACCCGCGACGAGTCCGTCTTCGGCGAGCGGTGCGAGATCAAGAACCTGAACTCGACGCGCTCCGTGCGTCGCGCCGTGCGCCACGAGGCGGCGCGGCAGATCTCCATTCTCGAGCGCGGCGGCGCCGTGCGCAGGGAGACGCGCGGCTTCGACGCCGCCACCGGGACGACGCGCGCGCTTCGCGGCAAGGAAGCGATCGCGGATTACCGGTTCGCGCCCGAGCCGGACGTACCGGCGGTGACGCTCACGGAAAAGGAAATCGCGGAGATGACCCGCGGCGTCCCGATGGAGCTCCCGGACGCCGCCTGGAGAAGGCTGGTCGACCCGGAGGGCGCGCACGGTGTATCGCCCGCGCTGGCGGACGCGCTCGTCGCGCACCCGACGACTTTGGACGCGTACGAGCGCGCGCTTCGCGCGGCGCGCGCCGAGATTGAGAGCGACTCGTCGTCTTCGTTTGACGCCTCGCGCCGTCTCCCGCGCACCGTCGCGCACTGGGTGACGGGCGAACTCGTGGGCGCGGTGAAGCGCGCCAAACTCGCGCGCCGACCCGCCGCGCCGCTCGCGGACTTGCCCGGGGGCGCGCGCCCGGAGGCGATCGGCGAGCTCCTGGGTCTGGCGGCGGCGGGGAAGTGTACGGCGCGCATGGCCAAGGCGGCGACCGCGGCGATGCTCGTCGCGGAGCCTCTCGAGCCCCTCGAATCGCGCGAGCGGTCGTCGACGGCTCAGTGGCCGACGGCGCGACAGACGCTCGCGTCGCTGTTCGGGGAGGGATTCGACGCGCGAGGCTCGCGCGGTGGGACGGAGGACAACGCGCGAGCCGAAGGAAGCGAGGACGAGCGGGGTACCTCCGCGCATCCGCTTCTTGACCGCGACGACGACGATGTCGCTCTGCGAGCCCTGTGCGTCGCCGTCGTCGGTGAAAAACAAACCGAAGCCGCGCTGTTTCGCGGCGGCAAGACGCGGCTGCTGGGCGCGTTCGTCGGGGAGGTCATGCGGCGCACCGAGGGGCGCGCTGATCCGAGGCGTGCCGCCGAGTTTGTTAAGGAGGCGCTGAGTAAGGAGTCGTAAGTATTTACGAAGGTAGCTATGTACCGTAGCGTTTCTTTATTAGCGTTTCTTTATCACGCGGCGGCGGCGGCTTTTATCACCCCGACGGCGACGATCTCGCCGGCGTCCCCGTCGTCCGCCTCCGTCTTGAAGTCGTCCGCGCGCGCGCGCACCACCACAGCTTTCCCGGCGACGCACTCCGGCTTTTTCGGGTTGAGCGAGACGTACAGGTCCTTGAACTTCTTTTCGACGCCCCGCGCGTTCCCGTCGGCGTCGGCGACGAGGTTGCCGAGGTCGCCGGCGTGCCTGTTCCACTGGCACCCCTCGCCCACGAAGTGGCACGCGCTCGCGCCGAACTTCTTGATCGAGCTCGGCGAGCCGTGCGGGCGCCCGTCGGGGTTGAACGACGCGCCCACGGAGCCGTCGCTTTCGACGTCGTGCACGTTGATCCCGTGCGGGCCCGGCGCGAGCCCGTTCACGGAGGGAGACACGAAGACAACCTCCTGGCCAGATTTGTTCAGAGCCGCCTCGAAGCGGATCGAGCCGGAGACCTGCGCGTGGCCCGGCGTGGGAACGAGCTCGGCGACGTACGCGGCGGGAGGCTTCGGCGCGCCCGCGAGCGCCGGCGCGGGCGCCGCCGCGACCAACACCGCCGCGGCGAACGCGGCGCATCGCGACCGCGCGTCGTGAAGCTGAGCTGGCACCGCATCGCGGGACGAGCGCTCGGCGCGGACCGCGAACACCGCGCCGGCGCGACGCGCGGGACCGCGCGCGGAGCGTCGCGAGGCCGCGCGCGTGGGCGCGAGCGCGCGCGAGGACGCGAGCGAGGACATGATCGACGCGTGACGGCGCGGCGGGGAGTGACGCACACGGGCCTCGATCTCGCATGTGGATAAAAGAACGAGAGTCGTGCGTGACAGAAAACGCCACAGTGTCGACTGGACCATGGTGTGACATGACGAAGACGTTTGATTGCGTTTTACATCCGGTGGTACCCGATCCACGTCTCCTTGGGCCTGAAGCGGCTCTTCCGCGCCCAGGACGCCTCCTTGCGCAGGTCTTTTTCCCGGCACCATGTCCCGCGCTCGGTGACGACGCACTCCTCCTTCTTGTAGTACTTCCCGTTCCAGCAACGCACGTACCCGCCCGCCTCGAACCCGGCTTTGATCTCCTGGAACAGCTCGTACGTTTCGGTGCCTTCGTCCGGGCCGAGTTTGAACCGCATGCTGAGCTCCTCGTCGCTCTTCTGCAGGTTGTTCCGCCACAGCGGCGGCAAATCCGCGTCCTTCGGGTCGGGTTCCCACTCGTTCGTCGGGTCGGACCATCTCGCGGAAATCGCCTCCATCTCCGCGCGGTACGACGCGAGTTTTCGGCGCTCCGCGGCGGTCAACCCGTCGGCGCCGGGTTTTTGGTGCGCGCCGTCGCGCTGAAAGACGGCGCCTTTTTTGTTTTTCTTCGGCTTTTTCGCGCTCGTCTCCGCGTCGGTGTCGGTGTCGAGCCGCACCGCGCCCTGCGCCACGTCCGTCTCGGAGGGCATCCCCGCGAACCGTGCGCCCGCGGTCTTCGCCTCCAGCGCGGGAATGAGCTCGTCTCGTAACTCCGCGAGCCGCTCGTCATCCGCCGCCTTCGTGAAGCGCTTGAACTCCTTCTTAAGCCAGTCGGGGTCCTCGGCGAGGTTCTCGCGCATCGCGATCACCGACCACGGCTCCTCGGGGATCTCGCGGAACCGTTCGTGCGGGGGCTTCTTGAGTTCGGGCATGTAGTCCACGAGCTCGACGTCCGCGCGGTCCTTGCCGTAGGGGCGCCCCTCCAAACGGTCGCGGTGGTTGGGAACCTCGAGCGAAACCTGCGGGTAGTACTTTTCAACCGCGTGTTTCGTCTTGAGCCGCGGATCGGCGATGACGCGCGTGCCTTCGCGAAGCTCCTCGTCCTCGGAGGTGAGCGCTTTGCACGGCGTGTCCGGCCCTTTCGTAGGGAACGACCCTGGTTTCGGCGGGTGCGCATCGAGAATCTCGCACAAACGCGCGCCGGAAAGCGTGTCGTTTTCCAGAAGTTCCTCGTACGCCGCGTCGAACGCCGCGGCGTGCGCCTCAATCACGGCTCGCGCGTTGGCCATCGCTTCGTTGACGATTTGCAAAATCTTGCGCTCGGCGTACTGGTAGTGGTCGTAATCGGCGGCCCGGCCGTACCCGTGGATCTTGCGGTTCCACTCGTGCCGGTTCATCTCGCCCGTCGACGCGACGCTCGACTTGCGCGACGCCAAGTGACGCTCGGGCGTGAACAACGTGTCGGGGTCGTACGTGTACGTCGTGACCAAGTCGGGTTGCCCAAGCGCGTAGTTCACCACGACGTTCCGCGTCAAGTCGTTGGCGTCGCGCACGTCCTCCGACCCGTAGCTCGTCGCGTCGTCGCCGAAGTACACCTCCTCCGCGGCGCGCCCCGCGAGAAGCACCTCCACGCGCTCCAGCAAACGCGCGCGCGTCGGGAAGAGGTAATCCTCGTCCCGCTTGCGGTTGTAGGTGGTTTGCGTCGGGTCGCGTCCCCTCGGGATGATGGAGACGCGTTCCACCGGCTCGATGAGTCCGTTTTGGCGCTGTAAAACAGACGCCACGATGGCGTGGCCGAGCTCGTGCCGCGTCAAGCGGTGCACCGTCGCGTTCGTCTTATCGACGCTGGGGTGCCGCAAACCGTTCGTCACTCTGTCCGTCGCCTCTAACACGTCCTGTGATTCGATCATCTCGCCGCCGCGGCGCACGGACACGGCGGCCGCCTCGTTGCAGATGTTCGCCAGCTCGGCGCCGGACAACCCGGGCAGGTTCTTCGCGAACTGCAGGGTGTCGATTTCCGGGTCCACGTTTCGCTTCGCGAGGTGGATCTGCAGAATCTTAGCGCGCGCGTCGATGCCGGGCGCGGGGACGGTGACTTTGCGGTCGAACCGCCCGGGGCGCATCAACGCCGGGTCCAGAAGGTCGGCGCGGTTCGTCGCCCCCACGAACACCACACCCGTGTCCGGCGTGAACCCGTCCATCTCCGTCAAAAGCTGGTTCAGCGTCTGCTCGTGCTCCTCCGTGCCGCGCGTCCCCGCCGCCGCGCGCTTCGTGCCGAGCGCGTCAATCTCGTCCACGAAAATCAGACACGGCGCGTTGAGCCTGGCTCTTTTAAACAGGTCGCGCACGCGCGCCGCGCCGACGCCGACGATGATCTCCACGAACTCCGAACCGGACATAGAGTAAAACGGCACGTTCGCCTCGCCCGCGATCGCCTTGGCGATGAGCGTCTTGCCCACGCCCGGGCCGCCCTCCATCAGAAGCCCTTTGGGCGGTTTAGCGCCCAGCCGCGCGAACTTTTCGGGTTCTTTTAAAAACGCGATAACCTCGTTCAGGTCCTCCACGATGTTCTCCAGCCCCCCCACGTCCTCCAGCGTGACGTCCACCTGCGCGTCTTTGCGCGCGTCCGCGCGGCTTTGCGCGAACTCCATCGCCTGGATCGCGTCCGTGGGAATGCTGTGCTTGCGCTTGATGCCCAGGTAGATGGAGCCGACGAGAAACGCGAACCCGCCGAACGCGCTTCCCAGGTACTGCCACGAGTTGAACTTCGTGGACTCAGGCTTCTGGTGGTGCGTGTACCACGACGCGGTGCTGTCCGCGTACGACAGCACCGCGCGGTCCAGCTCCTCGTTCACGCCGTCCACCCAGTACGCCGTGTCGTCGCCCCGCACGCGCACCGCGTACCGCCGCGCGCGGAGGGGGTCGCGGAAAAACGCGGGGGGCCACTTCTCGGCTCTTCGCGGCGGGTCCCACACCTGGAACGTCTTCACGTTCCCGTCGCGCATGTGCTTCTGGAACACGGATAAACGCATCTGCGTCATCGCGTCCCACCGCGGCTCCTCGGAGTCGGGGTGCTTGCCCATCATCTCCAGGTTCACGCTGGCGCGCGGCGGCTTGCCCTGCCCGGGATCGCGCAGGCGATCCTCCTTACGCACCAAGTCGCCCAGCATCGGGCCGCGCTCGCGGATGCGCTCCTTCGCGCGCTGCGTGAACTGGCGGTAGTTCGGGTTGGACTGGCGCTGCTCCGCGGCCCACTGCTCGTCCGTCATGCCGCGCGGGCGCAGCGAGCCGCGCGCCACCACGCGCGCGCCTCGGCGTCGCGACGAAGCCTCGCGCGAGGCTTCGTCGACGCTCGACGAAGGCGCCGGCGAAGCGGAGACGCGCGCGGCGGGAGCAGCGCAGGCCGTCACGCCCCGTTCGCGGCGCGCGCGCGCGCGCGCCCCGGTGAGGCGCGCGTCGCGCACGGCGGCGCCGGAGACGGCGGCGCCGAACCCCGGGAGCGCGCGCGTGTGCGTCGCCCGGATCGCCCCGCGCACCGCCGCTGGTCGCGTCGAAATGCTTCCCGCGGTGCTCGCCATCGGCGCGGCGCGAACCGACGCGGTCGCCATCGCCCTCGTCGAAGCCACGCGGAGACTGACGACGCCGTACGAGCTCGCGCCGCGCCGCGCCCCCCGGAAATCAACCGCGTCGCGTCTGTGCGTCTCGGTGTGCGGGCGCGCGCGGAGCCGCCGATGAGGTTTTTCGAGGTGCAGGGTTTATCCGGAACCGGCGGATGCCAGGGTCTGTGACTCAGGTCGAGGCGCCGTGTGCGCTTTTTCGATGCACGCGAAAGTGCGAAGTTCTTAGGATCGCTCTGAAAAATAAAAAAAATCAAAAACGCGTTCCCCGCGCGTCACGCGACCCTCGCTCCGCGCGCCCGCGCTCTGGTCGGGCTCGCGGCGAGCCCCATCGCCCCCATGTCCTCCGCGAGTGCCTCGTCCGAGTCCGAGTCCGAGCCCTGCCGCGCCTCGCCGTCCGTCTCGACCCAATCCGAGTCGGACGACGCGGCGTCGGACGAGGCGCTTTTTATTTTTCGCTTCTCTTCCCGCGCCGCGCGCCGCAGGAACGCGGCGTGCGCCCGCGCGCGCGCCGCGGTGTACAAACGGACGGGCGCGACGACGGTCAATACGCGCGCCCTCGAGTCGAACACCACGCCCGCGTCGTCGTCGTCCACCGGGAAGGGCAACACGATCTCCAGAGCGTACGCGTCGCCGGGCGCTGTTTTTTTGGATGTCTTTTTTTTTGTCGCCACCGAAACCGCCGCGTCCGTCATCTCCACGCGCAGCGCGCTCGCGCTCGCCACGCCGGGAAGCTTCACGGTGACCGTGATTTTCGCGGGCCAGGGGCGACGGTGAAGCGCCGCGACGTTTTCTAAGACGGTCACGTCCGAATCAGAAGCCTCGGAAGTCTCGGAAGCCTCCGAGATCTCCGCGGAATCGTTCTCGGAAGTCTCCGTCGCGTCCTCCGTCGCGACGTTCGAAGACGTCTCCTTCCAAGACGCGCCGGACACCTTCACGACGTATTCGGGAACCTTCACCGGCGGTTCACGTCGTGAAGGTGTCCGCGTCCCATTCGCCTCTCGAGACGACGCGGTCTCGCCATACACTGAGTGGCGAGCGAGGTGGCGCCTCCGCGTCGCCACGCGTTCCGCGCGCGCCGCCTCCGCCGCCTTTAGCGTTTCCACGCGCGCCTGCTGCGCCCTCGTGCGCGCGGGCGGCGCGGCGCGCGGCGCTCGGCGCTCGTAGAAGAGCAGGTACGCCTTCTGCGCCAGCGCCGTCTTCAAAGTGGTTTTCTCCACGTTCCCGTCGTCGCACTTGCACCACGTGCCGTTCGCCAAACGCACGAACGCGACGTAGTGCCCGGAGTGCGCGCTCCCCATGAAGTCCAGGTGCACGAGGACCCCGTACAGGTCGTACACGGGCGCGGACGCGTCGGATCCCGGCGCGCCCTCGTACGGCGCGTCGTCCGACATGTACGGCGAGAGGTCCAGCGTCGCGGGGTACTCGACGAACTTGGTGATCTTCCCCGCCCGGCCGAGCTGGTACCGCTTCACGGGCACCACGAGCGTGTTGGGCGAGACGTGGATCTTGCTCCCGCGCTCTGCCTTGACGTACGCGCGGCACCCGCCGCACTTGTACTTGTTGGCGCCGTCCAGCGTCTCGGTGTCCACGAAGTTGCGCCGCATCGCCGCCGCCAACGAGGACACCGCCTGGCCTCTTCCGGCGGCCACCTCGATCGGGAAGTCCAGCGCGCTCTGGTACGTGCGGCTCTCGTGGCCGCACGAGCCGCACACCACGCGCCCGCACGTGTACCCCCCGAAGATGTGGTACACGAGCGTCGTCTCCTGCGTCCGGGGATCCAGCGCCTTCTCGGCGTCCTCCCCCGCGTGTTCCTTGAGGTACCCCACGTGCATCGCGTCCAGCAACGAACGGATGTACTCGTGCGAGTCCTCCTGCCGGCCGCGAACGAAGTGCCTCGCGATCTTTCCGATCGAGTTCGTCAGCGCGCCGATCGGCTCCCGACCCCTCGGTTTCGCCGCGAGCGACCGCCGCACCAAATCGCGGTACTCGCACGTCACGCAGAACCGCCGCGCGTTCGAAGTCAGTCTCGATCCGCCGTCGCCGCGCGGACACTCGTGCGGCGACGCCTCCGGATCGGCGAAGTGCGCGGTGAGCGCGCGCGTGTGGTACAGGCACTGCAGCGCGGACGCGGCGAAGCACGTGTTCCCGGAGTTGGAGTATCCGGCGGGGGGCAGACACAGACGCCGGAGAGGATCCACGAAGTCGCGCGCGTCGTCCGTCTCGTCGGAATCGGACGCCGACGCGGGCGCCGAACGTCTCCGGTCGGCATGGTCGGCATCCTCCTCCTCCTCCTCCTCCTCCTCGCCTCGCCTCCTACACGCGCGCAGCAGGTCCGCTACTCTTCCGTAGTCGTGCACATGCTCCGCGGGGGGGAGCAGGCCCGCGGCGACGGATTCGACGTCCTCAACCTCGGGCTCGTCGTCGGCGGGGTCCGGCGCCGCGGCGTCGCCCTCGGCGCGGCCGAGGCCCGCCGCGCACAGGAGCGCCTTCAGCGTGCGCCGCGCGCGCCAGCGCAGGTACGCGGCGTAGCTGGCGAGGATCACGAGCGCGCGCGTCGCGAGGAGCGCGAGCGCGGCGACCAGAATCGGGGGGGGGGAGGACGGCAACAGCGTGCCTGACCGCGGTCAGCGCGCCGAGCGGCGGATCGGAATCGGCCCGAGCCGGAGGCCACCTTTCAGGCGACGCGCCGATTAGGGGGGGTCGTTGTCGAGTCGACGAACGACTGACGACCCGGAAGGAGGCGATGGGTCCCGGAGTGAAAGTCCGGCGACGGGAGCGGGCGCGAGCGCCGCCGCGAGCGAGGCCGCGAGACGCGCGCGCGCGTGAAGTGAATCGCGCGCGCCCAAAGGCTCGCCCTCCCCTCTCGACGGCGTCGCCGATCGCGTTCCGCCGACGCTCGCTGGCTGCAGGCTCGCTTCGGGAACGACGAAGAGACAGACGCGGAGCTTGATGGGACAAACGCGAAAAAAAAAAAAAAAAACGGCAAAAACGGGATGGATTTCGATTTCAATGGTTCATCAATGGTCCATCGCCTGCACCGTCGCGGCGACGAGCCGTTCGAGCGCGCGCACTTCCCTGCGCAAACGCGGCGCCTTCTGGTCCGCATCCGCGCCGAGCGCGTCGACGCTCCGGTTCACGCCGGAAACGAGCGACTGGATCTTGTTTTCCAGGATCGTCTTGAGCGCGACGCGTTCGCGCGCGAACCCAGCCACCTTCTCGGCGAGCGCCGCCTTCGGATCCTTCGGATCCTTCGTTTCGGCGCCTTCGAGGCTCGCGCCGCCGAAACCGCGTGTGTCTGCCAGCGCCCGCTTTAAACGCGCGCACTCGTCCTCAAGAAAAAGCACGCGACCGTTCTTCTCCTCCAGCCTCGCCGCCATCTCGCGCCGGAACTCCCGGTACTGCGCGGAAACCTTCTCGGCGGAGATTTCCGCGTCGGGCGCCGACATCCGCGCCGGCGACGCCGGCGGCGACGCGCCGCGCGCCGCGCGGCTCTGCGCGGACGCCACGGAGACCTCCGCGCGCAGGCGCTCGAGCTCGGCGGACTTCGCGCGGAGCTCACCGCGCGCGGACTCGAGCTCCGAGACGAGAGACGAGTCGGACGCGTCGTCGCGAACCTCCGTCGCGCCGACGCCGAAAGGCCGACGCGGCGTTTCGTCGCCGGAG
>Ga0181561_10003738_pt1 | contig 13340 bp, 9 predicted proteins | sample 011ome_19_FD_133760 | JGI IMG/M metagenome (GOLD analysis project Ga0181561, IMG submission 133760) | Coastal salt marsh microbial communities from the Groves Creek Marsh, Skidaway Island, Georgia - 011510BT metaG (megahit assembly) | ecosystem: Environmental > Aquatic > Marine > Intertidal zone...
ATCGCATTCATCAGTTCTTCACGCCGCAACTTCATGCGTTCTCAAACTTCAACAACATCGTACACTTCCCCGGGAAAAATCCTCGTCAGTTACGACGTGGCGACCGCGAACGAGCACCTCGCGGAACTGTTGAACGAGCGCGACATCGTTTCGAGTTTAAATTCGAAACATAAGTTTGCCGTTCTCGGGTTCGACACGGAAACTCGACCGACGTTTAATAAGAATTTGAAGAAGAATAAAGTGGCTTTGGTGCAATTCGCGAGCAAGAATGTGGCGTGTTTAATCCATTTGGCGTCCATGAAAGGGGAAATACCAGAGGTGATGACGAAGATACTTCGAGAGAAAGAGTACGTATTGCTCGGGTTCGGGATTAAAACGGATTTGCAAGAGCTGAAAGTGGAACATTACGACAACGACGGCGGGAGCGTGGACGTGAACGGTTTCATCGATTTGGCGACAATCTCGGAGGTGTTTAAACACGAACGGCCGGGGATGAAAGGCATGGCCAATCACTACGGGTTAGACCTGGAAAAACCAAAAGCGGTGCAGATTTCGAATTGGGAGAATTCGCCGCTGAGAGAAGGGCAGGTGAAGTATGCCGCGGAGGACGCGAGTTTAGGCGTTTGGTTAGCCGAGCGCATGTACAAAGAGTACGGATCTCGGAGAAATAACGATGACAACAACAAAAATCCTAGTTCGCTGAGCGAAAATAAGCGAGAAGACGGCGAAGAAGACGATCGTTACGACGGGTTTCTCCGGTGGATGTTTTCGTTTCGAAACGCGGAAAATACGAAAAAGTTGAACAAACGACAGTTGCCGAAAGACGCCGCGGAGTTGGTCTTTGACGCCGAGTTACAAACGGTGAACAAATACGCGACGCTTCGATTTCAAGACGCGAAGAAGCTCTTGAAGCAATATCGCGACGGGAAGAAACACCCGACGGCGACGATGATGGAATTTTTTAACAGTTTATCGAAGACGTTACCGAACGAGTACACGAAAGACGGTCGAGGATTTGAAATCGTTCAATTCACCCATTCCGTCTCGAAAACGAAGAACGAGAACGGCCAAGACGTGTCCGTGTTCTCGTGCGAATGCAAATGGGAGGATCTCGGTGAGACCGTGGCAGGGTGTTCGGGCTACGGCGAAAGTTCCACCAAGAAAGGTGCAAAAGCGGAAGCGTGTAAAAACGCGCTCTCGAAATGCGAAGAGTGGTTGAAATCGTTCGAGAACCAGTGGTTCTTCGAGCTCGCGTTGGAAGAGAAGCAGAAGCGATTAGGCACCGCGGAGTAAAACTATGGTTTAGCGTGTAGTAGTAGTAGTAGTAGTAGTAGTACCGTAGTAGTAGCAGTAATAGTAAAAGAAAAAGGTTATAAAAAGTTTTTCAGTTTTGTTTTTGTTACACCGCGTCGATATCTTGAGACGCACCCGTCGGACGCTGATCTTGTCCAGATCTTTGTTGTTGTTGTTGTTGTTGCGGATACCCCACGACGACTTGTTGTTCTGAAGGTTGAGGCGCTCCACCCATCGCGCTCATCTCGTTGCTATTGTTATTGTTGTTACTATAATTTCTATTGGTAGCGAACGGATTCGCGATGTTATTAGCGAATCCGCGCCCTGTGCTCTTCGTTTGTTTCTTGACGACTTCGTCCATGACTTCGTGAATCTCCGGTTTCGTCAACATTTGTAAATCTTTGTCGACGGCGTAACACAAGTACACTGCGTCGACGACGTCCAATAAAACGGTCAAACAAAAGTTCAAGATAGTCAAAGAAATCAAGAAGCAGAACACGCCGAGGAAGATCACCTCGACGCCTCGCGATTCGTCGTCGAAATACTTCGAGGACGAGATTCCAAAAACGACGCCAAAGACGATTGAGACGATGAACGCAGTCGTCCTGAGAATCATAGGAGGTAACCACCACACCGCAAAGGTTGATAACATGTTGTTCTGTAAAATCGTGGTGACTTTTCTCGCCGAGTCACAAAAGGCGTCGCCGGAGATGGCGGCGTAGACGAGAGCAAACTTGGAAATGAATCCAATAATCTCCGCGAAACATTGCCACAATAAGTTCACGCAACACATCAACGCTGCCATCGCCGCGTTGTTTCTGTGTTCTCTTTGCGCTTTTTCGAACATGTTTCGAACGATATCGACAATGGACATGATCAAACCGCCAAAACAGATGGTACCGAATTGAGATTTAAGGCCGTGCGACAACGATCGTTTCACCGTGCCTCTAAACGCGGTCGTTCCAGATGGCGCAAAGTACCACTGCGCGGTTGAACCACCAATCGTAAACAATCTCAAACACACCGCGACCGAGGACGTCCACATCAATGAAAAAAGCAACAACCCAACGAATGGTTTCACCCATGCATCCGTTTGCCATTCGCAACAGTTCACTTCGAACAAGTAATCGCTGATATCGTCGGTCTCTCCCGCATTTCTCGACGCCATGTAGTTGTCGTACGATCTTCGATCGACGCACTTCGACCCGTCGTTCGGGTGCGTCATCGCGAACCGATTCGCGGCAATCTTCCCGTGCATCCACGCGTACGACATGAAAAAGATAAACGGAATAAACACAAACACGGAAACGAACATATTAATCCCCAACGTTGCCGTCAACGTGTGTTTCTGATCGCTCAGCGCCGTTGCCGCGGTTTGCAAGAGACGATTGACGAGCGCGATTTCCTCTCGCCACAGATGAAACACGTACGCCAAAATAAAAGTCAGAATCAGAAATATCGACCCGCCAACGACGGAACCTTCCGAAAACAAGTACAAAGCGAACGAAAAGCTCGATAAGATCTTAAACCCAATAATCCCCCACGTCGCTTTATTCGCGTGGTGTTGAAACCCGTACAGAAACGTCACGCCTAAGAAGATGGCGGAAAATATCGCGAGCAACAACCACGCGTGCGATTGCTGCCAAAAGTCGTCCCCATCAAACGCGTCGTCCAAGTCGTCGTTGGTATCGTCGAATTCCTCGTGCGACGACGACGACGAGAGAAGCCTTCGTTCTAAAACGTTGTTGTTGTTGTTGTTGTTGTAATCGTTGTACGCCGCGCACGTCGTGCTAAACAGCACGTCTTCGCTCGTCCTCGTCGCGAACGCTTTCGCGTTCGTGTTAAACACCACCGCGACGCCTAAAACGAAGCACGCGATCGTGGTCGTTAAAAAAACCAGCGAAAACGACGCGTCTGTTTTCGCTCTCGGCGCGTAGTTGAACACCGCGGCGGAAGCTTCGTCGTTTTGGAGGAAAACGTCGTCTTCGTCTTCTTGTCGTTCTTGTGGGGTGCCTTCCTCGTTGTCGTCATCTTCTCGAAAGCGCTGGAAAGAAGACATTATTATTATTCCCGTCAGACTTTAAACTCGCGGTAAAGTTTGTGACGACAAAAACAGAGAAAAAGACGAGGCGTTCCTCGCCGCGGCGGTGTCTTTCTATCTCTCTTTATCTGTGCGTTTGTGTGTCTTTGATCTCTCTCTCTCTCTGTTTGTTTTTAAGAGGAAATTTTCCCGGTGGGGAAAAACGATTGGTATGTTTAGGGTGTCAGAATCCAGAGTTAGAAGCTAAAGTTAGAAGCTTCCGGTTTTATTCCAAACACACTTTTCTTTTGTACGCGTCAAGCTTTAAAGTTACAATCTCTCTATCTCTTTTCTTCTCGCTTTCACTTCTTCAGCAACGGTTCGCTTTCGGCCGCGCGCGGATTCTCCACGTCTGCAATATTTTTCTCTCCGCTATATTCGTTATTACTACTATTTTTTCTGCTATTATCGACCATCTGCTTGTTCTTGACGTACGTGTATCTCCCAAACCCGGCTAAAGATAACGTGTATCCGATCGCTTGCAGCACGGTGACCACGTCGCCGTAGACTACAATCCCGAAGAACAACAGCAGTATGTTCTTGATGTTGTTGATGCCTTTAAACCACACGGCGCCGATGTTCTTCACGACGCCGAGGCCGCACGCGTTGACTAAACACCCCCAGGACGAAGAAACGACGAACAAGTACCAGTATTTCTTCGCGATGTCTGAAATTCCCGGCGCTTGCAACGAATCGCCTTCAAAATACAACACCAGCGGTATGAAAAACACCACCGTCGCCGGCGCGAAGTAATACATGCTCTCGATCACGCCAAACTTTCTATTCACTAACAACCACTGCGCGCCTACGGTTCGTATCGCCTCCGCGAAGTGCGACCCAAACATCACGCAGACCCCAATCACGGTCGCTTTCCCGCTCACGTTCATGCACATCATCCCACCGACAACCATAGCCAGTAAACTCAACGTAAAATCTGAGTTGTATTTATCCGTTCCGACGCACACGTGCGTCGCGTACGTCACCACCGGCACGAACGCTTTCAACATCTGCACGAACGAAAGAGACAGATACACGTACACGATGTTCGCGCACGCCAGCGTTATGCTCGAAAAGAACCCCACGGGAACGCACACTCTCACCCACTCCGAAAAGCTCATCTTCGGTTCCGTGATCTCCACGAATTTCCCGTGCACCACAATCGTCGACGCCAAAAACGCAAACATCGTCCCGCAGGAAGACACGAAGATTGGATTTCCAAAACCAGCATCTTTGATCAAGTGCTTGTTCGAAACGACCGTGATGGTGCTGAACGTTAAATATCCAATCGTGTAGAGCAACGCCGGGAGTCTGTTTGTGGTCGTGTACTTTGATTCTAAATCACACGTGGTTTGTTCGTCTTTTCCTTCTTCTTCTTCTTTGAAAAGGGTGCCGCTGCTTTTTCCCCGCGCCTCTGACGATGATGGAGCCATCTTTCTCTCCGTGCGTTTCTCTCTTCTTTGCGCCGTCGTTTAACCTTTTTTACACGAGTCAGGAAAAAAGAAAACAGAACCTTCGCTCGCGCGTTATTGTGTATCTCTGCGTGTTTGTGCGTCCGTGTATCGTCTCCTTTCGTTTAACAAGTGCGCGCGTGCGTATGTGCGTGCGTTTTGGCGCTCTATACGATTTTGTTGTTTTTGATGTTTAGGGTTTCTAGGGTTTAGGGTTTTATTTTCGGTTGAGATTTTGCGTTTGTTAACTTTCTCTTCGTACGCGTCAGAAAAAAGCGCCATCTCACGTCAATGCGAAGAAGAATGACGTCGTTGTCCTGTTGCGCTAATATTAACGCGACCGAGAGAGTTTTATCATCTCTCGTCTCTGCTTCTTCTTCTTCTTCTTCTTCTTCTTCGCGAGCGAATAGTAGTCTGGCGGTAGCGTTATTCGCGAGAAGAAGAAGAGGAAGAATGACGACAACGACGTCGGCGTCTTTTTCTGCCCCCGGCGGCGAACGAAAACGATTCGCTCGTTGTTGTTTCGCGAGTCAGAGTTTATCGACGGAGTTGGCATCGAAGAGTAGAATCAGCGACATCGCCGTTCGTAACAACAGCGCTCTTTTTCTTTTGAAAGACGCGAGGAGAAGACGCCGCGAAGACGATGGTTTTCAAAGTCTTCGCAATCTCAAAACTTTGAGCGGCAGAGCGGCGCTGGCTTCTGGTGGTGATTTTGGACGGTTGGGAGTGCGTGCGCGCGTTTCGTTTTCCTTCGTCTCTTTTTCGTCTCTCTCTCTCTCTCTTTGCAACAACAACAACACGCATAAACAAAACACCGGTGATGGCATTTACTGCGTTATCTTCTCGACGAGAGAGCGTTTATGGAACGAATTTAAGGCGGAGGTAACAGACCGCTGCGTTTCGCTCTCGACATGAAGCAACAAAAATACGTGAGGTGTTTTGTTTTTGCGCTTTAGTATTAGATTTCTTCTTTACATCTCTTCTTCTCTCTCGTCGTTCGAGCGCTGACCTCGCGACTGTTCTTCCGTTTGTGCGCGCGCGTGTGCAATATTCTCATTTCAAAAGGGAGAAACAGGCATACATCCTCTGATCTTAAAAAACTTGCAGACGCGGTTATCCATCGATTCGCCGACGGAGTGTCAAGCCGCGTCGATACCTTTGCTTTCGGAAAACTTGGACGTTGTCATCGCGGCGGAAACTGGGAGCGGGAAGACGTATTCCTACGCTATCCCGATCGTTTCAGATATACTGAAAAGAAAAGAAATCGAACGGAGAGAGGAGGTATCGGCGCTGATTTTATGCCCGAACGCGCACTTGTGCGACCAAGTGAAAAAAGCCATCGATATTTTAACGCTTCCGGATGACGACGATGAGAACGGAAATAGTAAAAAAATGCCGATAGTGAGAACGGTGGCGTTGACTCCCGATCGGGGTTTACCTTCCTCGCTCCCGGATATCATCGTCTGCACGCCAGCGCGAGCCGAACAGGACGTCTTTGACTGGCGAGAAGGCAGCTGGAGGAAAGGCGCGTTTTCGCCGTACGTGAAATTTATACGAACGGTTGTTTTAGACGAAGCCGATATGTTGTTGGGTGGAGGATACGCGAGAAAAGTGCGTAACTGCTTCGACGTTTTATTCCGAGAGGAAAAGTTAGCCGCGACGCGAGGGTTTTATAAAACGTTCGAGGACGAAAGCGAAATGATTGAGACGACGGGAGAATGGAACAACGATTTAGATAGAGACGCGGAGGCGTCCATGGAGCAAAATTGGAGGAAAGATCACGATTTTGAAGACGACGACGACGATGAAAGTGAAAACGACGCAGAACACGAGTACGAATACGAACGAAAGCAAAACAAGAAGAAGAAGAAACCGAAAGCGCGTCTCGGCGGTAAAGGTAAAATGGGCAAAGGCACCAATCGCGAGTTTCGCAGACAATACGTCTTCGCCGCGGCGACGGTCATGTCTACGGGCAAACGGACTCCCGGCGCGGTGTTAAAATTCGGGTTTCCAGACGCCGTGTGGACGAAAAGTTCGAGCTTGCACAAACCGAGAGCGGAGTTGACGCAGACGTGGAGAGAAGTTTCGTTGGAAACTCGTGCCAAGGCTTTATTCGAAGCTCTAGACATGGACCCGGAAACGGCGCAGGTGGAAAAGACTTTGGTGTTTGTCAACAGCGGTAGCGCCTGTGAAGCGATATCGTCTGAACTCGCAAACTTTGGCGCAAAAGTCGTGTCTTTTCACAGCGACATCGATCCGCTCGAACGAGAGGCGCGTTTGCGACGCTTCGCGTTGCAAGACTCGTCGGATTCGGAAACGATCGACGTCCTCGTCGCCACGGATTCGGTCGCTCGAGGCGTCGACATACCAAACGTCAAACACGTAGTCCAAGCCGAATTCGCTCAAAACGCCACGGAATACCTCCACCGAGTTGGTCGCACCGCTCGCGCCGGAAAATCCGGCCGAGCGACGAACATTCTACTCCCCGGAGACTTTGATTTAGCCAACGCCATACGCAAAGCGGAATCCGAAAATCGATCCGTCGAAGATACGTTTTCCAGGAAAAGAAGCTTCCGAAACAAGTTCAAAAAGTACGGCGAGAGCAGAAGAATGAATTGAAGAGCGGTCGTCGTCGTCGTCGTCGTCGTCGTTGCTCGCGCACGTACGATTTACGCAGCCGCTTCTCCTAAAATTTTCAATAATATAGTAGACACTGTTTTTAGCGCTCGCTTGTGTTTTTGTTTGTAAAAAAGTTATAAACCCTAAACGTATTTTGAGGGCGAAGCCGCGGGTCAAAATCATCCGCAGTCGGACGCGCGCGCGCGGGGGAGAATAAACGCACGCACTCGCTCCCGCGATACGCACACATAAACACAAAGAGAAAATAAGAATGACAAACTCCAATTCATCTTTGCTCCCTCGTCGGTCGTCCTCTTCGATCGCGACGATGGCAGAAGAGAGAGGTTTCGGCGCGGTCTGCAGCACTTCCTCTTCTAATGCGGGGAAGGCAAAAGCAAAAGACGGAGAAGAAGAAGAAGATATACTCAACAACAGCGGCTTCTTCGCATCGATGACTCGCAAGAAGAAAAAGTACCTCGCCATCGCGCTCGCGCTGATGTCCGTCTCCGCGATATCGTATAAAGCGGGATACGCGTCATCGTCGTCGGAACAACAAAACGAGACGAATTTGTCTTTGCCTCTGCCCAAATGGGCTTCGGATTTGGTCGCCTCGATGCGAATGTCGGCATCGCGGAAGGATTTGAATCGCATCTTCCGCGCGCGAGACTTGCACGACACGCACGGGAAGGTCGATCCTTTGCAAACGTGCAACTGGCACACGGATTTTGAGACGAACAACTGGGATTATAAGGAACAGATGCAAGATATGCAGAAGTGGAAGCACCCGCCGGCGAATGGAGGGGACAAGTTCACGGTGTGTTTTAAAGAGGGGGAAAAGTTTAACTTTTTCGGGGCGTACAATTTCATAAACGGCGGGTTGAAGAAAGCTGGGATGTGCGTGAAGAACGTCAAAGTGAGCGCGGATATGGACGATCCGTCGTGCGACGTGAGAATGTTTCGGAATCAACACGTGCCGGAGGTGAGGCCGAAGACGAACCCGAAGCAGGTGGATATTTTTTTCACGCACGAAAGTCCGTCCGTGTACTCGCCAGAGATGAAGGACGAGAATTTCCGAAGGTCGTTCGATTACGTCGCGGATTACGAGAGAACGAGCGGGTTGTGGTTCCCGTTCGCGGTTCCCGTGTTTGAGATGAAGGAAGATTTCCCGTTATTTACGATTCCAAGGAAGGAGAGGATCCCAGGTGTCGCCTGGTTGGCGAGAGATTGTATGAGCAATCGAGCGAATACGTTGAGAAAGATCAGCGACGAGTATCCGGTGTTTTCCGTAGGGCACTGCGCGAATAACGTGAATGAGAAGTCGTTTCCGGAAAGCGTGATGGGATTGCCGCGAAATCGCGTGACGAGTTTCCAAGAGCCTTTGAGTAACTTTATGTTTTACTTTGCTGTAGAAAACGCTGGCGTATCGTGTCCAGAATACGTCACGGAGAAAATTTATTATGCGCTGAGTCGAGGATCGATCCCGATTTACATCGGTTGGGAAGGCGTGAATGAATTGTTACCGGGTAAAGACAGTTGGATCGATTTGAGAAATTATGCCACGCCGCAACAGTTGGCAAAAAGATTGAGAGAAATCGCCGAAAGCGATGAGGAGTGGGAAAAGATGCACAAGTGGAGATACGAAGACCCGAAGACGTGGCCAAAACTGTTCCAAAAAGCCATCAGGCAGCAAACCGAGGACAGTAAGAACGCCCTGTGCGCGTTGTTGCAAAACGGCGAGAGCGATAAGAGAAGGAAAGCGAGCAAGGCACCAAAACAATGCGAACGACAAACGAAAATTTTCGGCGAGGATTTAAAAGTCGATGGCCAGGAAGGGCTAGGGGCGTTTAAAAGGGACGACATAGACGAAGCACACTTAGGAACAAATGTCTTGACGGACAAAGACGTCGGCGTTGGAGGGAAGATGCACTCGTGGGAGAAACATTTGAAGAAGACGTGCGACACCGATAACTCGTGCTTCGAATGGATCGAGCAATGATTTACCTTGAGATGTAGTAGAGAGCAAATAGAAGAAAGAGCTTTGTGATTGTTACACTGTATGCACTACCTAGTATGTAGAATAAATATATTACAACTACTAATGTAAGCGTTTGTTTTGGTTTTGATCTCGCTCAAAACTACCTCGCCTCGTTTATATCCACTATTTTTTCTTCTTCTACGTAGTAGCTACCCAATAGACTCGCCTTTGAGGTCTCCCAACACTGCTCGTACAGAGCTCTACTCGGCGACTCGGTGAAGAAATGCGACAACGGTAAATTTGTCACGTGTTTATCTTGCTTCGAGTATGCCGTCAACTTCCGATCGAAGAAATTTCGCTGCACTCGATCCAACTCTCGAACCTCCTCGCACGACGGTTTGTCGGTTGTCTTGTACTTTCTCGGGTGGACGTTCAAATCAAACTGACTATTCATGAACGCTTCGTGCGCATCCGAGGACCAGTGCAAAAAGTCTGTAGATAGCGTTTGGAAGATTTTGTCGCGTTCTTCTTTAGGCCGCCAGAAATCTTCGTAGTCGACTCGTCGCCACGAATTGCTCGGCAAGTTTGCCAGCGAGACGTCTATATATTCCGCAAACATTTTCAACACGTTCACGTGCTTCTCCAATCCTTGATCCCAGGTTTTGTGCGATCGAGCGGTTTCTACGAAGTTTCTGTGTAACAAGACGAACTTCACTTGACACCCGTTTCGTTCGGCCGCTTCAAAATAATCTAAAATATTGATGGGATGGCCGTGATTGAAGAGATAATTCCGATGCTCTTTGTTTCGCGGATCCCATCGCTGAACGTGGTTCACGTCCAAACCCGATCCAGTCGCAAACGGACCCAACTTGTGCGGGAACGAAAACGACCGAGTGCTGTAACACACCGTCTTCTCATTTCCGTTCTTTTTCGCTTCTTCTTCACATCCTTTTCTAAAAGTTCTGAAAATCTCGTCATAATTGTTGTCGAGAATTAAATTCCAAAAATGGTCGTCGTTATCGACAAACATCCTGTCTTCCTCTCGCGCGTGCTCTTCGACTATATCGTTAAACACCTCGTTATTATCATTGCTATTCTCTTTCTTCTCTCGAACGTTATGCAAGTGGTCTCTCAAAAGTGACTTCACAAACGCGTCTTTTCCCATCTGAAACGCGTGGTGCCCGACGCCTTCCAATCCCAACGTGAACACGTTTTCGCACTTCGCGTTGTTTGAAAAGTAACTCTTCTGCTCTTTCTCCTCTTCTCCGTACTCTTCACTCTTGAACGGATCAAAAAAACTCGGTGGTATCATTCGTAAACTCGCTTCCGCCTGCGACTTATAATTCGGCACTTCGTTCGCCGCTCGTCGTTGTTGTCGTCCTTGTTGTTGCTTTTTTTTGGCAACATTTGCGTTCGAGTTAAAAATCTCTCTTCTCTCCGGTGTCGTCGCCGCGGCCTCTTTTTCCCCGACGACGACGCTCGCACCACTGCTACTACTCTTCGCGGGGCGAAAACAATAAAACGCGGCCGCGGAGAGGAAAAGAAACGAAACGAGCAGCGTCGCCCATCTTTTAACTCTCGTCGTCGTCGTTACGTCGTCGTCGTCGTCGCGAGTGCCGCGGCGATGATGACGACGAGACGTCGACCCATCAGAAGCGGCTAAAAGTTGCGCATTTTCATCGCTCATGTGTGTTTACCTCTCGCGCGCGTCGTGAGAACCACCTCGACGCAAAACGAAAGAAAGAGTCGATGCGTTTTGCTCAATCGAGACTTTTTTCTTTCTTCCAGATGATGCGTGTGTGTTTTGCGCGTGTGATTCGCGCGCGCGCGACGATGAGAAGAATGAGGTCTCGAGCGTCTCAAACAACAACGAGAGAGAGGAAAAGAGACCAAAAAAAAGAGAACTCTTAGCGCGCGAAAGAAAGCGCTCCGCGACGCGCTCGTTTACGTACGCGTATGTGTATGCATACACACTTAGTTTTACAAGCATCGCTATTCCTCCTCCTCCTCTCTCTCTCTTTCTTTCGTTTGCTATTCTTTCTAAATATATGTATATATCAAAATGTATTCCTCCGTGGTGCTTCCGCGGACTCTTCACGCGGACGCGATGCACGACCGTATGGGCAAGAATGAACACGCCGCGGGAACGTTCTCGGCTAAATAGTCCCCGATACCTCCGACGTTGTAAAAAGCTAATCCGAACAACAAAAACACGCCGCCTTGAATGAGAATCCCCGGGAGAATCGTCGGATCTGGGAGTAATTTCGCGTACATCAACAATTTCCTGTTACCTTCCGACTGGTTCCGTAACAAATCCATAAACTTTTCGCTTTCGTACGGCAATCCGGCGTCGTCGATCAACCCCGGAAACCCACCTTCGACGAATTTCACGTCCCGAAACCCAGCCTGAACTAACTCGTAACACGCTCTCACCGCGAACGAGTCCGATCGATCGATAACGCCTCGATTTGACGTTTCCGAACTCTGCGCGTTTCGAATCGACCCGCCTTTCAAATCGCACACCACCACCGTCGACCTCAAATCCCGCTCGCACAACTCGTAGCAATTCCGCACGAAATCTTCGTCGCGCTCTTTCAACCCGCCTTTTATGCTCAACGCGTACCCGCTGACTCTTCGGAACGTGTTTTTGGACGGAATTTGGTACGGGCACGACGCGAACGGCGGCACTCGCCAATCTTCGTATTCCAAAGGCTGTCGCAAGTCCAAACACGTGACTTTCTTTCTCCCACTCCCACTCTTCTCGACGAGACGACGATCATAATATCTCTCCTTGAACTCTTCGGGAGAGATCCCCTCGCACTTCCCGCTCGACGCTAAATAGTCGCAAATTTCCGGAAACTTCGGCGCGTTCGGACCTTGCCCGGGTCGCACTTTGTCGATCATAATCGATTCATCATCATCGTTTCCTCCTCCTCTTCCTCCTCCTCCTCCTCCGAAGAAGAAGAGCGACGACAACGCTGCTCGAGGAACGGAGACGTTGTTCCTCCTCCTCGTCGTCCGAACGAGAAGAGAACGACGAGAAGAAGAACTGGTGGAGAAGAAAGTATCGTCGTCGTCGCTTTTTCGACAAAGAGGACGACGACGAGCGAGCAGCAGTCGTCTCGGTGGTGGTGCGCTCGCTGTCGTCGTCGCTGTCGTCGTCGCTGTCGTCATCGTCATCATCCGCGCGGAGATGGATGGACGGATATAAAATTTCTGGGGAAATGTCGTCAGAAAAAAAAATGTTTCATCTCTCTTCCGAAGACGACGAGTCGTCGTCCTCGTCTTCTTCTCTTTTCGGAAGAGAAGACTTTCGGAAAGAGAAGAAGACCGACGAGGAGACCACGGTCGAACGCGGCGCAACGCGCGAGGAAGAGGTGCGCGTATGTGTGCGCGCGCGTCGCGTTTCTCTCTCTCTCTCTCTCTCGTAAAATTTTGAAAATTAGAAAACGCGCGCGCAAACGCGCGTTCTAGTGCGCGCGAGCTCGCGTTGTTTCTCTCTCTCTCTCTCTCTCTCTCTCGGCATCTTCTGCGCGACGTCTTTCTTTTACGGGCGTAAACAACACGACTGATAATATCATTTATTCTCTCTCTCTGATGAACATACAGGTAACGATGCTCAACCGTCAGATTCACTTTCTCGAACGCGTCGAGGAGAAATTTTTCAAAGAAGAAGAATACGAAGAACGAGAAGAACCGGAGACGCTGATCGTTCCAGACTCGCTGGCAATGACGACGACGACGACGACGAATAATAACAACAACAATAACATCAACGCGGAAAAACAACGGTTCACGAGCGCCGCCGCGTTTCGTCTTCCGTCGATTGGCGCGACGCCGCCGAAGAAGCGGCGGCGGACGAAGACTCGCGTCGAAGAAGAAGAAGAAGAGCACGAGACGATGGTGGTGACGAACACGCAGATGA
>Ga0181561_10003746_pt1 | contig 13327 bp, 10 predicted proteins | sample 011ome_19_FD_133760 | JGI IMG/M metagenome (GOLD analysis project Ga0181561, IMG submission 133760) | Coastal salt marsh microbial communities from the Groves Creek Marsh, Skidaway Island, Georgia - 011510BT metaG (megahit assembly) | ecosystem: Environmental > Aquatic > Marine > Intertidal...
GAGTCAGCCCCCGCAATCGGCTAGGCTGACTCCGTTGGCACTCTCAGCCTTGGTTTACTTGGCTTTAGGCTCGCGGAAAATCGCGCACAGTTTGTGCCCGTCCGGATCCAACACATAAGACAAATGCACGCGACCCGCGGGGCTCTCGCGGGGGCCGGGGGGTTCTTCGATGGAAGTGGCGCCGTTGGCGACAGCGACGTCATGGAAGGTCTTCACTTGTTCGGCAGATTCACATTTGAAGCCGATGGTGAAGCCGTTGGCGCAGGTTGCGACTTGATCATTGATGGGCTGGGTCAGACCAAAGGTGTGACCATTGTGCGCATAGAACACGCGCACGTGGCCCGTCGCGTTGTTGTTGCGGCGGCCTTCGCCACAGCCCAGCGTGGCCAGCAAGGTGTCGTAGAAGGTCTTGGCGCGCTCAATGTCGTTGGTTCCGAGCATGACGTGGTTCAGCATGTTGTGTCTCCGAGTTTCAAAATGAACGCACAGTGTGCCAGCAAGCCAAAGCCCCTAGGGTCACCTAGGCACCAGGCGAATCAAACCCATTGAACGACAGCTTGGGGGTGACCCAAGGGCAAGCCGTCAGCGGACCAGTCAGGTCCGCTGACAGTTGCCAGCACCGGGGGCTTGGGCCTTAAGCGCGTGAGGCGTCGGCGCTGGCCAAAGCCAGCATATTCACCACGCGACGCACCGTGGCTGAAGGGTTCAAGACATGGGCAGGGGCGTCGGTGCCCAACAGAATGGGACCGACGGTCACGCCGTCCGCCGCGATGACTTTCAGCACGCTGAACAAAATGTTGGCCGCGTCAAGGTTGGGGCAAATCAACACGTTGGCCGAATCTTTGAGCACCGATTGCGGCAAGTAGGCGTCGCGAATGGTTTGCGACAGGGCGGCATCGCCAGTCATCTCGCCGTCGCATTCGACCTCGGGGTGCATGGAGCTGAAGAGGTCGCGGGCCAAGCGCATTTTTTTGGCAGAGGCGCGCTTGCTGCTGCCAAAACTTGAGTGAGACAAAAACGCCACCTTGGGCGGAATGCCAAAGCGCTGCAACTCGTCAGCCGCCAAGCTGGCGATGTCAGCCAGTTGTTGTGCACTGGGGTCTTCGTTCACGTAGGTGTCGGCGACAAACAGCGTGCGGTCACCCAGCACCAGCGCGTTCAACGCGGCGATGGTGGGCGATTTTTTGCTTTTGCCGATGACGCTCATGATGCGCTCGAGGTGCATGTCGTATTGCCCCACGAGGCCACACAGCATGGCATCTGCGTCGCCAGTCGCCACCATGATGGAGGCGATGAGCGTGTTGGAGCGGCGCACAGCACTCTTGGCCATCGCTGGTGTGATGCCATTGCGCCCCATCAAGGCGTGGTAGTGCTCCCAGTAAGCGCGAAAGCGTGGGTCGTCTTCAGGGTCAACGACTTCGACGTCTTGACCGGGTACGAAGCGCAGGCCGGCCTTGGCCACCCGGGTCTGAATGACGCCGGGGCGGCCAATCAAGATGGGGGTCGCTATGCCTTCGTCCAAGGCTTGTTGGACCGCACGGAGCGCGCGCTCATCTTCGCCGTCGGCCATGGCCACTCGCTTGGGGTTGGCTTTGGCTTGCCCAAACACCGGTTTCATGAGCATGCCCGTTTGGTAAACGAAGCGCGTGAGGCTTTGTTGGTAGGCATCGAAGTCTTCGATGGGGCGTGTGGCGACACCAGATTGAGCCGCTGCTTTGGCGACGGCTGGCGCGATGCGCAAAATCAAGCGCGAGTCGAACGGCTTGGGGATGATGTAGTTGGGGCCAAACTGCAGCTCTTCCCCTGCATAGGCTGCGGCCACTTCGTCGCTGACTTCAGCCTTGGCCAAGTCGGCAATTTGGCGCACGCAGGCCAGCTTCATCTCATCGGTGATGCGGGTGGCCCCACAGTCCAAGGCGCCTCTGAAAATGTAAGGAAAGCACAAGACGTTGTTGACCTGGTTGGGGTAGTCCGAGCGACCCGTGGCGATGATGCAGTCTGGTCGTGCGGCCAATGCGATTTCGGGGCGAATCTCGGGCTCTGGGTTGGCAAGGGCCAGCAAAATGGGGCGATCTGCCATGGACTTGACCATCTCAGCGCTGACCACACCAGGCGCCGAGCAGCCCAAGAATACGTCTGCTCCGGCTAACGCATCAGCCAGCGTGCGTGCGGCTGTGTCTCGGGCGAATTTGGACTTGGATTCGTCGAGTTGACCAGCGCGGCCTTGGTGAATCACGCCTTTGGAGTCGCACACCAAAATGTTTTCAATTCGGGCACCCAAGCCAAGCATGACATCCAAGCATGCAATGGCAGCAGCGCCTGCCCCAGACACGGTGATTTTGACGTCTTCGATGCGTTTGTTGACCAACTCTAAGCCGTTGACCAAAGCGGCTGCAGAGATGATGGCCGTGCCGTGTTGGTCGTCGTGGAACACGGGAATGTTCATGCGCTCGCGCAACTGGCGCTCGATGTAGAAGCACTCGGGTGCCTTGATGTCTTCCAAGTTGATGCCACCCAAGGTCGGCTCTAGCGCTGCAATGATCTCAACCAACTTGTCAGGGTCGTTCTCTGCCAACTCGATGTCGAACACATCGATGTCTGCGAATTTTTTGAACAAACACCCTTTGCCTTCCATCACAGGCTTACTGGCCAATGGGCCGATGTTGCCGAGTCCCAAGACCGCTGTTCCGTTGGTGACCACGCCCACCAAGTTGGCACGTGAGGTGTACTCTGCCGCCATGCGCTCGTCTGCTTCGATGGCTAGGCAGGGGTAGGCCACACCCGGCGAATAAGCCAAGGACAGGTCGCGCTGATTCGACAGCGGCTTGAGCGGGGAGATGGAGATTTTCCCTGAGCGCGGCGCGCGGTGGTATTCAAGGGCTGCGTCTTTGAGGGCTTGTTCGGCTTGGCTCATGGTGCGTCTCCGGTAGATGCTTCGGGTGTGGGGTGTATCTGTGGCGTTTGCACAGCAGGGGTCAATGCAAAAGCATAGCCCCCAAGCCGTGGAATGTCTGTAACGTGTTGGCCTAAGCTTTTTGCGACAACAGGTCGTGCAGGGTGCGAGCAATCACCTTGGTGGCCCGTCGCAAGTCCTCTAAGTCAATGCGCTCATCGGCACGCTTGGCATGGCTCTCGAGCACAGTGCGCGGACCTGCGCCATAAATGACACCGGGTATGCCTTGTTCAACGTAAAGGCGAACATCGGTGTAAAGCGGTGTACCCAGTGCAGGGATAGACTCGCCAAAAATTGCCTCGCCGTGGGTTTGCAGCGCGCTGACCAAGGGCTTGTTGCCGGGCAGGGGTTGCATGGCACGGCACAACAAAATGCGTTTGATGTCGATGTGGATGCCAGCGTCTTGTCGGCCTTCGTTGAAGCTTGCCACGGCATCTGCCATCACTTGGCGCAAGTGGGCCTCGACTTGCGCGGGGTCTTCTTCGGGGATCATGCGCCGGTCGAGCTTGAAGCTGACCTTGCCCGGCACCACGTTGGTGTTCGTGCCGCCCTCAATCGTGCCAATGTTCAAGTACGGGTGATTGATGCCCTCGACTTGTGACGTGATGGTTTGGTTGACAGCGTTGGTGGCATACAAGGCGTTCAACAAATGCACGGCGCCTTGCATGGCATCGATACCAGACTCGGGGATGGCCGCGTGCGCCATGGTGCCATGGACCGTGACCTCCATCTGCAAACAGCCATTGTGCGCGGTGACGACTTGATAGCTGAACCCGGCGGCGATCATCAAGTCGGGGCGGGTGAAGTTGTTGCTCAGCAAGTAGCTGGGGCCCAAATCACCGCCAAACTCTTCGTCGTAGGTGAAGTGCAGTTCGACCGCGCCATTTAGGTCTAGTGACTGCGTTTTGGCAGCGTGTTGAAGCGCCCGCAGTGCATAGGTGAAAGTGGTGAAATCGCATTTGCTCACTGCCGCGGCGCGCCCGTACAGCTTGCCATCGACAATTTCACCCCCGTAAGGGTCGTGGGTCCACCCTTCGCCTGGGGGCACCACGTCGCCATGTGCGTTGAGCGCAATGGTGGGGCCATTTTGACCAAAGGCTTCACGCACGATCAGGTTGGTGATGCTTTGAAGGCCGGCAGCTTGGACCATCTCTTGCGGGACTTCAAAATGCCGAGCCTGAAACCCCATGTCTGCCAGCAGCGCAGAGGTGCGGAGGGCGTGAGGTGTGTTGTTGCCTGGTGGCGTATCGGTGGGAACGGCGACCAGCGCTTTGAGAAAAGTGATCTGGCTGTCGAAATGGTCGTCAATCCAAGCGTCAAGCGCTTCGTAGGCGGTGTTCATGGTGGTTCCTATCAAGAGGCGGGGTTATGGGGTGTCTTGTGGTCCAGTTGCTCCATCAAATGCTGGAACGCCTGAACAGCCAGCTGCATATCCGCAGCGGTGGTTGACTCGAGCGGGTTGTGGCTGATGCCTGCGTTCTCGCCACGCACAAACAACATCGCTTGGGGCATCACTTCGTGCAGTTTCATGGCGTCGTGACCGGCGCCGCTGGGCAGCTCAAACGCGGGTAGGCCCATTGCACCAACCGCCTCGCTCCAGCACGACTGCAGCCATGGATCGCTGGGGGCAGCGCTGGCGCGCATGACTTCTGTGATGTGGTGGGAGACACCACGGCGCGCGCAGATGGCGTCGAGCAAGGGCAAGATATCGGCCAACAAGGCATCGCGCTGTTCGTTGCGTGGCGCCCGCACATCGAGGCTGAAGTCACACACACCGGGCACCACGTTGATAGAGCCATTGGGTACATGCAACATGCCAATGGTGGCCACGCTGTCCGTGTCTTGGTTGGCTCTGGCTTCAACCTGCACCATCCACTCCGCCAACGCAGCGGCAGCATCTCTTCGCTGGTTCATGGGCGTGGTGCCTGCGTGGCTGGCCATACCGATGATTTGCCCCCGATAGCGGGCGCTGCCATTGATAGACGTGACGATGCCAAGCGGCATGTGGTGCTGGTTGAGCACCGGGCCTTGTTCTATGTGGACCTCCACAAACCCAAGGTATTTGGCTGGGTCGCGCTGCAGGCTTGGGATGTCTTCAATGCGGTGCCCAGCCTGCTCCATGGCTTCTTGCATGGTGACCCCTTGGGCGTCACTTTGCGTCAACCAATCCATCTGGAAGTCACCCACCAAGGCTCCACTGCCTAAGAAGGTCGCGGCATAGCGCTGGCCTTCCTCTTCCGCGAAGGCGACCACTTCAAGCGTGCGCTTTAAGCGGCGTTGCTGGGCATGCAGCTCTTTCACGCAGGCGATGGGGACATAGATGCCGAGGCGGCCATCGTATTTGCCACCGTTGCGCACAGTGTCGTAATGGCTGCCCGTCATCAGCGCCGGTAATTCGGGCTGGCTGCCCCAGTATCGCCCCACGACATTGCCCACCGCATCGATGGCAACTTCGTCAAAGCCACAGGCCTGCATGGTGTTGCGGATGCGCTGGGCGCAAGCGATGTGCGCAGCAGTGAGGTATGTGACGGTGAGCTCGCCGCGCTCCATGGCTTGGGGCTCGCTGTGTTGGGCCAGTTGTTCATGCCAGTCCCACACCTGTTCGCCTATGAGGGGGGGCTCGCTGAATTTCTCTTGCAGCCGAATTTCGGCGATGCGGTGGATGTTGCGCACGCACTCTTCGAGTTCAAAGTCAGGGTGGTTGTGCAGCCGCCGCTCAAAGGTTTGAATGATCTGTTGCTTGTTCAAGCCCTCGCCCCGGGGCCCTCGCACGGCAAGTATGAATGGCCAGCCAAAACGCGCGTTGTAGTCCGCATTGAGTTGCTGAATGTGCGCGAACTCTTCGGGTGTGCAGTGGGTCAGCCCTGCTTTGGACTGCTCTTGCGTACTCTCTGCAGTCAGCGAGTTGTCTACCATGGCTTTGCCAGCCAGTTCTGGGTGGGCGCGGATGAGTGCCAGTTTGGCCTCGCGACCCGCGGCTTCCAGAATCTGAGTCATGCGGTACTTCAACGCCGCCAGGCTGACAAACGGGCGATGCGCCAGCGCTTGTTGAACGATCCATGGCGAATGTTCATAAAGGCCATCGAGTGCCGCGCAGGCCTCGGCGTCGCTGGCTTGGTTGAACGCGGTCAAGTTCATGCGTTTTGCTCCATTGGGTGGGTTTGAGCCCAGTGTTGTGCGATGTCAAGCCGAGTCGCCACCCACACGCCTGTTTTTTGCTCGATGTAGTCCAAGAAGCGTTGAAGCGCGATGATGCGACCGGGTCTACCCAGCAAGCGGCAATGCATGCCAACACTCATCATCTTGGGGCGGTCAAGGCCGTTGGGGTCGCCCTCAGCGTAGAGCACGTCAAAGGTATCTTTGAGGTACTGAAAGAACGGATCAGCATGGCTGTAACCCTGTGGCAATGCGAAGCGCATGTCATTGCAATCGAGCGTGTAGGGAACAATGAGTTGCTGCACCAATCGGCCATCGCTCGTCTGTTGCTTCATCCAAAACGGCAAATCGTCACCGTAGTAATCGGCGTCATACGCAAAGCCGCCAAAGTCGGCCACCAGTTGATGGGTGTTGGGGCTGTCACGCCCGGTGTACCAGCCCAGTGGGCGTTCACCGGTTAGCTTTTTGATGGTCTCCATGGCTTCGCACATGTGTGCCCACTCTGTTTCTTTGGGGATGGTTTGGTAGCTGATCCACTTCAAACCATGGCAGGCGATTTCATGCCCCAACTCAACAAAAGCGGCGGTGGTTTCTGGGTTGCGTTGCAAAGCGCTGGCCACACCAAAGACGGTGAGCGGCAGGCCGCGCGATTCAAATTCGCGCAGCAATCGCCAGACCCCAGACCGAGAGCCATATTCGTAAATGCCATCCATGCTCATGTGGCGTGCTGGATAGCTCGCAGGGTTGAACATCTCAGACAAAAATTGCTCACTGCCTGCGTCACCATGCAGCACGTTGTTTTCACCGCCCTCTTCGAAGTTCAAGACGAACTGCACGGCGATGCGGGCTTGATTGGGCCAGCGGGCATGGGGCACATCTCGTCCATAGCCTCGTAAGTCGCGTGGGTAGCTTTGGGTGGTGTCGTATGTCATGCAGCTTGCTTTTGTTTGTTTTTAGGGGATGCGGGAAACGCGAGGCTGGCTTCAACGTGATCAAGGTGTGTGTTCATGAGGCTCAGTGCCCGTTCGGTGTCGCGTTCTCGGATGGCCTCAACAATGGCCGCGTGTTCAGCGTTTGAGTTGCGCGCGTCTTGTGCACTTTGATACATCATCGTGATCAGTGCACAACGTGAAATCAGATCACTGAGCATCTGCGCCAGCACCTCGTTGTCCAATTGCTTGGCCATCACGACGTGAAAATCTCCCAGCACCTCGGCGCGGTGGGCGATGTCGTTTTTCTCGAGGGCGGCGGTCTCCATCACCACGTGGGTCTCGAGTGCCCGCAAATGCTTGCTATTCGCCTGGGCCACCATTTGCCGAATCAGGTCGTTCTCTAAAACCCGGCGCACAGCAAAAACTTGTTTGGCTTCTTGGACCGACGGCTCTGCCACAAACGCACCCCGCGCCGGCTCGAGGCGGATGAGCCTGAGCTTTTCAAGCTGATAGAGCGCTTGTCTAACCAAGGTGCGAGAGACGCCGTAGGTGTCTGCCAGGCGCTGTTCGACCAGCTTCTCACCAGGCTCTAGGCGGTGGTCGACAATCGCTTTCTTGAGCGACTCTACGATGGCTGCAGTGGGCGTGGGATTCATGCGAGTGACTCCTGGTCTGTGACAATATTGTATACAATCTGGTCGCGTGCGGGTGAAGTGAATATTCACAAAGCCCTTTGACTCGTCAACCTGAAGGGGAAATAAACATGGGCTTGAGTACACACGTTTTGGACACCATGCATGGCACACCTGCTGCGGGCATGCGGGTTCGCTTGTATGCAACCAAAGAGCAGCAAGCGCAACTGTTGCAAGAGTTCGTGTTGAACGGCGATGGTCGCAACCCCAATGGGTTGTTGATCGATCACGCCGAGCTCCAAGTGGGTACTTACCGACTGGTTTTTGGGGTTGCGGGGTATTTTGGTGAGCGCGGCGTGGTGCTACCCGAGCCCAATTTCCTCAATGAAGTGTCGTTGGACTTCGGTGTCGCCGACCCCACCGCCCACTACCACGTGCCTTTGTTGGTGAGCCCCTGGAGCTACTCGACGTACCGCGGCAGTTGAGCGGCGGCGCTGCTCAGCTGCGGTGCGGCCTAGGGACCAGGCCGTGGTTCTCTCAGTCTTCGAAGGGTTTTCGGTCCAACTGCCCCTCTGTCAGGGTGTCCAGTTGAAACAGGCCATTTTTGTGCCATAGCCAGGTGTCGATGTACGCCACTTGACCTAAGACCTGAGGCGAGGGAAAGGGCTGAGCGCCTCGGATCATGCGCTCAATGGCGCGCACCACATGGGGCTTATCGCTGGGTTTTCGCAACCACTCAAGGCGGGTCACCAAGCCGTTGGCATTGATGAAAATGCGGGTGACGCCAATGCCCTCTAGCAGCGGCGGCATCGCGCCTTTAAAAATCTGGTCTTGATAGACCCTATAAATGTGCTCTGCACCATCGCGCCGGTAATCGCGGGGTGTCTCAGCCTGAGAGGGGGGTGCGGGCTCGCGCGCCTCTGGCAACACCCTCACGACATTGTCGTCGTCGCCGTTGGCTTCAGGGCTAGGCACTGCACATGATGCCAATGCGATGCAAAGCAGGGCCCACCCCGCCAACCCGACCAAGCGATGAAGCCGAGAGAGAGGGTCGAGCGTCTGTGTGAGGCTGCTGTCCATGCCTGAAGTCTAGCTTTTTCTGGTGTCACTTTGTGTCAGGTGTGGCGCGGCCGGCTCAATTTTCGCGATTGGGACGCCAATGGCCAATGGTGGCGGCTGGTGTGCACGTCACTTTTTTGCCCCGCTGAGTGGTGAGTGCCATTAGAATCGGTGGTTCATTTTTGGCGGCGCTCGACGTGAGCTTTCGCACGTTTTTCATCTCTCAGCACTGTGCATCTATGACCCAAGCTACCAACACCGTGCGCTTTGTTCTCGACGGTCAAATCGTCGAGGCTCAAGGCGAGCGCCGCACCACCACCGTTCTGGACTATTTGCGCGAGCAGCTTCGGCGCACCGGCACCAAAGAGGGGTGCGCTGAAGGCGACTGCGGCGCGTGTGTGGTGATGGTCGGCGAGCTCAACGCCGAGGGCACCGCCGTTGACTATGTGCCGATCAACAGTTGTATTCAGCTGCTGCCGTCGCTGGATGGCAAGTCTCTGAAAACCGTTGAAAGCCTGAAGCAAAAAGATGGCGCATTGCACCCCATCCAGCAAGAAATGGTGGCGTAACAAGTGTCTCAGTGCGGGTTTGGCAGCGCAGGCAGCGTGATGAGTTTGGTCAACCTGGTGCAGGTGGTGCCGCAGCCTAACCGCCAACAAATCACCGATTCTTTGAGTGGCAATCTTTGCCGCTGCACAGGTTACAAGCCGATCATTGACGCGGCCCAGCGGGCCTGTCAAAAGCCGCAGGGTTTGAAGCTATCAGACGCCGATGACGTGGCGCTGCTCAAGCGAATCCAGCGCCCCAGCAAGCCCACATTGAGCCTCGACGGAGACATCATCGTGCAGCCCGTCGTGCGCACCCGAAAAGGCAATGAATTTGTCTCGCCCTCTACGTTGTCTGAGGTGGCTGACTACTTGGTCAAGAACCCCTCAACCACGTTGTTGGCAGGCAGCACCGAAGTCGGCTTGCAAGTGAACAAAGACTTTTTCCGACCAGATCACATCATGTATCTGGGCAATGTCAAAGAGCTGCGCGAAGTGGGCCACAGCAGCACGCATTGGCGCATTGGTGCAGCGGTTTCGCTCACGGCAGTTGAGGCACTGGTGCAAGAGGGGTACCCAGACTTTGCCGAAGTGTTGCGTCGATTTGGGTCGCCCCCCATTCGCAGCACAGCCACCCTGGCCGGAAACATCGCCAACGGCTCGCCCATTGGTGACTCCATGCCTTGCCTGATGGCGCTTGGGGCCGAGTTGATCTTGCGCCGTGGGGACGTGCAGCGCACCGTCGCGCTGGACCAGTTCTACACCGGACAAAAGCAGAATGTCATGGCCGCCGGAGAGTTCATCGAAGCGGTCCTGTTGCCCAAGCCCGACGCCAAGCGTGTTTTTCGGGCTCACAAAGTGAGCAAACGTTTTGAGCAAGACATCTCGGCGACCTGTGCGGCCATGAGCTATGAATTGCGTGATGGGCGCCTGTTCGACGTGCGACTGGCCTACAACGGCTTGGCGCCTTCGCCCTGCCGCGCCCCCAAGCTTGAAGTGTTGCTCGAGGGCAAGTTACCCAGCGCTGTCGACTCCGCAGACTTGGACGCCGCCATCGGACAAAGTTTCAAAGCGCGAGACGGCTTGCGAGCCACATGGGCTTACCGCTCATTGGTCGCGAGAAATCTGGTGCTCGAATTCATTGAAGAACCGACCGTGGAGGCAACCTCAGCATGAACGCCCTGACCGATTTAAAAAACCTGCTTCCCGCCACGGGTGTCCAACAAGGCACGGACGTAGTCCACGAGTCAGCACACTTGCACGTCACGGGTTCGGCCACCTACACCGATGACTTGCCTGAGTTGGCGGGCACACTGTATGCCGCCATCATCCAATCGCCCGTGGCCCATGGCGAGCTGATCGGTGAGGGCATCGACCGCGAAGCGATATTGGCCCAGCATGGGGTGGTCGCTGTGTTCACCAGCCGCGACATCCCTGGGGAAAACAACTGCGGCCCCATCGTCCACGACGATCCATTTTTGGCGGTTAATCGGGTGGAGTTTTTAGGGCAGGCTGTCGCGGTTGTGGTCGCCAGAGAAATGCTCTACGCCCGCGAGGCTGCTAGCAAAGCACAAGTTTTGGTGAAAGAGCTGACGCCCATTTTGACCATCGAAGAAGCGATGGCTGCCGATAGCTTCATCATGCCGCCCAAAGGGTTTAACCGCGGCGACGCGAACGCGGCCATCGCCTCTGCACCACACCGCCTCAGCGGCACGACGCGCTCAGGCCAGCAAGAGCAGTTTTACCTCGAAGGCCAGATCACCTACGCTGTTCCCAAAGAAGACGGTCAGCTGACGTTGTACGTCTCGACACAGCACCCCGATGGCAACCAGCGTGAGGCGGCTGCCGCACTGAACCTGAGCACCAACGATGTTGAGGTCATTTGCCGACGCATGGGTGGTGGGTTTGGTGGCAAAGAGGGCAACGCCAGCATCTTCAGTCAGAGCGCCGCACTGGCGGCATTCAAACTTCAACGCCCCGTGAAATTGCGCGTCAATCGTGACGACGACATGATGATGACCGGCAAGCGCCACGACTTCAAGGCGGACTACCAAGTTGGTTTCGATGATCAAGGCCGCATCACGGGGCTCGATGTGGTCATGGCATCGCGCTGTGGCTACAGCACAGACTACTCAGGCCCTGTGAACGATCGTGCTTGTTTGCACATCGATAACTGCTACCACATCCCCAACCTGAAATTGATCAGTCACCGCTGCAAGACTCACACGCAAAGCGGTACAGCTTTCAGAGGGTTTGGTGGGCCCCAAGGCATGTTTGTCATCGAGTCTGTCATTGAGCAAATCGCCAACAAGTTGGGCAAAGATCCGCTTGAGGTGCGCAAACTCAACCTCTACCAATCGCCTGAAGTGTCCGGTTCGCCAGACACCATGACCACCCAGTACGGTCAGTTGATCGAAGACTGGGTGGGCGACAAAGTCATGGCTGAAGTAGAGCAACAGGCTGAGTACGCCAAGCGACGCCAATCGGTCGAAGCCTTCAATGCCAGCAACCGCCATAAAAAGCGCGGTTTGGCCTTGGTGCCGCTGAAGTTCGGCATCAGCTTCACCGCCACCATGCTGAACCAAGGTGGCGCGCTGTTGAACATTTATATGGACGGTTCAATCAGCTGCAACCACGGCGGCACCGAAATGGGCCAAGGCTTGAACACCAAAATGGCTCAGGTGTGCGCGGACGGCCTGGGTGTTGACGTCTCGCGCGTGCGCGTCACCGCCACTGACTCGCAAAAGGTACCCAACGCATCCGCCACATCCGCGTCGAGCGGTGCGGACATCAACGGCGCCGCCATCATGAACGCGACGCAGCAGATGCGCGAGCGCTTGGCACCTGTGGCTGCCGGCATGTTGGGCTGCGAGGCCAGCGAGGTGACGTTTGCCAACAATTGCGCGCACGGCGGTGGGCGCTCTGTGGCCTGGGCCGACCTTGCCAAGCAGGCTTGGATTGAGCGTGTCGGGCTGTCGGTGACGGGCTTCTACATGACGCCCGAAATCAAGTACGACTTCATGACCTTGCAAGGCAAGGCTTTTTACTACTATTGCTACGGCGCAGCCGTCAGCGAGGTAGAGATCGATACGCGCACCGGCGAGTGGTGGCTCAAGGCTGTAGACATCGTTCATGACGTGGGTCAAAGCATCAACCCAGCCATCGACAAGGGACAAATCGAAGGCGCGTTTGTTCAGGGTATGGGCTGGCTGACCATGGAAGAATGCATTTGGGACAAGCGCGGCAAACTGCTCACGCATGGCCCCAGCACCTACAAAATTCCAGTGGCTGGTGATGTGCCCGAGCACTTCAACGTCTCGCTGTTCAATGGCCGCAACCTCAAGCCCACGCCATTTCACAGCAAGGCAGTGGGCGAGCCACCTTTGATGCTGGGCTTGTCGACGTTCTTTGCCCTGCGCGATGCGGTGGCAGCCAGCGTCAATCACCAGGCTGAGGTGCATCTGGATGCGCCTGCCACGCCAGAGCGCATCTTGTTGGCTTGCGAGGCTGCCAAAGCCAAGGCCCACGCGTGACGCGGTGAGTTCGCTCGCCTTACAAGCGTTCGCTGAGCGGCTCGCTGAGGCCGATGCCATACTGGTTCGGGTGGCCAGAGTCCAAGGCTCTGGACCGCGCGAGGTGGGCGCGTGGATGGCCATATGGCCTGACGCCATGGTCAACACAATCGGCGGCGGCAACTTAGAGTGGGACGCCATCGCCCGTGCAAGAGACCTGCTCGATCAGGGCGTTGCGCCCGCTTGGGGGCAAGAGCCAGACTTGCAGCGTGTTGCGCTGGGGCCCAGTTTGGGGCAATGCTGCGGCGGTGTGGTTCACTTGTCATATCAGCGCGTATGCGCTGCCGACTGGCCATCTGTCGAGCTTGCGTTGCGCCCTCCCTTGATTCCGGTGGCCTTGTTCGGAGGTGGTCATGTGGGCCGCGCTTTGGTCAGGGCCATGTCACCTCTGCCCTTTGATGTGCGCTGGATTGACAGCCGCGATGAGATCTTTCCGACCGAGTTGCCGCCCAACGTGACCTGTGAGCACAGCGACCCC
>Ga0181561_10003750_pt1 | contig 13318 bp, 12 predicted proteins | sample 011ome_19_FD_133760 | JGI IMG/M metagenome (GOLD analysis project Ga0181561, IMG submission 133760) | Coastal salt marsh microbial communities from the Groves Creek Marsh, Skidaway Island, Georgia - 011510BT metaG (megahit assembly) | ecosystem: Environmental > Aquatic > Marine > Intertidal...
AAGTCCCCATCAGACCTAATGTATGTTTGGCAATAATCTTCTTGTTCATAGCTTAGTCTTGAGGTTTTCCATCCAAGTATAATAGTCAGCCTTGAAATCAGGGTTCCAATCACCTTTTCTAACAGATACATCCGTTGAGATTTTAATCTTCTTTCCTTTGAAGTAATAGAATAAAATTACGGGAATCTCATCCTTTGTGTCGTATTGAGATTTACGTCTTTGATAATTCAGTGATAGGTATAAACTCACTTCATAAAAGTAGAAAAAACCTTCAAAAATGGAACCTAAAAGGTTCCAAATTAGGGTAAAAAAGGTTCTATTATGCTGAAAATCAGTAGTAAAATAGGGGTGGTTCATTTACAGGTGGGACCACAATTAAAAGCCCCGCGAGGGGCTTTTTTGTTGTTAGTCAATTGGGCGAGAAGCCTGTGCCGATGCTCATTTTCGAGGGAAGAATGACCGTAGAAAATTGCAATCGGTAAGCCCAGGGGGGACCACATTTTAAACTAAAAAGCCTCCTTGAAAGGAGGCTTTTTTGATTTCTACCCAAACCCAGCAGCCAACACATACTTCCATCCATCGGGAATCATGTCGTCATTTTCGTGCTTCCATTCGGTGAAGCAGGTCTTGAATACGAGTTTTACTTCTTCTTCATTCAGGTAATGGCTTGTAGGCAGCATCAGCTTGTCGTTGACGGGGGAAAATGTTTGGAGGTAGGCATTGATTTTTTCCGAGATCACTTCACGCGATGCCTTTAGAATATCAGCCTGGTCCAGCTTTCGATCTCTTATGATCTGCTTGGCAGTTTCAACGGCTTCGGGCTGATAGTCGCGGGCAGATTCAACAATCTTTACCAATTCGGTCAAGGGTTTGTTTTGGTATCGTTCAATGAGGCTCATGGTGTAGGTTTGAAAAATAAAAATAAACCTCATTTCAATATCGCCTCATTTTAGATAAAAAGTAGTTCGTTTGTAATACCAAAAAGGCATGGCAGATTATTGGAAAGATAAAGTTGTTTGGATCACTGGCGCTTCCAGCGGAATTGGCGAAGGATTGGCGAAACAACTTGCTGATCGGGGGGCGCACCTCATACTTTCGAGCAGAAACGCGGATAAACTTGAGGCCTTGAAGGTCAAGCTGGCAAAGACCGAAAACCACACCATCTTGCCTTTGGATGTATCCAATGAACAGTCGATCAATCAAGCTGTAAACACAAATAAGGAGTTGGTTGATACCGTGGACGTGCTGATCAATAATGCTGGCGTGAGCCAACGTGCATTGACGTGGGAGGCATCGCGCGAGTCTGAACGATTGATCATGGAAACCAATTTCTTTGGTGCCACGGCCTTGACCAAAGCAGTGTTGCCTGGAATGATGAAACGAAATGCCGGCAGCATCATTTCCTTGAGTTCTCCGGCCGGTGCCTTTGGTTTCCCATTGCGGTCTTCTTATTCTGCATCTAAACATGCGCTCCACGGTTATTTTGACTCGTTGCGTGCAGAACTCGATGCTGCTAAGAAAAACATTCACATCATGCTGGTATTGCCCGGAAGGGTGAGTACAAACATGTCGTTCAATGCATTGACTCAGGATGGCAGTAAGCAAGCAGAAGCCGACCAACGTTTGGCTTCGGGGTTATCGGCAGAAGAATGTGCAAAAGGAATTATCAAAGCTGCTGAAAAACGAAAAGCAGAAATCTATTTTGGTCGCGAACAAATCCTCATTTATATCAAGCGATATTTGCCCGGAGTATTCAGATCAATCGTAACTAAATTCAAGCCCGACTAACTATGATTAACGGCATTCAACAAGTAGGAATTGGCACACCAAACGTGCAAGATTCATTCAAGTGGTACAGACAAAACTTTGGATTTGATGTCCCTGTGTTTGACGAAGCAGCGGAAGCGCCTTTGATGACGCAATATACAGGTGGAGTGTTGCAGTCGCGTCATGCGATCCTGGCCATGAACCTCAACGGTGGTGGTGGAATGGAGATCTGGCAATACACCAGCCGCGAGCCTGCGCCTCAATTGAGTTTTTCATTAAAGAGAACCGGACTCTTGGTTACGCGAATCAAATGTGAAAACGCAAAAATTGCGCATTCCAACCTTTCGAAGAGCAAGCCGAGTAAGATCTCGAATGATCCATTGAATAAGCCTTCGTTTTCTGTTGTTGATCCCTATGGCAATCCGTTCATCGTGGCTGAATCTAACAGCTGGTATAAGAAAAAGCCCGGGCAATTTGGTGGCATTGAGGGCATCGTGATTGGAGTGTCAGACATGGACAAAGCATTGACGTTCTATCGCAACGTGATGGGAATCGATAAGATTCTTTCGGATGAAGAGCGTGTATTTGATGATTTAAAGGGCCTAGAAGGAGGAAATGAAACCTACCGAAGAGTGCGCTTAACGCCCGCCAACCGAAATAAAGGAGCGTTTTCTAAGGTGTTTGGAGATTTCTTCATCGAATTGATTCAATTGAAATCTGGCGAACCTATGGACCACAACATGAAAGGGCGATATTGGGGTGATCAAGGCTTCATTCACTTGTGTTTTGATGTGAACCAAATGGACGCGATCAAAAAGCGCGCTGAGGAATTGAACAACGCCTTTACTATTGATACCGGAGATTCATTTTCTATGGGAGAGGCCGCGGGCCGATTCGCTTATGTTGAAGATCCAGATGGCACCTTGATCGAATTGGTCGAAACAGAAAAGATCACCATATCGAAGAAATTGGGATGGAGAATAAACTTGAGTCCGAGTCGCAAGAGTAAGCCGTTGCCTGATTTTCTGTTTACGGTGATTGGGATGACAAGAGTAAAAGTCTAAGGGGTTTCAAGCAGAGCTTTCACCTCGCGATGTAAGGCCTGAAACGCGTCTCGTTTAGATGTGTTGCTACGGTTGAAATAAGCCAATCGAAACTCATCTATGACCTCCACACTCAATGCCGTAAAGATGAGCATGAGTATAGGCAATGCCAATCCATACAACCCGAAGGCTGAAATGCCCACGATAAGAAGCACGATTGCCTGTATCATGTAAAGTAAGACTCCTCCGATCAGCGTAACCGTAGTCTGAAAGATCTTGTCTTTGATTTTATTCTTAATCAACCAATTGGTAATGCTGTTTGGTATCGCCACTGTCAACCATCCCAAACCTACAAAAGGAGCCAAAACGATGATCTTGAAGAGAAATTCTAACCTGCTTTGATTGGCGCTCAACAAACCTTCATTTTCAGGCTTCAGATGAAGTTCTGTTGCACTGGTTTTCCATTCTTCGCTCAATGCGTTTTCTCCTAGAGCATTTAGTTTTTTGACAAGATTATTTTCGAGTTCAAACCTGCTTCTCGTGATTTGCGACCAATTGGAACCTAATACTGTATAATCGAGCCTCAGTGCCATCAGTGCTTTCTCGGTGACAGAATCATCGCGATAGTTCTCTTCGGCAATGAAATCGTTTTGCAAGCGATGGGTTATTTCTTGAGTCAACGCTTCGTAAGCCTTGTTAGGGTTTTCCTTGTATAAATTATTGTATTGTGTTGCGTCAATCGCCTCTCCAAAATTCACCATCGCTGTGGAGCGAAATTTCCTGAAATTGGTATAGTTGGTGGCTTGAGTTACCACGTAAATCTTCTTTCCTCCATGCTTGTGCAAGTAATCCAAAGCCAATCTTGCTGTGCCCTTCCGCAAAGGCTGCAACACTTTTTCTTGCACACAAACGCCTTCAGAGAAAATCAGCACCTTGCCGTTTTTGTCGAAAGTTTTGTAGCATTCCTTAAAGCTCTGTTCATTTTTATTCAACGAAGCGTATCCATCTCTAAACCGATAAACGGGCAGCATGAAAATGGCGCGAAAAAGTGTGTTTAACACCTTTTTCTCAAAGACATCACCCCTCACTAGGACGTAAGTTGGCATGTGGTGGATGATCGGGCTAAACAGATAATCGACCGCTGAATTGGGATGCGTGCTCGCAAATATGATGGGCGCATCGGTTGGTAAAGGAGCATGGTAATGCACATAGGCGCGTTTAAACCAAACTCGCATTCCTAGAGTGAGCCAATATTTGAGAAAGTAAAATATCAAGGGTGCAAATGTAGGTCAGACACATGCCGAATAGTCAGAATAAATGCGCACGTCTGATTTCTATTGGATGGCTGAAAACTAACATGAATATTTATGCAGAATAGACGCTAATGTGCATCAGGCTTTGTAGTCTTGCGTCAAAGAAAATTGGCAATGGAAGTAGCATCAATAAACCCTTGGAACTTAAAAGAAATTGAACGTTTCAAAACACATACAGAAGAAGAAACAAATGCAATAATTGAGTCAGTAAACGATCGATTTTACACTTGGAAGAGGTCTTCGTTTACAGAACGATCGGCCTTGATGCATCGCGTTGCTGAGGTGTTGGTATCCAATGCCCGGAAATACGCAGAGCATATCTCCTCAGAAATGGGGAAACCCATTGGTGAGGCGAAAGCTGAGGTGGAGAAATGTGCATGGGTTTGCCGATACTATGCCGATCATTCAGAGGAGTTTTTGCGCTCAAAGGTTATAGAAACGGACGCTGCTAAGAGCTATGTTTCTTATGAACCGCTGGGAGTGATTTACGCCATCATGCCGTGGAACTTTCCATTTTGGCAAGTTTTCCGATTTGCTGCTCCAACGTTAATGGCAGGCAACACCGCTATATTGAAGCACGCCCCAAACGTTACACGTTGTGCGCTCGATATAGAAGAGATCTTCATTGAAGCAGGTGCTCCAGCCAATGCGTTCAGAACATTGATATTGGATAACGATCATGCCAGTAAAGTGATTGAGCACCCGCTAGTGCGTGCAGTATCCCTTACAGGAAGTGAGCGTGCAGGAGTGGCTGTAGCTTCAACGGCTGGTTCTGTATTGAAGCCGAGTTTGTTAGAATTGGGTGGAAGCAATGCGGTTATCGTGTTGGATGATGCCGATTTAGACGCTGCAGTGGATACTGGTTTTAAAGCACGGTTCTTAAACTCTGGACAGAGCTGCATAGCCGGTAAGCGCTTCTTGGTAATGGACAGCATTTACGATGCTTACATCGAAAAGTTCAAAGCTAGGGTAGAGCAATTGAAGTTTGCTGATCCACTTTCTGGGGATGCAAATATTGGCCCATTGGCGCGTGTTGATTTGGCAGAAGGAATTGAACGTCAAGTGAATCAATCCATTGACAATGGAGCGGAATTGGTATGCGGAGGAAAAAGAGATGGTGCAAAATATGATGCGACCATTTTAAAAAATGTAAAGCCAGGAATGGCAGCATTTGATGAAGAAACATTCGGTCCGGTGGCGCCATTCATTCGTATCAAAGATTTGGATGAAGCCATTCGATTAAGTAACATGTCTTCTTTCGGATTGGGTGTTACCATTTGCACCGGAAACGCTGACCGCATTATGCATAGAATTGGCGAATTTGAGGAAGGGGCAGTATTTATCAATGAGTTGGTGAAAAGCGATCCTCGACTGCCTTTTGGTGGCATAAAGAAATCAGGATATGGCCGTGAGTTATCGGCCGATGGTATTCACGAATTTGTGAACGCTAAGACGGTGTATGTGAAGTAGGTTCTTGAGGTTTTTCAGCCTGCTCTTTTTCTGGTGTCTTCTTAGAAGAGCTAAAGGAGAATGCCAGCATTCCTAATAAAAAACCAACTGCCGCACAGATCATCATGAGCAAAGCTTTCGATATTTCTATTCCCCAGATCAGAAAGGTCAAATCGACCATTTCAGCGTTTTGGATGATGAAAACCACAAACAATAGAGCAATCGAAAGAATCAGTATGGAATAAATGCGCTTCATATCAGTGCAAGATAGAGAATGATCTACTTATTTCTCCTTCGTTGGATTTAAATCTGAGGATATAAGTGCCATCAGAAAAGCTTTGGGTGTTCAATTCGACCTGATGGCTTGATTTTATTTCAGTTCGAAACAATGATCTACCACCAATATCTAGCACTTCAAGTGTACCAGAAAGAGCTTTGTCAAACGCAATGTTTAGTTTAGAAGTTGTGGGGTTCGGGAATACATTCATCGTTACTTTACCGAAGGTTTTTTGCTCTTGAATACCAACGGCATAATTGGCGTTACGCACATAATATTTTAGACCACCTTCACCTGTTCCGCACAGCATTTCGTAGATGCCGTTTCCATCTAAGTCCGCTGGACAAGGAGTTAAGCGTCCGGCATTGAAAAACATTGAGTCTACACGGACAAACTCATTGTTGAGATTATCACTGATTGCAAAAACATCGATGCGTTTTTCATCACTTCCAACAAAGAGGTATTTTCCGTTCCCAAAGGCTGCATTTTCAATCACTTTAGGATGCGCATGTCCTACACAGCAATTGGCACTGACGTCTATTCCTCCCAACTTTTCAATGGTTGGAACAGATGAATAGAAGGCGCTAGACATAGAACCTGAATTTTCAAAATATTGGATCGACCCAAGCAGTTCTCCAACCAATAAATCAAGTAAACCATCACCGTTTATGTCAGAAATTTCAGGCGAAGCATTTGATGGGATGTTGATTCCCATATAATTCGATTGAGCCAATGAAAAATTGGATACTCCGCCTATCGTAGTATTTTCAAAATAATGCAAGGCACCAGCGCCATCGCCAACCATCAAATCTTTGTCTCCATCACCATCGAGATCACCAAGCGCAATGTTGGCTGCAACAACCTGCAGTGATGAAAGTCCACCAAAGTCATCATCAATCAAAGTGAAGCTACCATTGCTTTCTTGCTGAAAATAGTTAATGCGGCTTTTCGTGTTTTGAGTAGGACTTTTTAAGTAGTCCATGGCGATGAGCAGATCCAATCTACCATCGCCATTTACATCCATTATTTCAGGATCCGTATTTGAACCCAAATCGAGCATATCACCAATTATGAATGCTTTGCTTTGAAGTTGATAATCAGCCATTGGAGCAGCAGCATTGCGATAATACCAAACGTGACCGGCATTGAAGGCACTGTCTACCGAGTTATTTGAGCTCAAAATGAGGTCTTGACTTCCATCACGATCAATATCCAGCTCATATCCAGCTACCAAAAAGTCAATCTTAGCAGGGTCAGTTGCATTGGGAAAATCAGTCGTTTGTTGGTTCACGTCTATAGTGGCCTCGAGTGCATCGCCCACGTTTATCCCAAACACGAGGCTGTTGGTCTGAATATCTCCGATCACCAAATCTTTGTCTCCATCATTGTCGGGATCGATAAGTAAAACGGTAGAGCCTGCATGTCGGGCGCCACGTCCGCCAGGCGGAACTACTCCTTTGCATGAAATGGCTTCAAGCAATGACGAGTTCGAGGGCTCCTGAACCTTCCCCCAACACTGCGTGGGAACTTCAAATACCAGGCTATCGCACGAGTTGTAGAGATCTTGCGAAAGGTTTCGATGGTATTCAATAGAGTTTTCTGAATTTACTGTTCCGAAGGTGAGGATGTCTAAATCACCGTCACTGTCAACATCTAATATGGCGGGAATGTCTCCTGCCAATACGTATGCGTTACTGGTGAAGGCGCCATAGTTGGAACGGATCTTATCTGTAACCTTTTCGAAGCTTAACCCAGTAGTAGAAGTGTTTTTATAAACTCGAAATGCCGCTTGGAAATAGGTGAAGATATCAGCCTTTCCATCGCAATTGTAGTCTCTCAAAAGAACAAACTGCTCCATTCCTTCAGGGAATAGGCTTTCGAATTCGGGTGCATAAGTGTAATGATCGATTTCAAATAAAAAGGTTCGAATAACATCGTTGCTGCGGTCGAAAATAAAGAGGTCTTCTTCTCCATCCATGTTAAGATCAATGAAAGAAAACTGCGGATTATTCAATCCTCCGATGCATGATGTATTGATTGTATTTCCGTTAATGGTAAAGCCTAGTGTTTGCACCGTTTCTCGGAAGCCAAGGTTAAATTGTGCATTGAGCTGCACGGGAAAAAGCAAGGACAGAAAGAATAGGCCTTTTTTCATCATTGCTTGATCAACCTTGCCCTGTATTGTATTCCGTTTTGGACGATTGAAACGATATACATACCATCAGCAAGTGCATGCAGGTCGAGGGTATAGTTTTTCGCTTCATTGGCGTTGATTTGTGTAGAGGAGATCAAACTACCTGAAATATCCATTAAGTTCAATCTGATGGGGAGGTTTGACGTTGCCTGAAATGAAATATTGAATTGCCCGCTGGATGGGTTAGGAAAGATTTTTATGTCTGATGACCTTTCTGATTGGCCTTCAGCAATGCTCACTGCAATTTCCTTTGCTCTGGTTGTCATGAATAATCCTCCGGTGCGCTGTCCGATGATGAGTTCGTCTCTGTAGTCGCCATAGAGATTTGCTCCGGTAATAGAGGTCAATGTGGCATCAAAAACCAAAGAATCTTGCGGAGTAAGCGGAGCAGCGTAGTCTGCGATTGGTCCATACACCAAGATGGTTCCGTCTGCATTCGACTGCAGAATATAGAGGTTTGTTCCAATGCTATCTAAATGACGAGTGAAGTAAACGGATGACTCACCTCCGAAAGTGGCAAAAGTTTGCACATTGCCCATTTTAAACAATGTGGCATTCATACTGAAGTCGTGCTCTGCCGGAGTTCCCGCATTTTCATGGTAATGAAAACGTCCATAGAAGTCACCCACAATTAGGTCTAACATTCCGTCCAAGTTCAAATCGAACAAAAAAGGATGTGTGCTCAGGTCGTAGTCAATGCCCGCATAATTGGCTTCATCTAAAACAAAAGAAGGTGATTGGGGTGTTCCGTCATTTCGAAACAAATGCAAGATGCCTTGGTCGGTGCCGATCACCATGTCAAAATCCCCATCATCGTCTAAGTCACCAAATGTGGGATGGATGTAACCATATCCGTAAGCTTTGAGATTGCCAAAATTTTCGTCTTGGAGCAGGTAGGCTGCGGTATTGGTGTCACCCACATTTTCATAGTAAGTTAAACTAGCAGGAGCTGTCCCACCATAAATAGTGTAGCCTTCATTGCCAACAACAAGATCCAATAGTCCATCGCCATTCAGATCTACAACGGCAGGAAACGATCGTGCTCCTACATCAATCATTTGACCGGAGAAAAATCCTTGGCTTTCCAAATTGAAGGTAGGATTCAAATTACTCCCGGTGTTCCTGTAGTACCAATCGACTTCTTTGGTGATGGAAGTGTCAAAAAATGAAGTTGCACCATCCGTGAGTTGGTTCGGAGCTACGAGCATATCATTTACTCCATCTCCATCTACATCTTCTAAATATGCGGCAGGAATATTAGGCAAAATAGCGGTTTGATTGTAGCTAGGAAAGGTGGTGTCTGAAAGTGACAGGTCGATAATCGCTTCAATGTTATCAGTAGTGTTTCTTAAGCTTCTTAAAAAGGGGCTGTAAGAATCACCTGTTAGCACGTCTAAAATTCCATCGTTATTCACATCAAGCGGAGTGAGCGTGGTACCGCCATGGCGCTGACGTTGGCTCACAGCCCGACCGGTATCGCAAACGTATTCTGTCCATCCTGTTTGACTTATGTATTCTCGTACATGGCCCCAGCAAGAGTTGGCCAATCGATACTTTAAGCTATCACTCGTTCCATATAGATCCATCGAAAGATTTTCTACGTACAACAGCACAAATGGTGTGAGCTCAACCTGGCCTTGCACCAAAACGTCCAAGTCTCCATCACCATCAAAATCGTCAATGGCGGGCAAATCATTGCTCGGAACAGTGAAATACAATGAACCAGCTCCCAAACGCGAATACGTGAGGCTTCGTTTTGCAAGTTCAAACTTCAATTCCGTATCGCTGATGTTGCGGTGAACATCAAAACCGAAGTTGTTGTAGCCAGACGAGAAGATGTCTTTTTTTCCATCGCCATCATAGTCTCTGAATAGCACAAAACTACCATCCAGTTTAGGCATTAATTTGTGGCTTGACATATCGGCCGAGTATTTTCCGTTGGCTTCTCGTAAGAACAGTCGGGTGACTTCGCCATCCCGCTCGAAGGCGTAGAAATCACTATGACCATCAAGGTCAATATCAACAGTAGAAAATTGCGGATTATTTAACCCACCGGCCCAAGGAAAGGCTAAGGTGTCGATTCCATGAATTACAGGAACCTGATTAATGTGCTTAAAGCCGAGGTTAAATTGAGCTTCTGCGCCTATTGCAAGCAATAACATGAACAACAGACTGAAAAGCTTTTTCATTCTAATTAGACGTAAAATTAAAGTGCATCGTTGTATTCGTTCACGCACAACAAAATGCATCGTGTACATTTGCCCACTAAGATAAAAATTATGCTTCGAGTTTACGGTTTAGTCCTTGTTTTAGTTAGCCTATCTAGTTTTAGCTTTTCTCAAGAAAACCCTGATGCTGATTCGGTTACAATGGTTCAGGAAGAGGCAGATAGAATTAAGCACCAAGATCTGTTTTACATCGATTTGAATTGGGATCGATTGTTGGGCATTCAGGCTCCCATCGAACAAAAGTGGTTTGGGCGCGGCATTAGTTTGGGATTGCTATTCGATCAACCGTTCAATAAAAATAGCAATGTGAGTGCAGCTGCGGGCATCGGATTCACCTCTCACAACTATTACATGAATGCTCCAGCAACGCGTTTCCCAGGTCCAAATAACGGTTATACCGACTTCAGCATTGTTGGTGATTCCATCTATTCGAGGGGGAAGATTTCAGCCAATTACTTTGACGTTCCAGTGGAGTTGAGGTTCAGACTGAATCCCGATAGACACGGAAACCGATGGAAGTTGGCCATTGGAGGAAAAGTGGGGTATACGATTCAGGTGTATGAAAAGATAATCAATAACCAAGACATCAAGATAAAGACCTACGATTATCCTCATGTTACACGCTTTCGTTATGGAGTAAGTGGAAGGGTAGGTTACGGCAGTATTATGCTTTCTGCATTTTATTCGTTGACACCATTTTTTGATGAAGACCACAGTGCAAGGCAGTATAACACCTTTACACTTGGCTTAACCATTGTACCATTTTAATCAAAGGGTCATTTTCTCTTAAACCTTTTTTCTTCTTTTCATAACGCTTTGCTAAGCGTATGTTGATGTTGCGTGTTGAATTTTACCTCAAACAAAATCAACGTTTAATATGAAAAAAATTTATCTATCTATTTCATGCATCATGCTAAGTGCCATTGGCCTTGCTCAAGTTTCACTTGATCATGTGTCAACGCATTTCACCGATTTGTATGATGAGAGCGCTGCAGAAATCGTAACCTACGATGCGGGTTCTCAAAAACTATTTTTTAGCAATGCTTTTGACAATAGTGTTGGGATTTTAGATTTTTCTGATCCAACCAACCTTTCATTGCTTTCAACAATTGATATCGATCCGTACGGAGATGGAGTAAACAGCGTAAGCGCATTTGACGGAATGCTCGCTGTTGCCGTGGAGATTGACGATGAGCCTGGTATCGTTGTGTTTTTTGATCATGAGGGAAATTTTCAATCTCAAGCAGAGGTTGGCTATTTGCCAGATATGCTCACATTTTCTCATGATGGAAATAAAGTGGTTGTAGCTTGTGAAGGTGAGCCTTCTAGTGACTACTTGATGGATCCGGTTGGTTCTGTTGCCATCATTGACGTTTCTGGCGGAATCGCCTCTGTTACGCAAGTCGATCTTACAACCACTGAAATTGGATCTTACGGAGGTTCATTGAGCGGTGTGCGCATTTTCGGTCCTGAAATGATTTTGCCTTTGAAGAGACATTTCAAGATACAGCAATGGAGTTGAATCAGTTCGTAACCTTCAATGAATTGAGCACTGGTCCGTGGTACTATGATAGTTTTATGGATGATTATTTTGCTGAAGCCAATGGTTTTGGCGATGATGCCGCGAGTATCGATTGGTTGATTTCAGATTTGATAGACATCACCAGTTTCACAGATGCCTCAGTTTCTTTCTATTCAGCAAAGAATTTTTCAGGAGGATCTATGGACTTCTTGGTTTCAAGTGATTATGATGGAATGGGAGATCCTACTACAGCAACTTGGGATACGTTAACTGCTATGGCGGCCTGGTCGCCAGGTGGCTACCTTGACACTAACTCACGTGACATCAGCTTGTCTGCTTACATCGGATCCGAAATTGCCGGACGAATCAACATTACTACCTCTATGGGCGATACCGATAGTGACGGTGATTTCGATGAGATCTATACTTACGGAGCACGTTCAATTACAATTTGAGACGCCAATGGAAACGTGATATTTGATTCAGGTGATGACTTTGAGCAAATTACTGCTGCAGAATATCCGGATGATTTCAACAGCGGAAACGAAGAAAATGATGATTTTGAAGGTCGTTCAGACAACAAAGGTCCAGAACCTGAGGCGATTGAAGTAGCAACGATTGGAGATAAAGTGTACGCGTTTATCGGCCTTGAACGTATTGGTGGTGTGATGATGTATGACATCACAAATCCTGCGAATGCAACATTTATGACCTATATAAACAACCGCGACTTTTCTGTCATGGATCCTGAAACCAATGCCATTGGTGATCTAGGTTGTGAAGATGTATTGTTTATTGATAGTGCATCTAGTGCCAATGGAAATTATTACATCGTTACTTCAAACGAAGTGAGCGGAACGGTTTCCGTATTCCAAATCAATGGCGTAGTTGGAACAAAGAACATTGAAAATGCTGAGCAGTGGTCACTCTACCCGAATCCAGCGAATGGTGTTATTAGGCTTTCAGAAAAAGGAAACTATCGCATCACGGATCTATCTGGTCGGGTGATGGGTAATGTTTCTAACGCCAATACGATAGATGTTTCTTCTTACAATGCTGGAGTGTACTTCATCAGCAATCAAGACGGAGAGACCAAATCATTCATTAAGAACTAAGCTAACCTTTATAGTTGATTGCACCCCGCTTGCCTTTGGTAAGCGGGGTGCTTAATTTCTAGAATAAACGTTTTTGCACGTTGGCTCATACATCAAGCATGAAACCAATAAAACTTTTAGTGATTGCGGCTACGGTATTCCTGTTCTTTTACGCAGCAATGCCCCATGCCGGAGCGGGATATAACCTGATGTTTTCTTTGTTTATTGTTGGAAATTTTCTCCTGCTCTATTTGGTCTATAGTGTGCTGAAGTTTGGTGTTACTCCAAAGGAAAAGTTCGATGATGATTATTGGTACTCAGATATGAAAAAGCAATACAGCAAAGAGATAGATTCGACTGAGGAATAGCTTAATCACTCTTCACAAACTTCGAAAGAATCTCCTTCAATCCATTGGGGCGTTGTGTTCCCA
>Ga0181561_10003752_pt1 | contig 13313 bp, 10 predicted proteins | sample 011ome_19_FD_133760 | JGI IMG/M metagenome (GOLD analysis project Ga0181561, IMG submission 133760) | Coastal salt marsh microbial communities from the Groves Creek Marsh, Skidaway Island, Georgia - 011510BT metaG (megahit assembly) | ecosystem: Environmental > Aquatic > Marine > Intertidal...
AGACTACACCTCAAATATTCGGATTGCAAACATACTATATTATTTCTATATTGTAAAGCATTTTCAGTTTAAAAACAATCAATGATATGAGAAATTTAAGACTAATTTTTGGAGTATTTTTAATGTGTGTTTTACTACTTAGTTTTATCAAACAAACTAAAGATGTGCCTCAAGAAAATAAAGAATATGAATTGGTTGTTTCTGATTTAAAGATTCCGTGGGGTTTTACTTTTTTACCGGATAAATCGATGTTAATTACCGAAAAAGAAGGGAAGTTAACCCATTTTAAAAATGGTAAGAAGATTAATATAACCGGGCTACCTAAAATAAAAGTACAAGGTCAAGGAGGGTTAATGGATATAGAATTACATCCAAATTATGAGAAAAATGGATGGATCTATTTTACATATGCATCTGCTACAGGGGCAGGAGAGGGAGCAAATACAACACTGATGAGAGCAAGATTAAATAACACTAAATTAATCAATCAAGAGGTTTTGTATAAAGCAAGTCCAAATTCTAAAAGAGGACAGCATTTTGGTTCTAGAATTACTTTTGATAAAAAAGGATATCTCTATTTCAGTGTAGGTGATAGAGGTAATAGAGATGTAAATCCACAAGACATTACAAAAGACTGTGGTAAAATTTATCGATTACACGATGATGGGAAAATTCCAAAAGACAATCCGTTTGTAAATGTAAAAAATGCTAAAAAAGCAATTTATAGTTACGGACATAGAAATCCACAAGGAATGGAAATCAATCCATTTACAGGTGATATTTGGACTCATGAGCATGGACCAAGAGGAGGGGATGAGATAAATATCATTAGAAAAGGGAAAAATTATGGTTGGCCAACAATAAGTTACGGAATCAATTATAGTGGAACTAAGTTTACTGATAAAACAGCTTTACCAGGAATGGAACAACCTTTACATCAATGGACTCCTTCTATAGCTCCAAGCGGAATGGCTTTTGTAAATTCTGATAAATATCCAGGTTGGAAAGGGAATTTATTAGTAGGTTCTTTAAAATTTCAATACATATCGTATTGTACTTTAAAAAACGGTAAAGTGGTCAAAGAAGAAAAAATACTAAAAGGTTTGGGTAGAGTTCGCTCTATTGAACAAGGAAATGACGGTTACTTATATGCAGGCATTGAAAATTTAGGAATTGTAAGAATACTTCCAAAAAATTAATCAACACCACTATTGACTTTTGTTATAAAACTATTTTAATTTAACATATAATTTCTTTCAAAAAAAGGTTTAAAAAAAATACATTTGTACTCACAAAATTTATACTAATGGCAGAAAAAATAAAATGTTTAATAATTGGTTCTGGGCCTGCTGGATATTCAGCAGCTATTTATGCGGCAAGAGCAGATATGAAACCAGTTATGTATACCGGAATGCAAATGGGAGGTCAATTGACTACAACGACAGAAGTAGATAATTTTCCAGGATATCCTAATGGGACAGATGGAACTGCAATGATGAACGATTTGCAAAAGCAAGCAGAACGTTTTGGTACGGAAGTACGTTTTGGAATGGTAACTAAAGTAGATTTTAATACTGAAGTAGGCGGAATACACAAAGTTATTGTGGATGAATCTATTGAGATTGAGGCAGAAACTGTAATTATATCTACAGGAGCTACAGCAAAATATTTGGGAATAGAAAGTGAACAGCGTTTAATTGGAGGAGGAGTTTCTGCATGTGCAACTTGTGATGGTTTCTTTTACAAAGGACAAGAGGTTGTTGTGGTTGGTGCAGGAGATACTGCTGCAGAGGAAGCAACTTATCTAGCAAATATTTGTAGTAAAGTAACAATGCTAGTTCGTAAAGATTTTATGAGAGCTTCAAAAGCAATGCAGCATAGAGTTCATAAAACTAAAAACATTGAAGTGCTATATAACTCTGAAATTGATGAAGTATTAGGAGACAATGTAGTTGAAGGGGTTAGAGCTGTAAATAATAAAACAGGAGAAAAAACTGATATTCCTGTAACAGGAGTTTTCATTGCGATTGGTCACAAACCCAATACAGATATCTTTAAAGGAATTTTAGATATGGACGAGACCGGATATTTAATTACTAAAGGAAAATCTACTAAGACAAATTTACCTGGAGTTTTTGCTGCAGGAGATGTGCAAGATAAAGAATACAGGCAAGCTGTAACTGCTGCAGGAACTGGCTGTATGGCTGCTTTAGATGCAGAACGCTATTTAGGAGCTTTAGAATAACAAAAAGAAAGTCTTATAATATAAAGAGGTTGTTTTACAACCTCTTTTTTTATTTCTCTAGGTCATCTTCTAACAACGTATCTGTTTTACCATATAATAGTTCTGCAACATTAATTAATTTTTTAGTGATGTCATTTACATTTGAGTAGTCATTAAACAGAGAAGATGCGTTTTCTACAGTAATTAAATCTTTTCGAATTAAGTTATCAATAGATTTACTAGTGTGTCTATAATTATGTTTAGCTTCTGTTTTTAATTTCGAAAGAATTTCTGCGTATTTTACATTGTCTTCTTATTTTCTAAACCAATAGATAGTGCGCAGTACTTTTGTTAATTTTTGTCTAAATCCATCATACTCTTCTTTTAAATAAGGATTATTAAAATTAGCTGCTGATGTTATGTTTCTGTTTAACTCTTTAACATCTTTAATAATTTCAATCATTTTACGATTGGCAATTTTAATGTCTGAAATAGATTTATTTTCTGTTTTATTAAGAGTTAATTTACTTTGGGCAGTAGCAGCATATTTAATTATCTCTCCATAAATAGTTTTTACTTTTGTATAGTAAAGTTCATCTACATTAATATTTAAATCTTTGGTAGATTTTTTAACAATCTCTGTAATTTCTTCTGTTGATTTTATGTCTTCTCTATGAATATTTAAAGCATGAGCAACAATTTCGAAAATAGTATTTTTATATAGATATTTAGGTTCTTCAACGCCTTTATTTGTTCGTTCTTTAAATGTTCTAATTAAAATCTTCTCAAGTTTTGCTATGAAAGGAATCATTATTAAAACACCTAAAACATTAAATATTGTATGGAAAACAGCTAGTTTTAGTGCGTAATCATTTTTAGCGATGTGAACAAAATCTGAGATAATATTAACTAAGTCAGATAGTAAATAAATTCCTAATAAAGCAACAACCCCCGTAACAACATTAAATATTAAATGGGCAGCTGCTAATCTTTTGCCAGCAATATTAGAGCTTAAAGAGCCTAAAACTGCAGTAATTGTCGTTCCTATATTGGCCCCAATAGCCAATGCAAGTGCATTTTCATATTCAATTTGCCCAGCAGATAACGCTGTTAAAATTAAAGCCATTGTGGCACTACTTGATTGTAGTATGGTGGTGATGAAAATTCCAATACCTGTATACACAACAACACCTAAGAATCCAGACATTGCATATTGTTTTAAATCGATAAATTCTTTAAAAACATCAAAACCTTCTTTCATGTAATGAATACCTAAAAAGAAAAAACCTAACCCAGCAAGCACATTTCCAATTCCTTTTAACTCGATTTTCTTTTGAAATGAAAAAACAATTCCAAAAACCAACATGGGTAATACAAGAGCAGAAATTTTAATTTTTAATCCGAAACCTGCAACAAGCCAGGCTGTAGCAGTTGTTCCTATATTAGCTCCGAAGATTAATCCAATTCCCCCAGAGAGGCTAATCAATCCAGCACTAATAAAAGAGATTGTAATTACAGAAACTAATTAGCTAGATTGAATCAATGCAGTAACAAAAGCTCCTATAGAAATACTTTTGTATAACTTGTTGGTTGCTTTTTTTAAAACATTTTGAAGTGGGCCTTTTGTAAAAACCTTAAATCCTTCTTCTAACATTATCATACCAAAAAGCAATACAGCAACCCCTGCTAAAATGGTTTTAAGATTAGGATTAAAGTATAATAGCGCTGCTAAAAGGACTAAAAATAGATAGAATAAAGGTTTTCTTATCATTCTGTAACTAAACTATAGAAATTAAATACATCATTAATTTAGTGTTGAAAAAAAGTAAATTAGTATAACAATAATACAAAAAAATACACTTAGTAGTTAAATCTCAAGGCAATTAATGAGGGTCTATGTTTATAAGTCAGATACTTTTGTGTATAAAAAATGACGCTAAAAATAGCGCCATTTTAACAAACAACTAAATTCTAAAACTTATAAAGTTTAAGAAGCTTATTAAAGGGTTATTCTCTTTTTCTAGATTTTTTTTAGAAAAGACTATTTACCTTCTTAATTTTAAAAACAATATTTGTTTTCTGATTTTATTTTTTCAGAAATTTCTTTACGTAAATCAACAATATCTGGGTAATTAGCGTATTTAGTGAAACGCTTTAATCCCATTAGCATCATGCGTTGTTCATCTCCTTCTGCAAAAGAAATAATACTTTCTTTTCCTTTTTCTTCTATAATATCTACTGCGTGATACAAGTATAATTTAGACATCGCAATTTGCACAGATTGTTCTTTTTCTCCGAAACGCTTAGCATTCTTTTCTGTTCTTAAAATAGCTGATTCTGCCATGTAAATCTCAATTAAGATGTCTGCAGCAGCAATTAATAATTGTTGATGTTGCTCTAAGTCTGGTCCATATTTTTGAACAGCAGCTCCTGCCACCATCAAAAATGTTTTTTTCATCTTTGCTATCATTTCTTTTTCTTCTGAAAATAGTTCAGAATAATCTGGCGTATCAAAAGAAGGAATTCCCATTAAATCTTCTTGAACTTTCATTGCAGGACCTAATAAATCTACATGACCTTTCATCGCTTTTTTAACTAGCATTCCTACAGAAAGCATTCTGTTAATCTCATTGGTTCCTTCATAAATACGAGCAATTCTAGCATCTCTCCAGGCAGCTTCCATCGGAGTTTCTTCAGAGAATCCCATTCCTCCAAAAATCTGAATTCCTTCATCAGCACAATTTTGTACATCTTCAGAAACCGCAACTTTTAGAATAGAACATTCTATTGCATATTCTTCAACACCTTTTAACTCAGCTTCTTGGTGCGTGTTTCCAGCTTCAACTCTTAAAGCAATTCTGTCTTCTATGTCTTTAGCAGCTCTATAAGTTGCAGATTCTCCAACATATGCATTTGTTGCCATTTCAGCTAGTTTCACTTTGATAGCACCAAAATTTGAAATAGGAGTTTTAAATTGTTTACGCTCATTGGCATAATTTACAGCTGTTGTTAATATTCGACGTTGCGAATCTAAACAAGCACCAGCCAATTTAATACGACCAACATTTAATGCATTCATGGCAATTTTAAATCCTTCACCACGTCCTGCTAACATATTTTCTATTGGAACTACAGTGTCGTTAAAAAATACTTGACGGGTAGAACTTGCACGAATTCCTAATTTATGCTCTTCTTCACCCAATGTGATTCCGTTTGGATTTTCTTTATCAAATTCGATAATGAATCCAGTAATATTTTTATCATCTTCAATTCGAGCAAAAACAATCATCAAACGACAAAAACCAGCATTAGAAATCCACATTTTTTGACCGTTGATTTTGTAACTTTTCCCATCTTCGGATAAGGTTGCAGTTGTTTTACCAGAATTAGCATCAGAACCTGCTCCAGGCTCTGTTAAACAATAAGATCCAAACCATTCACCAGAGGCTAATTTTGGAACATATTTTTGTTTTTGTTCTTCTGTTCCGTATAAGGTAATTGGTAATGTTCCTATTCCAGTATGTGCTCCAAATGCGGTACTGAATGATCCTGTTCCACTAGAAATATAGTCACAAGTTAATAGGGTAGAAACAAAGCCCATTCCCAATCCACCATAAGCTTCTGGAACAGCAACCCCTAAAAATCCTAATTCACCAGCTTTACGCATCACTTCTTCAGTTAAAGCATAATCTTTTGCTTCGAACCTTGGTTTATGAGGAATGATCTCACGATCATTAAACTCCATCACAGCTTCTTTCATCATGGTTTGTTCTTCAGAAAAATCTTCTGGAGTAAACACATCGTCACAACTTGTTTCTTTTACGAGGAATTGACCTCCTCTAAGTAATTCTTTTTTTTCTGTGCTCATAATCTTTTTGATTTAAGAAACAAGAAACGAGAACCAAGACGTGTACTTTTTTGTCTTGACCGAATTCTTGAAATCATTTTTTATTTTTATTTTTTGACTTTGCCACTTTGTGACCCTGATACTTTTTTACTCTAAAACTACTTTAAAAATTCATAAATTCCTGCAGCACCTTGCCCAGTTCCAACACACATGGTAACCATACCGTATTTCCCTATCATATTTCTTTTGCGCATTTCATCAAATAATTGCACCGATAATTTCGCACCAGTACAACCTAAAGGATGACCCAACGCTATTGCACCACCGTTTACATTAACGATGTCTTGATTCAAATTTAATTCACGCATTACAGCTAACGATTGAGAAGCAAATGCTTCGTTCAATTCAATCAACTCAATATCGTTTTGTTTTAGCCCTGCTTGTTTTAATACTTTCGGAATTGCAGCTACAGGTCCGATTCCCATAATTCTAGGTTCTACACCAGCTGCAGCATAATTTACCATACGAGCAATCGGTTCTAGATTTAACTCTTTCACCATATCTTCACTCATGATTAAAACAAAAGCGGCTCCATCACTCATTTGAGAAGAATTACCAGCTGTTACGCTACCACCTTTAGCAAAAACAGCTCTTAGTTTAGCCAACGCTTCTTTACTTGTTCCTGCTCTAGGTCCTTCATCTTTAGTAACAGTATACGATTTTGTTGCTTTTTTGCCATTTGTATCAATAAATGTTTGTTCAACATTGATAGGGACAATTTGATCTTGAAAGCGATTTTCTGCTTGCGCTTTTAACGCTTTCATATGTGAATTGTATGCAAATTCATCTTGGTCTTCTCTAGAAACTTTAAATTGATTTGCAACAGCTTCTGCAGTATTTCCCATTCCCCAATAATATTCTTCATGACCTGCATTTACGAGATCATAATTCAGTTCTGGTTTAAATCCAGTCATCGGAACTGCACTCATACTTTCTGCTCCACCTGCAATTATACAGTCTGCCATACCAGCCTGAATTTTAGCTGTTGCCATTCCGATAGTTTCTAATCCAGAAGAACAAAAACGATTTACGGTTACACCAGGAACATCTACGATGTCTAAACCCATTAAAGAGATTAATCGTCCCATGTTTAATCCTTGAGAGCCTTCTGGCATTGCATTACCAACAATTACATCATCAATACGAGTTTTGTCAAAGTTTGGCAATTCATCCATCATGTATTTAATGGTCTCAGCAGCCAATTCGTCTGTTCTTTTAAAACGGAAAACACCTTTAGGAGCTTTTCCAACTGCTGTTCTGTATGCTTTTACTATATATGCTGTTTTCATAAATTTAGTTTTTAGTGCTTAGTTTTAAGTTTGAGTTTTTACTCGTAACTAAAAACTAATAATTAAACACTCGCAACTTTAGTTGCGCAATGGTTTACCAGTTTTTAACATGTGTTGAATTCGTTCTAATGTTTTTCTTTCTGTACAAAGACTTAAGAAAGCTTCGCGCTCAATATCTAATAAGTATTGTTCAGAAACTCTAGTTGGTTCAGATAAATCTCCACCTGCCATAACATACGCCAACTTGTTGGCTATTTTCTGATCGTGTTCTGAGATATAGTTACTAGCCTCCATAGAGTCAGTACCTACTAAGAACATTCCCAATGCTTGTTTTCCTAAAACCAATACATCTTTACGTTTTACAGGTTGTGTATAACCAGCTTCAGCCATTAATACTGCATGATTTTTAGCTTCAGCAATTTGTCTGTCTTTGTTTACTACCACAATATCTTTTCCTTTTTGCAAAATTCCCAAATCAAAAGCTTCATAAGCAGAAGTGGCTACTTTAGCCATTCCAATTGTTAAGAAATGTTCTTGTAAAACGTTTAGTTGTACATCTCCTTTGTGAAATAAATCTTGAGCTCTTAAAGCCATTTCCTTAGACCCACCACCACCAGGGATTACACCAACTCCAAATTCTACCAATCCGATATAGGTTTCTGCTGCTGCTACTACTTTATCTGCGTGCATAGTTAATTCACATCCACCACCTAAAGCCATTCCATGAGGAGCAGATATAGTAGGAATAGAAGAGTAACGCATGCGCATCATGGTGTCTTGGAAATATTTGATAGCCATATTGAGTTCATCATATTCTTGCTCAACAGCCATCATAAAAATCATACCAATATTGGCTCCAACAGAGAAGTTGGCTGCTTGATTTCCTATCACTAAACCTTGAAAATCTTTTTCAGCTAAATCTATTGCTTTATTGATTCCTGCCAACACATCACCACCAATGGTATTCATTTTCGATTGGAATTCACAGTTTAAGATTCCATCTCCTAAATCTTCAATGACAACTCCAGAGTTTTTAAACACTTCATTTGATTTACGAATATTATCTAAAATGATAAAGGCATCTTGCCCAGGTTTTTTAGTTTGAGTTTTGGCAGGGATGTCATAATAATAGGTTGCTCCATCTTTAACAGAATAGAAAGATGTTGAGCCATTTGATAACATATCTGATACCCAAGGCGCAGGAGTTTTACCTTCTGCTTTCATAATTTCAATTCCTTTTTCTACACCAATAGCATCCCAAATTTCGAAAGGTCCATTTTCCCAACCAAAACCAGCTTTCATGGCATCATCAATTCTGTATACTTCATCAGAAATTTCTGGAATTCGATTCGAAACATATTCGAACATTGCTGAGAAATTTTTTCTATAAAACTCCCCAGCTTTGTCCTTACCACTAACCAATACTTTAAATCTATCAATCGTTTTATCGATTGTTTTTGTCAACTCTAAGGTTGCAAATTTTGCTCTTTTATTTGCTCTGTATTCTAATGTGTCTAAATCTAATGTTAAGATTTCTTTTTCACCATTAGCGTCTACAGATTTTTTATAAAAACCTTGCCCAGTTTTACTTCCTAGCCATTTATTTTCCATCATGGTTTTGATGAAACTTGGAAGTTTGAATAATTCATGCGCTTCATCTTCAGGACAGTTTTCATAAATTCCATTTGCAACATGAACTAAGGTGTCTAAACCCACAACATCTACAGTTCTGAAGGTTGCCGATTTTGGACGACCAATAACCGGACCCGTTAATTTGTCAACTTCTTCAACAGTTAATCCTAATTCTTTTACTTGATGAAATAAAGATTGGATTCCGAAAATTCCAATTCTATTTCCAATAAAAGCAGGAGTGTCTTTTGCTAAAACCGAAGTTTTACCTAAAAATTTAGATCCGTAATTCATTAAGAAATCTGTAATTTCTGGTTTGCAATTTGGACCCGGAACTACTTCAAAAAGCTTTAAATATCTAGGCGGGTTGAAAAAGTGAGTGACAGCAAAATGCTGTTGAAAATCATCACTTCTTCCTTCATTCATAAAATGAATTGGAATACCAGAAGTATTAGAAGAAATAATGGTTCCTGGAGTTCTAAATTTTTCAATTTTTTCAAAGACTTGTTGTTTGATGTCTAAACGCTCCACAACAACTTCCATTACCCAATCTACCTCTTTTATCAAATGCAAATCATCCTCTATATTTCCAGTAGTAATCCTGTCTGCAAATTTTCGAGAATATATAGGTGATGGCTTCGACTTTAATGAAGTCATTAACGCATCGTTTACTAAACGATTACGAACCATTTTATCTTCTAAAGTCAATCCTTTTGCTTTTTCTTTGTCGTTTAATTCTCTAGGAACGATGTCTAATAAAAGCACTTCTACACCAATATTGGCAAAATGACAAGCAATACCGCTTCCCATAATCCCAGAACCAATGATGGCAACTTTTTTAATTCTTCTAGTCATTTGTATAGTTTATTGAGCAGGTGTTTTTGATTTTTCGTAAATCATTTTATCTGCTATTAATTTATTTATGGTTTCTGTTACTTTAAAAAAACTTTCTAATTCTCCTTCTGTAACATGATCTCTAACTACATTGTTAAATTGATAAACAGAGTTTTTAGAAATTTCTCTCATTTCTTTTCCGTAAGCTGTTAATTTGATTAAAACTCCACGACCATCTTCCGGATTCTTCTCTCTACTAATAGCTCCTTTGTCTTCCATGCTTTTTAATATCCTTGAAAGACTTGTTGGTTCCATCCCCATTAAAGGCCCCAAAGCTGTTGATGGTGTTCCGTTTTCATAATCAATATTTAATAATACAAATGCGGTTGCCATTGTGCTATCATGCTTTGCTGCCTGCTCATTGTACAATTTAGCAACAGCTTGCCAGGTTGCTCTTAATTGATGATCTATAGAAAACGTTTTATCCATGTATACAAATGTATAAAAAAATATTATGCACGCATAGTAAATTGTCAAAAAATTATGCATGCATAGTATTTTTTATTTTTAAGACGTGAAATAATTGACAAACAATTAGAAAGTATTGCCTAGGAGTAGAAGAATATTACTTAATTTTGTTTGACATCAAAAACCATTATTATTAGTTTAATTATTAAAATAAATCAATGAGTAACTTATTAGAAATAAATAATGTAACTAAAAAATACGGGGAGTTTACGGCTTTGAATAATGTGACTTTAAATATTCCAAAAGGAAGTGTTTTTGGGTTGTTAGGTCCAAATGGAGCGGGAAAAACATCTTTAATTCGAATTATCAACCAAATTACTTTGCCAGATAGCGGAACCATTTTGTTAGATGGAGAGTCATTAGAACCAAGCCATATTGAACAAATAGGATATTTACCAGAAGAACGTGGTTTATATAAAAGCATGAAGGTTGGTGAACAAGCTTTGTATCTAGCCCAATTAAAAGGATTGTCTAAAACAGAAGCTAAAAAACGTTTAAAATATTGGTTCGATAAATTTGAAATTGGAGCTTGGTGGGACAAGAAAATTGAAGAACTTTCAAAAGGAATGGCACAAAAAGTGCAATTTATTGTAACGGTGTTACATCAACCAAAATTATTGATTTTTGACGAGCCATTCTCTGGATTTGACCCAATTAATGCGCAATTAATTGCCAAGGAAATTTTACAATTGAGAGATGAAGGAGCCACCATTATTTTTTCTACTCATCGGATGGAATCTGTAGAAGAAATGTGTGATTATATCGCTTTGATAAATAAATCGAATAAAATTGTAGACGGAAAATTAGATGACATTAAAAGACAATATAGGAGTAATACTTTTCAGATTGGATTGAAAACATCTAATTCTAAAGAAATAGAAACTGTTTTAAATCAACAATTTGAAGTATCCCCCACAGATTATAGAATGTTGAATGAAGGTTTTACAGCCAATGTTAAAATTCCTGAAAACGAATCTCCTAATGGATTAATTTCACTTTTAATGAAACATGGGGAGCTACAACATTTTTTAGAATTAGTACCGAGTGCAAATGATATTTTTATTCAAGCAGTACATAAAAACAGCTAAGTTATGAAGAAGTTAAAATTAATTATTAGAAGAGAATTCTTAGCAAAAATAAAAAATAGATCCTTTATAATGATGACTTTTTTAAGTCCGTTATTGATGGTTGGAATTGGGTTTTTAGTATTCTTTTTAAGTAAAAAGAATGATGAAAATGTTAAGAAAATAGTTTACGTAGATGAGTATCAATTGTTCTCTAAAGACGATTTCGAAGATTCTAAATCGGTTCATTATTCAGATTACACTTTATTAGGGATTGAAGAGACTAAAAAGAAAGTTGAAGCTGTTGATTATTATGGGGTTTTATACATTCCTAAAAAAGATAGTTTAGAGATTTTGGCAAATTCTATTGAGTTTTACTCAAAAGATTCACCAAGCATGTCTGTTATTGGAAATTTAGAAAGTAAAGTTGCAGCAAAATTACGCCATTTGAAGTTGGATCAATTAGGAATTGATGCAGAAAAAATTAAAGCCTCAAGGATTTCTGCAGGAATTAAAATGTATAATTTTTCGGGAGAGCAATCTTCAAAATTAATTAATGGATTAAAGATTGGAGTAGGAGCAATTGCAGGTTATTTATTAATGATGTTTGTGATGATTTATGGTACTTCTGTAATGCGAAGTGTTATCGAAGAAAAAACAAGTAGAATTATAGAAATCATTGTTTCGTCTGTAAAACCTTTTCAATTGATGTTGGGTAAAATTATTGGAAATGCTTCTGCCGGATTATTGCAATTCTTTATTTGGGGGATAATCTTGTTATTAATTAGTCTTGTTTCATCCTATGTTTTCGGAATAGATATGACAGAAGTACAAGCATCTAAATTATCGTCAGAACAAATTGCAACAATAAAAGCAGCCGCAGGTAATGGAGAACTGCAAAAGGTTATACAAGAATTTTTTAGATTGCCTTTAGTAACCATTTTTATATTATTTATTTTTTACTTTTTAGGAGGTTTCTTTTTGTACAGTTCTTTATTTGCTGCAGTTGGTGCAGCAGTAGATAGCGAAACAGATACTCAACAGTTTATGTTGCCAATAATGTTGCCCTTAATTTTAGGCGTTTATGTTGGTTTTGCAACGGTTATTAATGATCCTCACGGACCTATTTCTACCATCTTCTCTATGATTCCATTTACATCTCCTATTGTAATGTTAATGCGTGTTCCGTTTGGTGTTCCGTGGTATGAAATTGCTATTTCTATGGCATTATTATTGTTCACTTTTGTGTTTATGGTTTGGATGGCAGCTAAAATATATAGAGTAGGTATTTTAATGTATGGCAAAAAACCAACCTATAAAGATTTGTATAAATGGATAAAATATAAAGGATAAAATGTATCTTTAAAACATGGAAAAAATAAAAGAATTTTTTAATTATACGTTTTCCTTTGGTGAAAAAGTACAGATTAGTGTTTTGGCAATTTTAATGCTAATTATAGCTTTTATAGTTACTGCTTTTCTATTAAAGGTATTGCGGAAATTTATCACTAGAAAACTTCCAGAAAACGATAAAGTAAAATTTGTTTCTGTTTTTAGTTACTTAAAGTGGCTGGTGTATATTATTATTTTTTTAATAACCATGCATACTGCAGGTGTAAATGTTACTGCAATATTTGCAGCATCAGCAGCATTATTGATTGGTGTTGGTTTGGCATTGCAAACCTTGTTTCAAGACATTATTTCTGGAATTTTTATTTTAATAGATCAATCTGTCCACGTTGGTGACATTATTGAGTTAGAAGGAAAAGTAGGTAGAGTAGAAGAAATAAATTTAAGAACAACCAGAGCAGTTACAGTAGATAATAAAGTGTTGGTTA
>Ga0181561_10003757_pt1 | contig 13307 bp, 9 predicted proteins | sample 011ome_19_FD_133760 | JGI IMG/M metagenome (GOLD analysis project Ga0181561, IMG submission 133760) | Coastal salt marsh microbial communities from the Groves Creek Marsh, Skidaway Island, Georgia - 011510BT metaG (megahit assembly) | ecosystem: Environmental > Aquatic > Marine > Intertidal zone...
CACCGCGGCGGTGTGCGTCGCCGGGGAAGGCGGCGCGGGGGCTTCCGCGTCCACGTCCATCGCGCTGGTGGACGCGGGCCCCGCGCCGCCCGAGCCCGCCGAGGGCGGCTCGATCGAGGCCACCGCCGCGGGCTTCGCGTGGTCCGCCTCCCCGCGTCTCGGCCGGCGCTCCAGGCCGCGCACGGGCTCGCGCGGGCGCACGGTCTTGCCCTCCAGCTGCGCCTGCTTCACCAGATGCTGCACGTGCGTCGAGAGCTTGGGCTCGGCGGTTTCCTCGGCGACCGCGCGCGGGTTCCGGGCGCGGCGCTCGGAGGGCACCTTGGGAGCGAACCGGGTCCGGCGCCCCGTGGGGGCGGCGGCATCCGCCGCGCCGTCCCCTCCCGACCCGGAGGGTTCGCCCGCGTCCGGCGACGCCATGGCGTCGACGATGCCACGCAGGCGCCCGGGGCGCCGCGGGCCGTCCTTCCCGTCACCCTGCATCGCGTGACAGCGCGCGAAGAGCGCGAAGAGCAGTGCGGCGGTTGCGTGGAATCCACCGCCGACATTCTCGAGGGTTCCACTGGCAACCCCCGATGCCCGAGGCAGCGCAGATTTTCGCTGCTTTTCGTTTCGTTGTTTCCGTTGCCTCTGCTCGGGAGTTCGAGTGTTGATGAGGTCGAGTGCCGGCCGGGCACGCAGTCGCGTCGCCGCGGTCGTCGCCCGAGCCGACTCGACCGCGCGCGGAGTCCCTCGGCCGCGATGTCGGCCACGACGAGACGCGCGTCGCCGTACGCGGACCCCGACGCGTACCTCAGCGCGCGGGTGCGCGATGGGGGTTCCGAGACGAGACAAGACCGTTACTTCGTCGTGAAGGACGTCCCGAATCCCTCGGGACACGCCGACGACGGCTTCGTCCCCGCGGCGGTGGCGCTCGCGGCGCGCAACGGCGACTTCGGCTGGCTCTCCGGCGCGCCCGACGCGAAGGATCGCTACGCGGACGCCGGGTCCGAGGCGGACGAGCCCGTCGCGAGCGCGGACGAGAAGCGACCCCCCGCGGAGCCGAGCGAGGCTTCGGAATGTTCGGAATCTTCCGAAACGTCGGAGACCGCGACGGAGGAGGAGGAGGAGGAGACGGAGGAGGAGACGGAAGATGCGCGGAACGCGCGTTCGCCGCGCGCACCCGTCGCGCCGTGGGAGTCGCCCTACGTCCCACCCCCGTACTGGTACCCGCCGTTCTTCGCGTACGCCCCGCCTCCGTTCGCGAAGCCCCGGCGCGTTCCTCGGCGGAAGCGGACCGAGCGCCGCCCGGACGCCGCCGACGACGCCGACGACGCCGACGCCGCGCGTCGCGGCGTCGATACCGTCGAAGAACGCGGTCCGTCAACGCGGTCCGAACGAAAAACGGAAACGTCGGCCGGGGAATCGCCTCCCCGCGGTCGCGCGAACGCCTGGGGCGTCTCCGTGCTCGTGCCCGCGCCGCGCGCCGAGGGCGCCGCGTCGGACGAATCCGCCGCCGACGCCGCCGACTTCGCCGACGCGGACGACGCGCGCGCGGAAACGAACGGCTCCGACGCGTTCGAAGGTCTGGGCCGGTACGACCTGGCCGATGACCTGTGCTGCGCGGTGTGGAGCGTCGCCAAAAACAACCTGGACGCGCTCCAGCCGACGTTCTACGCGCACGACGCGGCGCAGAAGGGGTACCTGTCCCGGGCAGAGCTCCGCGCCGCGCTGCGCGACCTCGAGCCGAGGTGCTCGGCGCGGCAGCTCGACCGCGTCGAGGCGATGCTCTGCGCGACCACCTCGACCTCGGGCGCTTCCAGTCCGCTTCCGGATGACGCGCTGCGACACACGACGCTGGACGCACTCGTGCGCGCCGCGCACGGCGGCGCCTCCGCGGCGGCGAGGCTCGAGACGCCGGAGGGGTGTCTGTCGGCGGCGCGGCTGGTGGCGGCGCTCGAGAACGCCGTCGCCGACGACCCCGAGAAGGCGCTCTCGAGCGCGTTCGCCGCCTTCGCGGCGAGTGAGAGCATCGCGTCGATGTCCGTCAACCGCCGACGAGCCACGCTGCACCGCGCGATCCTGACGGACGTACCCCGAGTCTTGCTCCCCGCGGCGATCAAGGCGGACGCCGCCTCCGCGCGTCTCCTGGTGGCCGCGCTCGACAGCCCGATGGGCATGCACTCGGGAACCGGGCCGAGCGACCCGCTCGTCGACGACCCGGCGCGCTTCCCCGAGCGCCTGCGGTCGCTCCGGCTCGAGCTCGCGAAGACCGCGCGCTTCCGCAAGCTGCTGGAGCTCAGGGAGAACGCGAACGCGAAGCAGGCGAAGCGGGACGCGGAGCTCGCCGCGCTGGCCGCCGCGAGGAGACGCGCGGAGGTGCGCGAGGCGATGCGACGCGAACCCGTCGTCCCGGCGAAGGCGCCGTCGCCGGCAGAGTCACCCGCGAAGGCTGTCGAGCCTCAAACGGTGACGACGCCGGTGAGGACGCCCGCCAAGGCGCAGACGAGCGAGAAGGCGACGCATATGACGCCGGCGAAGGCTGCGACGCCGCCGAAGGCTGCGACGCCGCCGAAGGCTGCGACGCCGCCGAAGGCTGCGACGCCGGCGAAATCGCCCGTACCCCCTTCGCCGCCTCCGCGCGCGCCTTCGCCACCTCCGCGCGCACCTTCGCCCCCTCCGGAGCCCAGTCCGCCGCCTCCCGCCGAGGAGGCGCTCGAGCAGGTCCGCGCGCGCGCCGCGGCGGCCGTTTCCGAGGCGCGAGAGACGGAAGCGCGCGCCGGCGCCGACATCGACAAGTACTACGAGTGGACGCGCGAACGCCGCGCGCGCGTGCTGGCGCGTTGGGCGGATGCCGAGCGCGACCGAGAAAAACCTCCCCCGACCGTACCGCCGTCGCGAGATGCGCCGTCGGCGACGGCCGGTGTCGTCGCGGATGCCCCCGCGCCGGCGTCCTCGGTCGCGAAGCGCGGCCCGGCGAACCTCGAGGCGGAGATGAAGAGCCTGACGGCGACCGCCGCGGCGCCGGCGAAGCCGAGCGCGGGAAACGACGGGGTCACGACGCCCGAGCGGAAAGAAGCCGTCTCGGCGTCTCTGGACGCGGCGCTTAAAGACGCGTCGCTCAGAGCCGAGCGCGCCAGGCACTCCGTGGAGGCGCTCGAGGCGTTGGCGCCGCCCGACTTCCCCTCGAGGCGAGACCGGCGAGAAGAGAAGTAGGTACGACGTAAATACGAGAGTACGTTTAATAAGACGTCTCACTACGATTGTCGTTTTTTTTGTAGAGGAGAGCCTCCTCTACACGATCTCCCCCACCGGCGCCTCCTCCAGCCACAGCTTGTGTATGAAGTTGAACAGCTGCTCCGAGACGCTCACCTTGTACGGCGTCGGGTTGCTGTACCGCAGGTGGTCCGAGCGCATCTGCCTGATGGAGTCGCCGCACCGCTCGCGCGCGGCGGCGAGGGACACGTCCACCTCCGCCGGCACCCCCCCCGCGGCGCCGTCCCAGACGAGGTGGTGCAGCTTCTCCACGCGCGCGGGTTGCACGTAGGCGCGCTTCGACGCCACGAACGCGTGCCTGCACAGGATTCTCTTCCCGACCTCGGGCGGGGGCTCGTCCTCGCCGAGCATCACGTCCACGACGGCCGGGCCGTTTTTCGTGTACAGCCGGAACGCGCGCTTGCGCCCCGGAATGGTCACCTTCTCGACGTCCTCGCTGAGCTTGATGCGCGGCGTGCCGTCAATCTCGACCAGCTTGTACACGCACCCGAGCGCGGGCTGGCGCAGGCACGTCACCAGGTGCGTCCCGATACCGAACGCGGTGATGGCGTGCCCGTGCTGCTTCAGCGAGTGCAGGACCTCCTCGTGAATGTCGTTGGACGCGGTGATCCCGAAATCCTCAAAGCCCCCGGCGCGCGCCGAGCCCAGCGCCGTCGCGGCGGCGCGCATCGTCTCGCGCGCGCGCAGGGACAGGTAGCTCAGGTCGCCGCTGTCCAGGCGCACGCCCAGCGCCTGGTAGCCGCACCGCCGCAGCGCGACCGCGACCGCCAGGAAGTTGGGCACGCCGGACTTCAACACGTCGTACGTGTCCACGAGCGCCAGGAACCCCGCCGGGAACGCCAGAGCGTACGACGTAAACGCCGCCAACTCGCTCTCGTTGGTTTTACCCCACCTCTGCGCTTCGGGCAGGAGATCGCGCGTTTCCCGGTTCAGCAGCTCGAGGCTCTCGCGCACCAGCGCGACGAAGTCCGCGCAGTCCGACCCCGGCGTTTTAGAAGTAGGGTTGTACGGCAGACGCCTGTTCGTGATGTCCGCCATCCCCACGTGCGCCTGCACGTACGAGTGCGCGTGCGTGCCGCGCACCGGGATGCCGAACTGGCGCCCGGCTTCCAGGTTGGACGTCGCGTCGAATCCGCCCAGGTACGCGTAGCGCGACGCGCTGACCCCCCCGTCCGGCCCCTGCGCTCGCCGCAGCCCGAACTCCAGCAGCACCGCGTCTGGGCCGGCCACGAGTCTGTGCCTCGCCGCGTTCGTCGCGACCAGCGACGCGTAGTTCACCAGGTTCAGCAGCGCCGTCTCGATGAGCTGCACGACCATGAGCGGGCCCTCCACGCGCATGAGCGGCACGCGCGGGAACACCGCCGAGCCTTCCAGCTGCGCGTAGACGCGCAACGCGCCGCAGTCCAAGTCCTGTAGGTGCTGGAAGAACTGCGGTTCCATGTTCCGCGCCGCGTTCGTGGTTTTTAAGTACGCCAGGTCATCCGCCGTGAACCCAAAGTTGCTCACGAACCTCAAACACTCCTCGAGGCCGGCGAACACGGTGAACTCGCCGCCGAAGGGGTTTTTCCGGAACAGCAGGTCGAACGCCGCGGGGCGCTCGTGCGTGCCGTTCTTCCAGTACGCGTACGCCATGGTGATCTGGTACGTGTCCATGAGCAACGCGGTGGTCAGGTTGTTCGTGCACGGAGGCATGCGCCGCGCGCCGCCCGCCGAGCCCGACGAGGCGGGCGGCTTGCGGGGAGCCATCGCGCGAGAGGCGTCGGCGGGGACGAATCACGCGGTCGGCGGAACGACGCGTCTTCTGGAGGCGAGGGGTCCGCGGGGGGACGACGGGGGGTGAGCCCACCGATGCGTCCGCGAAAGGCGCGCGAAGGTGAGGGCGGGCGCCGCCGATGTGTGCCGTCCGTATCGTGCGCACGGGGCGAGTGAGACGGCGTGGGGAAGTTTACGGCCACGTGGCGGAGTTGCATGACACGGCTCGGCTAGCCGAAAACCGCGTCTCTGGCGCGTTTCCGCTCTTCCTTCTCCCTTCGCAACCGCTCTTCTCTGAGCTCCTGGATGGTCTTCTTCCGCCGCTTCGCCGCGGGAGGCGTCTCTTTGGCTCGTGTGGTATCGCCCGGTCCGTGTTTCGAGCACGGCTCGGTTCTTCCCGCCCCGTCGCGTCCGCGTCGTCGACCCGCGGGTTCTGCCGGTGCGTCGTCGATTAAAAACGAAGACTCGTCCCCTTTCGCGTTTCGTTTCCGTCTCTGCGCGTACCACGGCGCGTCCGCTCGGGCCCGGCCTCCTAGCCTGTGGGACTCGTCCAGCGTTTTTGCTGCGTCCGCGTCGCGCTTCGCTGCCTCCTCCAGCGCGCGCTCTTCCTCGGCGAACAGGTTGACGTGTCCGGAAGCGCGGGACTGGGTTTCCGAATTTCGTTTTCGCGCGCGCAGCGTCTCCATCGCGTCCCTCCCTCGCGCACCCGCCTCTTCGCGGGCCTTCGCCTCCGCGCGTTCCTCATCGAGGGCGACGCGTTGGCGCTGCTTCCATCCGTACGGGTTCCAGCTCTTGTGCGGGAGGATGTTCAGCCCGCCGTGGCCACCCATCGGACGCGACTCGAAGAGTGCGTTCGCGGGCCCGGCGAAGGGCCGTCGCACGAACTCGAAACCACGCGCCGAAACGAAAACGAGACCGCCGACTTTCTGCGCCGAACCGCCGCCGGCGGACCTTCACACTCGTCCGCGCGGCCCTCGCACCTCGACCGACTCGGCGCGCGCACGCACCGGGTTCTCCTCCGACCGCACTCGCGTCGTACCTCTCGGCGCGCGAAGCACAAGGACCCCCTCACGAGACGAGCCAGGCGGCAAGACACCATGAGGCTCCTCACCCACAACATGCTCGCCTCGAACGTCAAGGTGCGCGCTTTTCGGTCGCGGTCCTTCGCGTTTCGCTCTCTCGGCGGTGGCGACATCGCGCGGCTCCGAGCCTCGCCGCGCGCGCGCGATCGTCTCCCGACTTCGGCCTCGTTTCTGACCCTTCTCGACCCCCCCGCGTCCTTCTCTCCGCCGCTTCGACAGGGCACCACCTCCGGTTTCCCCCTGCGGATCGAGGTTTTGCGCAAGGAAGCGCGCGAGGCGGAGTTCCACGCGGAGTTTCTGGTGAACACGTTGGGGAAGATCGAGTGGGACGCGTTCGTGGGCGCGGCGCGAGAGATCGGCGAGGACGACGCGTTGCCCGCGAATAAGCCCGCGGACGCCGCGAACGACGAGCCCTTCCTGCGCGCGTTCCACCACGCGCTGCTGGAAGTGCACGTCCAGGAAGGCTACCTGGTGTGCCCCGACTCGGGCCGCAGGTTTCCAATCACGAAAGGCATCCCCAACATGCTGCTCAACGAGGACGAGGTGTAGGTCCGGAAGTCGATCGTTTGTTAATGTAAACGTAAAAACGTCTTAAGAGGCGTCAGCGTCCCGGGACGGCGCGCCTTCCCCCGAGGCGTCGCCTTGAACCGTCGGATCGCCCTTCTCCTTCTCCTCCTCCCGCTCCTTCTCGCGCGTCTCCTTGACCGTCTCCGCCTCCGCCGCCGCCGCGCGCGCCAGCGCGCGGCGCACATCCGCCATCCTCTTTTTGTGCGCGCGCGCCTCGGGCGGCGGCTTGAACTCGCGCAGCTCCTCCGTTTCGAACCCGGGCAGGACCATGTCCCAGGCGCGCTCGAGGTGCAGCACGATGTCCTTCACCTCCAGCGTGTCGCTCCTGCGGTGCGCTGCCAGCTTGCACGCGAACGCCACCACCGAGTCCACGAAGTCATCCGCCACGTCCAGCAGAAACGCCTCCACCGCCGGGTCCACGCGCTCGTCGGGGACGATCTGCGACAGCAGCTGCCGCAGGGACTCGCGCTGCAGCACGCGGACGCTGTCGCTGGGCTTCCCGGCCGACGCCGCGGCCTTGCGCTGTCGAGGGGGGCGAGGGGCGGGGGCGCGGCCGGAGGTCAGACGCGGGACGCGCGCGGCGCGCGCGGCGCGCGGTCGAGACCGCGCGCCCGGGGGAAGAATTGCGTCGCGACGCGTGCGAACGGCGCCGTCGCGCGGAGCGCGGGGGGGGGGTTCGGACCGGGACCGAGACGACGAAGACGCTCGCGGGCGCGCACCTTTTTGCTCCCCGTGCCGACGGCGGGGGGTGTGGACGCCATCGCGGAGCGGGCACGCGCGACGCCGAGTGGCGCGAAGACCCGGTTCCTGAAAAACTTGGCTCGCGCAGCCGCGACGCGCGAGGGTTGGTGTCAAATTGGTTTTCGGCTTTCGTCGGCGGTTGCCAGCTCGGGGCGGCGCACTCGGAGGCACGCCGCGGGACGCTTCGCGTCGCGCGAGAACCATGGCGGCCGAGGAGGCGCTTCGCGATGAGGACAAAGATAACCCGTGCGTGCGCGCCCGTCCCTCCCCCCGCTCGGCGGTCGACGGCGGCCTCGACTCGGACAACCGCCGCCACTGCCGTGCTTTTTCCCGAGTTCCCGATCCCGCGCCCCGGCTGACTTCCCGGCACCGCGAGCGCGCCGCGGCGGCTCCCACCGTCCCCCGTCGACGCGCGCGCGTCTGACCGACGTCTCGCCCCCCGTCCCCGACCCCCCGACGCGCTTCGCGACGCGCTCCGAATCCCGAATCTCGCGACTTCCCGCTCCCACGTCGATCAAATCATGTCGACAAAAAAAACCATTGCGCAGTGTCGTGCGTCGCATCCCCGTGTTCTTCAACCGCGCGCGCGCGGCGGACCAGACGCTGTGCGTGCTTCAGTACCCGCTGCGCCCCGCGGACCGGCCGTACGACATCCAGCACGTGGACGCCGTGCGGTACAAGCCCAAGAGCGGCAAGCTGGAGATCGAGCTCCCGCGCGCGAAAGGCGAGGCGGCTAACGAGCGCAACGTCGACCCGGAGGCGGCGCCGAACCTGCGCGCCGACCGTCGCGCGCTCGTGTCCACGGAGACGCCCACGCGCGAGGGGTACTGCGTCGGCGCGATGCGCGACGGCGCGCTGCACCTCACGCCCGTGGACGCGGCGTTCCAGATGCGCCCCTCGCTCGCGCACCTCGACGCCGCGGACGACCGCCGGAAGCGCGAGGACGGCCTCCTGGGCGGCGCGCGCGGCGAGGAGAAGCGCGAGGAGAAGCGGGACGGCGCGCGGCGGCGCCGCGCCGACGACGACGACGGAGCGGCCGCGGGCGGAGTGTCTGTCGGCGGGGTGTCTGTCGGCGCGGGCGAAGACGAAGAGAGCGCGCGCGTGAAAAACGAACACGACGGTGTCGGTGTCTCTCTCGGCGGCGTCGGCGGCGAGACGCGAGCGGATCCCCCGCCCTCGCTGGTGCCTCTTCAGGTGCACGTCAAGCGCCGCGAGACGGAGCGCCAGACGGAGATGCGTCTGCACTCGCACGCGTACTTGAAGCAGCTCGAGGAGGACGAGCGGTGGTCGAGCCTGACGCCCGTGCCGGACGCGCACCCGTACGCGGTGGCGGCGCGCGCGCGCGTCGTCACCGTGGCCCGGGGGCTGGAGGGCGAAGCCGCCCTGGCGGAGCGGCGGGGAGAAGGGGAGGGAAGAGCGAGCGCGGGCAGGGCGAAGAGCGAGAAGGGGAAGGGTCGCGCCGAGGGACTCGCCTCGGAGATCGGGGATCCCGAGGCGCCTCCCGCGGGCGTGCCTGTCACCGCCGCCGCGTACCTGGACGCGCTGTGCCCCATCGACTCGGACCGACTGCTCGGCGGTCTCGACGAGAGTCTCGGCGGCGGCGCCGCGCGCGGGGACGGCTCGGGAAACGTTTCCCTAAACGCTTCGGAGAGCGGAAGGGCGGGTCTGTCCAAGGCGCAACTCGAGAGCCTACCGCTCGCGCAGCGCGTGCACGCGCTCTTCGCGCGGGGCCAGCGCACCGTGCTCCGCTTCGCGCGGGTCATGCACTTCGCGCCCGCCGGGTCGGACCCGGAAGAGGTGCTCGCCGCGCTCGCCGGCGTGGCGCACCTCGTGCAGGGCTGCTGGGTGGCGTGCTCGGCGCTGCGCTGCGGCGGCGACGCGCGCCGCGAGCGCGTGCGCGACCACGCGCTGCTGCACTTCGCGCGCGCGCGCGAGATGCGCGCCGACGCCTTCGGGCGCGGGCCGCCGCCGGCGCCGCCGCCCGGCGAGCTCGGGCTCGAGCGCCTGCGGCGCGAGGTGCTTGCGGAGCTGGCGGCGGCGTCGCCCGGCCGCGGCGGCGCGAAGGGCGCGGGCGCCGAGTCTGACTCCGTGAAGGATCGCGCTTCCGGGGGCTGGGTGTTTTGCGAGGCGACGGACCACGAGTTCATCGCGCGGTACCCCGAGCTCGTTCGGCGCGAGAACGAGCGGTGGCGCGCGCTCGCGCCGTGGCTCGAGGCGGACGCGGACGCCGCCGCGTCGCTCGCGCCCCCCCCCCTCCCGCCGGGAATCACCGAGTCGGCGGCGAACGCCGCGCGCGCGCTGATCCTGCCCACGATGGCCGCCGAGGGCGTCGTGCGGCTCTCGTCCGTGCGCGCGCGGCTCGAGCGCAGCGGCGACCCCGAGCTCGCGCCGCTCAGTCTGCTGCGCGAGCCCGAGCTCCTGGGCGCGCTCGGCGCGAACGTCGTCTCGGTGGACGGCGCGTGCGCGCTGCGCGCGACGGTCGACGAAGCCGTGGACCCGTTCCGGGACTTTCTGCTGAAGCTGCTGCGGCGCAGGTCTCGCGCCGTGCGCCGCACGGACGTCATGGAGGGCGCCGCCGCAGCGCTCGGCGTCGCGCCCAGCAACGCCGTGTACATGCGCTGCCTCTCGGACCTGTGCGTCAGCCGGGGGAGCACGTGGGTCATGAAGACGGGCGCGCCGCCGTGACGCGAGGAGACTACAAGTTGTACGTCGGGCGGAGTAGGTCGTTCGAGTTATTGAAGTTACTTTACTAAAAACGCGGCGGGGCTACGTACGCACGCGCGTCTGGAGCTTGTCTCGCTCGTCTCGCATCTCACTTCTCGATTCTAACATCACTTCTCGATTCTCAAGTAACGACGTTTTCGGTAGTCTACCTACTTCTTCCCCTGCGGATTCACCGCGGCGCGCCGCTTCAACGCGAGCTCGGCGACGGACATGGTGAGTCGTTCCAACGTCGTGGGCACGATCTTCCTCTTCGCGCGGTACGCCGCGACCAGCTCCGGCTGCTTCGCGAGCGCCGCCGCGATCTTCGCCTCGCGCATCGGCCGCTCCCGGTCGTGCTTGTGCCCCTTCGGCTCGCGCTCGCGCACGGGCTTGCGCTCGCGGTCCCAGTCCCAGGGCAAGTCGAACCCCAGCGCGGCCTTCCGCAGCTCCGCGAGCTTGCGTCGGGAAAACTGGGGGGCGTGCCACTTGCCGTTCACGCGCGAGGGCTCCATCGCCGCCGGAAGCGCGCCCAGCGCCTTCTGCACCGCGCTCAGGCTCTTGAACATCGTGCCGCGGAGAAGACGCGCGACTCGACGCGCCGCCCAAGAAGAACCCTCGCAGCTCCTCGGGCGTGCGACTGTGATCGGACGCGAGAGGTTGCCCTACGTACTCGAAAAAAATTAAGAGGAGACCCTGTGCCATCTGCCGCGGCCGGCGCCGGCGGCACTTTTCTGCAATCTTGGAATCGCGAAATGAAGTCGACGAACTCTCTTCACACAAAAACTAAAATTTTCAATCGCTCACCCCTCGATCACGTACGTGCTCAGGTCGACGGCCATCGCCTCCCCCTCCAGGTTGACGCACTCGCGCGACGTCTCTCCGTCCAATTTCGAATTCGCGCCGGAATCGCGCCCGTCGTCCATCAGCCGCAGGAACCGCGCGTGGTTCTCGGGGAACCGCCCGGGGGGATCCGCGAGCACGAACACGCCTGAAGCTCGTTTCCGTTTCTGCGTGTCTGTGTTTGTGTCATTCACCGCATCACGCGCATTTCTGAGCATTTCTGACGTCGCGCGTCTGTCCGCGAGCAGGCTACGCACGAGCGGCGCGATGACGTCCACCGCGCTCGGCGTGTACAACACGTCGCACGCCAAGACGACGTCGAACGGCGCCGCGCCCAACGTCGAAAACTTCGGTTCGAACCAATCCAGAAGCGCCGCCGAGACGCGCGCTTTCGGTTTTGAGTCGAAACCGCTTGACGTGCGGTTAAACGTCAGCACTTCGGGAAGCGACACGCCGTCCAGCCCCGGCGCGTCCCCGCGCGCGTACGCGCGGCCGTCGTCGCCGTCGTCGACGACGGTCAAGCCGTTTGCCGCCGCCGCGCATAGCGCGCAGTACAGCGCGCGCGGCTCGCGATCCGTCAACACCACCTCCTCGGCGCCGGCGAGCCCCGCGGCGACGCCCGCGAGCCCGAGGCCCGTGCCGAGGTCCAGCACGCGCTTGCCGCGCACCAGCGCCGGGTTGGACAGCACCTCCTCCGCGAGCGCCACCGAGCCCTGCCACAGCGTCGCCCAGTGCGGGTCGTCGTCGGGCCGGCCGAGCGCGGCGTACATGTCGACGACGAGGTCCTCGCTCTCCGGGAGCACCAGCTTGACGTCCGCGCCCGCGACCGGGACGACGGTCTGGTACAGGAACACGGGCAGGTGGTCGCTCTGCAGGTGCGGGATCGAGGCGTCCGCGCCGCGCGCGTCCTTCAGCGCCACGAAGGGCGCGGGGACGAACGCGGGGGACGCCGCGGCGGTCGCGGCGACGGGAGATGTTCGCCGACGCGACCGAGAGGGAGCGCGGGGGGGCGGCCCCGCGCGAAGCGCGCTCCGAGCGGTCGGCTGGCGTCCCGGCGGCGGGCGGCCGGACGCCGATGGCGTCGCGACGTTCACGTACGAGGTGCGCATGACACCGCTTCCTCTCTTCGCGCGCCCCCCTCCGCCGAACGCGCGGCGAGAAGTGCGCCTCGCCGTAGCCTTCGACGCGAAAAACTTGGCGTGTCGCCTGTCATCCGGAAAAACACCTTTTTCCGTTTTTCGCCGGTTCGCGGCCTCGTGTAAACGCTCGACCAATCACGCGCGCCTCTGAAGCGCTGAAACGCTGCCACGCGTCCGTCGGTCCGAGTCGCGTTGGGCCTTTCGATGTGGCTCACGCGAAAGCTATCGCCATCGCTCGCGCTCGCGCCAGTACTCGAGGCGCATCCCTCGCGACCACCTCCACCGCTCACCACCGCACCATGTTCGCCATGACCACCCGCGTCGCGACTCCCGTCGTGGCGTCCGCCGCGCCCCGCGCCTCGGCGTCCCGCGCGCGCGCGTCCGCTTCGCGCGTCTCCCTCAACGCGCCTCAGCCCGCGCGCCTTTCCGTGCGCGCGCGCGCGGAGGAGTCCTCCGCGGACGCCCCCGCGGACGAGGAGGACTTCGAGTCCCGCCTCGGCGTCCTCCGCGGCAAGCGCTCGAAGCGCGCGCCGGTGGACCCCGCGGCCAAGGCGGCCGGCGACGAGACGCCCGCGCCCAAGGCGCCTCCCAAGGGGCAGCGCCGGAAGGGCGTCGCGGATTTCACCGTCGTGGGCTCCGTGGAGGAGCCCGCCGGCGCGAACTGGGGCGCCGAGGAGATCGTGTACGAGGGCCCGCCCGCGCGCGGCGAGATCATCGCCAACGTGGCGATGTCCTGGACCCTGGTGTGGCTCCCGCTGACCATCTCCGCCATCGGCCGCGGGCTGTGGGCGTCGTACAAAATCACCGACAAGCGCGTCGTCGTCATGTCCACGTCGCCGCTGCGCACCGAGCGCACGGACGTGCCCATCGAGGAGATCGTGGACGTCATCGCCATCGGCCGCGGCGTCGGTCTGTGGGGCGACATGGTGATCACGCTCAAGAACCAGGAGAAAATCGAGCTCAGGTCGCTGCCCGACTTCAAGAAGCTCGAGGAGCACATCAAGAGCAGGATGGGCGAGGCGGATCCCGAGTACGCGAAAATCTAAAACGACGGAGTCCGTCGCGAAACAAGCGTGGCTGACGAAGACGCGCGCTCTTCTAACTAATAACTAATAAACGAATACTACACATACCTCGTCCGTTCGCGAACACGCCTAGCTAGTCGGTGAGACGCACGAACGCGTCGCGACGACCGTCGTCGTCGTCGTCCTCGAACGGCCACTCCGGAAGC
>Ga0181561_10003758_pt1 | contig 13306 bp, 8 predicted proteins | sample 011ome_19_FD_133760 | JGI IMG/M metagenome (GOLD analysis project Ga0181561, IMG submission 133760) | Coastal salt marsh microbial communities from the Groves Creek Marsh, Skidaway Island, Georgia - 011510BT metaG (megahit assembly) | ecosystem: Environmental > Aquatic > Marine > Intertidal zone...
GACGAAAAAGAAATGGACGTGCGAGTTTAAGCATCTCACGAACAAACACACCGAGTTACCGAATGCTTCAGCTGCTCGTTCCTTGTGGCCTTGCAATTTCTTTCGGGCGTTTTGTTCGTCTCTGGTGTACGTTCTCGACGGACTTCCGCTCAGACGTTTGCGCGAGTGGGGGCGGGAAGACGAGAATCACGTCAGAGAACAAAAAAGAGTCTCGTTGGAAGAAAGGTTTGCGTAGCCTTTGAAACGTCCAGACATCAATATCATCCATACCGATCGAGTGACAACGTTGTTTGATCGAAGAAATCAAAAAAACGATGAAAAAACGAAGAGTGTAAATTTGTATTAGGTGTTCAGTTAAGTAGGGTTGATTAGGGGTTGAAAATTTCTATACTTTCTGCGAGATTACCCAATCTTCTATGCCTAACTTCGCCACGAATCCTAAGTGTTCTTTTGCTTCGCAAGTCGAAGCTAATGTACCTATCAAGTCGTTTTTCCTCTCGGCAACATGAATCCTTTTCTTTTCGTCTGGTTGTATTAACTCCGCTATTTCGTTTATCGTCTTCAATTTTCCACTTCCCACGTTAAACACGCGCCCGTTTTGTTCAGTCGAGGACTGCGCTGCTAATACGAAAGCTCGTGCGACGTCATCTACGTGCACAAAATCTCTAAAATGGTTCCCGCTACCCTCGATCTTCAAGTCTTCATTCGCTCTGAACTGCTTTAAAAACTTACCAGTCACGACGCCATCCAAACCTTCGCTAGGTTCGTTTGGACCAAAGACCATAAACAAACGCAGGATTATAGTCGGAACATGATAGCTCTCCGAGTATAGCTTCACGACGGTTTCTCCCATGGCTTTCGTTGTAGCATATGGAGAAGTTGATGCGGTTTTCTGTTGCAATACGTTATATTTGGAGTTTTCCTGGAAAGGAAGATTCCTTAAGCTGTTTCCGTAAAACGTTGACGATCCCGCGTATATGAATTTTTGAACACCTTTGAAACTTTTTCGTGCTTTATCATTTTGGTGACCATTCATCCCCAGATGTTGCTTTTTCTTAGAGTTGGTGGGTCCATTGTAACTATCAGATACGGCTCGAGTCTGTACAATTGCTTTCAAAACATTCTCTGTCGCTAGAACGTTCTGCTCTATCGAAAACTGAACGAAATCCACGCCTTTTTTCAGCGATGGCAAAACTTTTGATTGAGCGGCGAGATGAAAGACAACAACAGGTTCATGCTCTTCAATGGTTTTATACACAGTATCGTAGTCGCGGCAATCACCGCGAACAAGCGCAGCTTTTTTAGAGAGGAAACTTTCTTTACCCGTCGACATGTTGTCTAAGACTACGACATCGTATCCGACGCGAAGTAACTCTTTAACAAGTCGGGAACCAATGAATCCTGCTCCGCCGGTGACGAGAGCCTTCGTTTTCGCCACCGGTTTCGGTTCCTTCTCGTAGTGCTCGTGCGTGTATTCACACGCGTCTTTTACTCGCTCTGCTGTCTCTCTCAGAGATTCCTCCCCATTCTCGATGTAATCATCCATGCCATTAGAATCAAATAATCGGAAATATTCTGGTTGTCCTTCTTTCATCCCGTTGCTTTTGCTTTTGAAATCAACAACTTGTTGACCAACCCCACCATTGCGCAAGACCTCTTGAAAGTTCATCGATTCTCGAACGATGAGCGAAGCTACCGTCAAAAGCGATAACGTTATCGCAAGTTTAGTCACGCGACCGTGACCAGACGGGATTGGTTTGAGAATGTACTTATCGTCCGCGCTGTTGCCACTACCTGCGGCGGTATAGATATCGCCTTTGCTCAGGCTTTGCCGCATTTTTCTTTACCTAAATATTTATCTTCAACTGCATCAATTAACTGGGAGCATTGTTTTGCGTGAAAAGCATGACGAGGAGTACTGCACGCGTCTCTATTTCTCTCTCTCTGTGTGTCTTTCTTTATATATTTATCCTAATGTTTCGATCGATTTGTATTCGAAGTCGAAACTGTTCCGTGCGTAAAGTAGCGTGGGAAGAAAAAAGTTGTGTTGTTTTTGCATCCTCCACATCAACGCCATAAAAAAATACAAATTGCGAATGAAGAGGAGAAAGTAAAAACGATGAGAGAGGAAGAGAAAGGAGAAGGAAAGTGGGAAGTCGATATCGTAGATACGCCTTTAGATTTGAACGAGTGCATGGAAAGAGTCTCGGACGATCGCGCCGGAGCGATAGCGAGCTTTGTCGGTGTGACCCGAAACACGTTCAACGGAAAAAGCGTCTCAAAATTAGAGTACGAGTGTTATACCCCTATGGCTTTGAAGAAACTCAACGAGTTGTGCGCGATGGCGTTCACGAAATGGAACGGTAACGATGAGAACAAACAGATTAACGATGGATGTAGCCAACATAGCAAAGCAGCAACAAACGCAATTCAATCATCGAGTTGCGAGGATGAGGAAAAAATGCACGACGAAAGCGAGACAGTTACGGGAAAAGGTGTTGGCGACGATAATATGAGCAATAAGAATCAAGCTCATGATGGTCTCTTAAAAATAGCAATCAAACATCGGACTGGAACGGTTCTTGTTGGTGAACCGAGCGTTATAATAACGGTTTCATCAGCGCATCGCGAAGCTTCCTTGGACGCGGTCAAATGGTTAATAGACGAACTCAAAGCGACGGTGCCAATTTGGAAAAAGGAATTCTTTGAGGATGGCGAAGTATGGAAAGAAAACAGCGATCAACGCTTGAAACCCTCGCAGAGGGGGTATGCCAAAGTATCCACTTGAGTATTATCTGCTATTATTAATACAACTATGGGCACAACTCGCAAACTATCCATTCATTTTTTTCATCGTTGTCATCGCTACTTGCGCGGGTCTCTTCCTCGCTCTTTCGTTGCCGGCTATACAAATATCGTTTATTTCCTTTCAGCTTTAGATGATCGATGCGGCTTACATCTACGGTGACGAGACAAAAGTTTTCAAGCACTTTTTCTTTCGGCCACATGTTTTCGTATTCGTCCTCGTCTTCTATCAGTCTGTCGACATCGTAAACTTCCTCGTGCTCCGGCAGACGCGGTTGCCCTGGTTGTGGCCATGCAAACTGTCCTCTCGCGCCTGGCCGCATTTTTTTCCATGAAATTGAACGGTCTTTGATGTCGATCTCATCGGTCGATTCGTTCGTGATGACGTGAGCAAATCCACGCAGTCTGAACTGTTCCCTACTCTTAGGGAAATACCAGCATATTTCGCACTTGTTGTTGACAGCAAAATCACCTACTTTCTGAGAACGCTTATCGGTCACGAACGTGACTTTCGTCGGGTCTCGGTCAAGAAAACCTCTAAACACAACCGTACGGATTGCTGGGAAGCCACCATCATCATCGTCTTGATCGTTCGTCGATGCATTTGCTCGCGTCGTCGCGACTTGGATATATTTTGCATTTGGAAGCGACTTGTTTGCGTCCAACGCTTTCTTCAAAGCAGCGCGCCACACCTGCGAGGTACACTTCGTCGCCGCAGTTGAAGCGCTCAAAGCTGCGTTATGCGCCATATCCGTTGATGTGGACTGCCCTCGTTCCTTTCGTTGATACTTTATGTATACTACTCGGACTCGGTGCGTCGGCGCGTGTTCTTTTTCTCTCGTCTTTTTGGCACCCGGTCTCTTTATTCTGTTTTTCTCGCGCGTGCTAAAACATGATAGCCGGCCGGCTACGATATATGTGCTTTCACACAAAAAAAGAAACAACTCTTCATTGCACGAGACGTTTATTTATCTTCTCGAAACAACGTCGTTCTCCCTCACACGAAGGGCGGTCGGCGCATCCATCTCCACGCAAACAACAGAGCTCGCGAGCAGTGACGAAAAAGAGTAGTTCACGCGCGTTCATCATGTGCATCGCAGCGACGACGGCACCAACGGCGAGGCGTCGAACATCGCTGTTATACGAGCAACACAAATCGAGAGCGAAATTTAGGTGGAACGTTGTCAAGTTTCTGTTCGCTCTACTCGCAATTTGGTACGTCAAGTGGACGACAGGGAGGGTATTTGAAGGAACAGACAGATCGTACGGAGGAGCGAGCGATGTCGCATCGTCTTCGCACCGGAGAAAAAACCATCCAGTATCTCTCCTAAAAGCAAACTCAGATTATACAAGCACTAGTGATGATTACTCGAATACGCAAGCAGAATACGACGACTCGACTAGCGAAGACCAGCAACAACAACATAGAACACAAAATCAACAGAAAAGCTCGGGCGTCCCGGACGCATTACCTGTTACACGAGCTATTCCGAGACCTATATGCGGCGCGCACAATCAACCTTGCGCGCATGGAACGTGCAACGACGACGAAACTATGTGCACGTGCTCAAAGATATACGTAGGCGATTTGTGCGATAGTCCAATCAAATTGTCCGGAAAGAAACTTGGAGGCTCGCTATTGCAAAGCTGGAACTTGCCTTACTCCGGCCCAATCATCATGTCGAAGTATAACTTGGGCAAGCACATGAACACGAGAAAAACGGGCGTTTTGCAATTGGATTTACCAAACGAAGTTCCTAGATTTTTAGGCCCGATTGGCCCGCCTTTGCTTAAAATATTACCAAGCGATGATATATTTCGAGGAAATAGGCTCTTCTTTCCAACTTGCGCGGTAATTGGCAACTCTGGCTCTATGAAATCGCGCGTAAATAGAAACCGCGCGGCAGAGATTGATGCTCATACCGTCGTCATACGATTCAACGACGCAAAGACAGACTCGAATTTTGGCGATATTGTTGGAAGGAAAACGTCAATCCGTGTTGTAAATGCAAAGCATTTTGGGTTTCGCGAGACGGATGATGAGTTCGTCGTGCAACAAATGCGTTCTCCGCAAGCGTTCCGGTCGTTCATGGGCGAACACAGAAGGAATCCTGGAACCCCTTTGTATGCTTTGCATCCCGATTTCGCGTCGTACGTAATAAAATCGTTCCCAAAGATTCAAACGAGTGTTGGTTTTCAAGGAATTTTGATGGCAATGATGTCTTGTGGAACAGTAAACGTGTACGGTTTTTCTCTCGGACCGAATGAAGGCTTTTCGCAATCGTATTATAGACCAGATTCGGACGAAGACCTTGACGCCGACGATGACAGCAGTAGAAATGCAGAAGTTCAAATGCTTCGTAAACGGGAGCAAACGGAATGGAAGGCTTTGAGCGCGATGAACGGGGCGGGGCTGATTACATTCCGCGATAAATGCGTAGAGAATTGTCACGTGAGTCGATCGCGCTGCGGTCAATGCATGAAAAAACAAGAAAAGGTGATCACCGGTGAAGTGGACGATGACGACGACGACGTCGAGAATAGTAGTAGCAATGATGATGTAGAAGCGGAAGAAGAAGGAGCGTAAATCGATCGATGTAATTTTCAAATTTGCATAATGATTATACTATTTCCACGGTTTTAAAATCGGAAGCAATATTACTAGAAGCACAATCATCATCAGTATTGTGAATACACACGCCCACTTGCGCGTGTTTTTTTGGTACTCACGAGCACTCACCAACGCTACTTGGCCTTGCTTCACGTACTCGGTCGACTTTGACACTTGTTCCTGAATGTCATCTATCATTTCTCCTTGCGCATCTACAAGAACGCTCATGTCTAAAAAGATCTGATGTAAATCTAACAGCTTCCGCTCTAACTCGCGCACAGCTTTGTGACGCTCTTGAATCTCTTCAACGGTATCGAGTATCAAACCTCTGCCTTGATCTAAAATCGCTTGTTTAAACATTTGCTCATCGGCGCCGTTTTCAATCATCGATTCGAGTTTCTCTTCCTCTATTTGTTCACCAGTCAACGCAAAGAATCGCCTCTCGATGACTTCTTTGTGTTCCGTGCGTAACTTCTCTCGAAGGACTTGAAACTCGGCCATCTGTTCCTTCAATTTCGTTTTCAAAGCATTCGAAACAGTTTCTCTGGTTTGTTTCTCGCTCCCATCCGCGCTTATCTTTTTCTCTCGCAGCAACCTTTTCAAATCTTCGTCCATGTTTTGCACGCGGAGTTTCGCTTCCCGCGCTAACGTTTTCGCCTTCTCCGAGCATCTGTTCATTTCGTCCTTTATTTGTGCCATCTCTGAAGATTTTAACGCGGACTTTCCGCGTTCGTGGAGTTGATGCAAGTTCACAAGCTGTTTTCGTATATCCGCAAGAAGGCCCTTAATCAATGTTGCATCCTTCAGGAAAAGTTCCATCGTCGTTGGAGACGATGTCGTCGATGTCTCTGATGAAACACCCCTTTCAACATCAACAAAATTTTCTTCGTTGCCTTTTGCTAAAAAACGATTCGTTTGTTTGTTGTTCGTTTGTTGAGCTCTGTCATCGGATCCTGACTTTTTAATCTCTCCGAGCAAATCGTTCATGATTATTTTCGCAAACGTGCGAAGAACTTCTATAGGGATTGATTTGTTCTTGTTACAAGTTTTGTTGTGGAGCGCAAAGTTTTTGAAAGAAGCAGCAGAAGAAAAAGCATCAAATAAGTACACCACAAATCACACCTGAATTCAAAAATATCAAATTTCGAACAAGTACCAATGAAACGATGAAAGAACGTAAATGAGCTCCTGTGCAGTGTGTTTCGACATCGCGTCGGGTAAATGTGTCGCATTATCCGAGTGCGGCCACGTATTTCATCCTTCGTGCATAACTAAATGGTTTGATATAAAAAAGAAAAGCAGTCGTGATGGATTCTGCATTCCAACAGCACCTTGCGTCGTTTGCAGAGTTGCCTTTGACATAAGCGCGGCGATTCCGGTATATTTAGATGTTCCGTCATCTGCACTTAAAGCAACTGGGACGACAACGACGAGGGTCGATACTCTTGCAAAAAAGAGGAAGAAGAAGAAGACGAAATTCGAGAAGAAGGAAAGAACGAGAAGAAGAGCTGAAGAAGATGCTTTTGAGGATGTTGTCGTATTGGTTAGCGATACGAGTGATGGAGAAGAGAGTGACGATGACATCAGTGCTGAAGATGTCGATGAGGAGCAACGCGAGTTAGAAAACGAAAACGCAGAACTTCGTCGGCTTTTATTTGAAGAGAAGCGAAAAACGCGCGAAGCGGAAGATGCCGTTGTTTTGAATAGGTGTAACAGCGACGCATTCGCGCAGAGTAAGCTTCAACTAGAATCACTGCACGCGGAGTATATGCAAGTACAAGAAGAGAGTCGAGTTGCAAAGGCGCGTGAAAAAATCGCGATGGACAAGGCGAAAGCTTTTGAATCGCGGGTCACGAAAGCCGAGTCAGACGTAAAAACGCTTCGAAGCGAAATCGCGGCGTTGAAGCACCAAAGAAAGGTAGAGATGGACGTCTTTTCGGATAACGATGCGCTGAACAGTAGTCGCTTTTTTGAAGAGGAGCAAATTGCTCGATTAATGGATCAGAAGGATAAACGAATGGCGCTCGAATCGCTGGTTCGTTCTCTACGGATGAAAGCGAAATGTTTCGTGGCGCTTCAAGACGAATACAACAAAGTTGTTAAAAGGGCGAGGTTTGCTGAAAAATCACTTCGAGATTTAGAAATGAAATACGCGAAGCGTAAAGCGAGAGAAAAGCAATCGAAAGAGGAGTTGCGAATTTTTATGTTGCAAAGCGAAGTAGCAGAGAACACCTCGAAGAGAAAACTTGATATAAAAGAGAACATTGACATTGTTGTTGGCGATAACGACGTCGATAATAACGACGACGACGACGACGACGACGATGATGATGACCTCCTGATTATCGAAGACAATGGGGAGAGCAAGAGCGTTTTTCGCGATGCTTCGAATAGCAAAGGGAGAAAAGCAACGCTAACGCGCGCGAGCGGAAACGTAAAGGGTAGCTTTAAAAGAAAGAACAATGATAACGGAGGTTCTTTTATTCGAAACGGCGACGACGGCCGAGGCGGAAGAGCGACGATTTTGAAAACATCAACTGGGGAGCTGTATGAGCGGAAGCCCAACAACAAAGCACGTCCAGCAAGTCGAGGTGAAATGATGTTGCAGAAGAATCTCTCCACTTTCGTGCAAAAGCGACATCAGGTTAAACAGAACAGCAGTACATAGCTTAGATTGCTCTAGTTTTTCTTCAGTTGCTTACTTTTTTCCGCAGAGGCTGTCACGGCTTCAATTACTGCGGAACGAAATCTGTTCTTTTCGAGTTGGCGCATGGCCGATATCGTCGTTCCTCCAGGTGAACACACTCTATCCTTTAACTCTCCAGGATGTACTTGCGTTTCGAGGCAAAGCTTTCCTGCGCCGATTACGGTCTGACAGGCGAGTTTCATCGCAACATTTCGAGAGAGACCATTCAAAACGGCCCCATCTGCCAAAGCTTCGATGAACGCAAACACGTACGCTGGCCCAGAGCCGGAAACACCGACGACGGCGTGCATCTGGCTTTCTTCTACGATGACCGATAAGCCAAGATTTGAAAATAACGATGAAACCATCTTCACCGTGGCGAAACTCGCCGTCTTGCCTCCACTGCACGCGATCGCACCTTCTCTTACAAAACACGGCGTGTTGGGCATCACTCTGACTACCGAAGGTGTCGGAAGTAGGTCGTTGTTGTTATCATTCGTATCATTTTTGTTGTCATTGCTTTCATTGAACCCAGAATCGTAAAAAACTTCTTCGCCTTCGAGTTGTGCAGCCGCTATAATCTTATCGCTCTGGTATTCATCGTCGTCGTCATCGTCGTCGTCATTTCCACCGTCGTCGTCATCGTCGTCGTAAGATGTATTGCTATTGCTATCTCTATCTTTCTTTCGTCCGCCAAGGTTAAACAGACCTTGAGACTTTGTGCTTCCGTTGCTCCCATCGCTTCGGCTTCCGTGTTCCCTCGATTTCGTATTGGTTCCAATATTTAAATGTTTTTCAATGTCAGATGTTTTAATGCCCGCGGCAACGGAGACGAACACGTGCCATGGTTTTACCCTCGGTTTGATCTCATCCAATATGCTCAACATTTTATTCGGTTTGACGCACAAGAATATAATATCGGACTCGTCCAACACAGCCGACGCGTTTGAGACGATATTCTCGATGCCCAACTCTTCTTTAAACAGAGACGCACGACCATTACTTGTTTGATTCTTTCCTCCATAGCACGCGATGAATTCGCTCTTTACGACTTTGGCGTCCAAAAAGCCTCTCGCCATCGCTTCGGCCATAGCGCCACACCCGATGAACCCAAAACGCAGCGGTTTTTGGTTTTGGAGGACGCGAGCCGACTTGTTCGCATCTCTTTCTATGAAAGAACGATGGCTGTCACTTGCTCCACTACCACCATCACCACCACCAGCAGCAGCATTAGATGTCATGTTTATAACTGCGGCGTGCCGTTGTCGTCCTCCTTTCACACGCGTCGTTCCTCTTCCGCACGCGTTATTTCTTCTCTGAGAGTTCGTTAGAATTAGGTAGGAGGAGGTTTGTAGAGCACGTTTTCCGCTCAACAGCCTCTGGCTGCTTGGATGGAGAGAAGACGTTAAAAACGGCGATGCGACGCATTTGATAGACGAGGGAGCGATGGGTATCATTCGTGCAAAGCTCGTATTAAGGAATTGCGGCGCGTTAAGTAGTGTCGCTGATGGTGATTGGATACAAAAGAAGTTTTGAATAATGAATAAAAATGTGCATCAGGTTTTCGTTTTCCTGTTTTGCTTTTCGTAGAGCGAGAAAATAAAAAGTTCTCCAAAACAACAACAAACACAAGAAAGAGGAGAAGGGACGGGAAATCTTCTTCTCCGCGCAGAGGAGAGCCTTTTTTTATCTCGTTTCGCCTTCTCGCATGCGCGTCCTTCTCGACCGGATTTAATAATATTCGCTAAAAACGGAGGAAGAAGAAGAAGAAGAAGAAGAAGAATGAATGTGCTCGTTTCCGGTGGGTCCGGGTACCTCGGGCAGTTTCTCATCGAGCGTCTGTTGACGTTGAAGGAAATAAACGCGGTGCACTACACGTGTTCGTCGGAAAGTTCAAAACTCCCGGATAATATACACGAGCAACACAAGCTAAGATTAGTTTGCCACGCGTGTGACTTTGAAACTGGTGCAGGCGTGGAAGAATGCGTCGAGAAAGCGTCCAAGGGAGAGTATCTCGAAGGCGATAAAAACTTAAAACTTGTCGTCAACTGCACGGCGCTTTCGCAACCGAAACAGTGCGAAGAAAACGAGGAAAGAGCACGTAAAATAAATGCCCCGACGTATTTATGTGAAGCTCTCGTGAAGAAATATGGAAAGGGAAGTGAGAAGAGAGTTCCTTTACTCGTCCACATGAGCACAGATCAAGTGTTCTGCGGTTCGTACTCGAACACTCGAGAAGACGATGCGCGAGAAAAGGCGTTTGAACCGATAAATGCATACGGTCGTTCAAAAAAGTATGCGGAAACGTACTTACTCGAAAACTATGACCAAAACGCGCTCATTATATTACGCTCTTCGGTAATCACGGGACCTCAGCCGCCTTATCGACGCGTCGAACGGCCTTTGTTTCTAGATTTCATCGCGAGAACTTGTCCTCCAAACACGCGTAGTCAAAGCCGAGAAGGAGAAGAGAATGAAGAAGTAAAAGATGAAAACGCGGTGGAGTTTTGGACGGATGAATATAGAAATCCAGTATCTCGTATTGATTTGACCGAGGCTATCGTGTACTGCTTTGAAATTTTCGTAGGGTTACGCCGAAAACGCGATGTTTCTACCTTTTTGTTCGAGGAAGGAGGGGGTGGGTCGAAAAGTGCTCCCATTTATCACGCCGGAGGACCGGAACGTTTGAGTCGTTACGACATGGTCACCGTATTTTGCAACACCATGAGAGCGAGCAAGAAACGCGCTAAACCTGCAGAAAAGAGTAAAACCACGTCTTCTAGCGCGGCTGCCGCGGTTAAAACTCCGGCTGATATTAGCATGGACAGCACAAAATTTATGACAGTTTTACGTAACGGCGTCAAACTGAAATCCTTCCAGGAACAGGTTTTAGATTCGACGACGGTGTATTTAAGCGCAGTTCTAGGAAAGTCGCGATGAACTGAATTAACGGGTGATTCACCGGAGAAAAGCTATGGCGCGTTGTAATTATGTATGTTTGAGAATATGTTGTACCACTGGTAACCTTCACATTTAGAAAAAAAAACTTGTTCGCTAAAAACTTAAAGCTCATCTTTCGGCGCTTCCTCTTCTTCCGCCGCTGGAGCCTCTTCAGGCAAAGGCTCTTCGGCTTCGGCAACTTCTTCTTCTTCGTCGGGGAACTCGATTTCATCCAAGAGCGGTGCATCTTTTTCAATGCCCATCTTGTCCTTGAGCAAATCAAAGACGCGAGACGCCATGGATTTGGTGTCGTCGATGACAAATCCAGATTCGATGAGCGCAGTTTCAAACATGACAACGGCCAAGTTCTTGGAGGATTCATCCTCGGCATCAGCGTCGTACTTTTCCTTGAGGGCACCAACCAACGGGTGCTTGTAGTTGATTTCCAAGGTCTTCTTCCCCTTCATGTACTGCGCTCTTGAGTCGTCCGATAACGCTTGCGCTCTCATGATACGCTCCATGTTGGCAGACCAGCCGTACTTGCTGGTGACAACGACGCATGGCGTCGTGGATAATCTGTTTGAGATCTTCACGTTCTCAATCGAATCCGGGTATGAAGTCAAAAGAGCTTCTTTCCACCATTTCGTGAACGGCTTGAAGTGCTCCTTCGTCTTTTTGAACTGCTTCTTCTCGTCTTCATCCGCGTCCCCAAATTTCATGTCTTCCTTGGAAGCGTTGGAAAATTTGAACTCATCGAATTCCGTCAAGTTTTGCATCGTGTACTCGTCAATCGGATCGGTGAAGTAAATAACTTCAAATCCTTTCAATAAGAGCTTTTCGAGAAACGGCGATTTCTCCAAGGCCTCTTGGGATTCGCCGGCGACGTAATAAATGCTCTTTTGTCCTTCCTTCGTTCTCTCGACATACTGTTCCAAAGAGACCAATTTGTCTGGAGATTGATAGGTGTAAAAGCGGAGCAACTTTGCCAATCGCGTTCTGTTCGAGGCATCTTCGATGATGCCCAATTTGATGGCTTTGCCGAACGATTTCCAAAACTTTTCGTACTTTTCATTCGCGACAACCTTGGCCTCTTCGTCTTCGCTTTCGTTATCGTCATCCTCGGAGTCGTTGCCTTCTTCGGCGAGTTTGCGAATCATGTCCAACGCTTTTCTCACGAGCTTTTTCTTGATTGTTTTCAAAGAAGTGTGTTGTTGCAAAGTTTCTCGAGAAACATTCAACGGAAGCGTATCGGAATCAACAATCCCTTTAATGAAAGAGAGATACTTCGGTAAAAGCTCATCGAATTCATCAGAGATGAATACTCTTCTCACGTACAGCTTCAGCGCGGAAGCTTTTCCATAGTAGTTGTCGTACATATCCGACGGAGCGTTTTCCGGAATGAAGAGAATAGCTTTAAACTCAACATCGCCTTCGGCTTTGAAATGGGAGTACGTCAACGGATCGCTCTTGTCTTTCGACAAAGCCTTGTAAAACTTAGAATATTCTTCCGGTTCGATTTCGGAGGAAGATCTGAGCCAGATAGCTTTCGAGTCGTTGAGTAAGACCCAGTCCCAGACGGTTTTCGTCACCGTTTTCGTTTTGGGTTTGTCGTCGTCCTCGTCTTCCTCGTCGTCGTCCTCGTCGTCGTCCTCATCCTCATCCTCATCGTCGTCCTCATCCTCATCCTTCTCTTCGTCGGACTTTTCTTCATCGTCGTCTTCGACCGGAACTTCTTCGGTCTCTTCCTTAGACTCCCACATGTAAATCGGGAAGTTGATAAATTCAGAGTATTTTTCGACCAAGTCCTTCAACTTGCTCTCTTCCAAATACTCTTGCGCTTCCTCTTTGAGGTAAATCTTAATCTCCGTGCCTCTACCGAGCGCCTCACCTTCGGTATCTTCAGAAATGGCAAAGTTACCGTCGGCTTTAGATTGCCAGATCCATTGCGTATCGTCGCTGTTCGACTTGGTGCGCACTTCCACAAAGTCAGCGACCAAGTACACAGAGTAGAAACCGACGCCAAACTGACCGATGAGAGACATGTCGCCGCCCTTTTGCATTTGCTCGAGGAATGCAGACGTACCAGATTTAGCAATAGTACCCAAGTTGTCCTTGATTTCTTGCTTGGACATCCCAACCCCTTTATCGCGGATGGAAATAAGTTTTTGGTCTTTGTCGATTTTGATGCGAATGTCGAGCTGAGCGGCGTCTCCTTCGCCCAACTGCGACGCATCGGTCAAAGACAAGAAACGAATCTTGTCCAA
>Ga0181561_10003762_pt1 | contig 13294 bp, 14 predicted proteins | sample 011ome_19_FD_133760 | JGI IMG/M metagenome (GOLD analysis project Ga0181561, IMG submission 133760) | Coastal salt marsh microbial communities from the Groves Creek Marsh, Skidaway Island, Georgia - 011510BT metaG (megahit assembly) | ecosystem: Environmental > Aquatic > Marine > Intertidal...
CCTTTGGTACGGCTGTGCTAATCAAGCCGGCGAAGACAATCGTAACGTGGGCCGCATGAGCGCGCTGTTGGCGGGGCTGCCGGTCTCGGTTCCGGCGGTGACCATTAACCGGCTGTGTGGTTCCGGTATGGACGCAGTGGGGTCCGCCGCCCGTGGAATTAAGTCGGGCGAGATTCAATTAGCCATTGCCGGTGGCGTTGAGTCGATGAGTCGCGCTCCTTTTGTTTTCGGTAAGGGCTCATCAGCTTTCGATCGAAATATTCAAACCTACGACACCACGATTGGTTGGCGCTTCGTGAACCCGGCGTTTAAAAAGGCGTGGGGTACCGACTCCATGCCCGAGACCGCCGAGAACGTTGCCGAGCAGTTCAACATATCCCGAGAAGATCAGGATGCCTTCGCCCTGCGATCCCATCAGAAAGCATTGGCCGCGCAGGATGCTGGACGCCTCGCCGAGGAAATCGCTCCGGTGGTGATACCCCAGAGAAAACGAGATCCCATCACCGTCGACACCGACGAAGGGCCGCGTCGTGAAACGTCCCTCGAACTTTTGGCTAAACTTCCCACCCCGTTTAGAGAGGGTGGCACGGTAACCGCCGGCAACGCATCAAGCGTCAACGACGGCGCCTGTGCGCTGCTGGTGGCCTCTGAGGATGCCGCGCGTGCACATGGTTTAACGCCAAAGGCGCGGATCGTCGCCATGGCAACCAGTGGGTTAGAACCACGCATTATGGGTTATGGGCCCCTTGAAGCCAGCAACAAAGTGCTAGCGCTTGCGGGTTTAAGCATTGAGCAGATGGATGTTATTGAGCTCAACGAAGCTTTTGCAGCCCAGGGTTTAGCGGTTATGCGCGGGTTGGGTTTGCCTGATGACGCGGAACACGTGAACCCCAATGGCGGTGCCATCTCTATCGGCCATCCGCTGGGTATGAGCGGGGCTCGGCTGGTGACCACCGCTACCTATGAGCTACAGCGGCGCGGCGGCCAGTACGCCCTGTGCACTATGTGTATTGGCGTTGGGCAAGGCATCGCGCTGATTATCGAACGAATTTGAAGTTAACTTGAGTGGAGCAGCAACATGACGGACAACGTAGTAGCACTGCCGAGTGAAGAGCAGTTTCAAGCTCGCATTGATGCGGAAGAGAAGATTGAACCCAAGGATTGGATGCCGGAAAAATATCGGCAAACCTTGATCCGGCAGATTTCCCAGCACGCCCACTCAGAGGTGATTGGCGAGCAGCCTGAAGGAAATTGGATCAGCCGAGCACCTACCCTGGAGCGCAAGGCCATCTTGCTGGCTAAGGTTCAAGACGAGGCGGGGCACGGGCTGTACCTGTACTCTGCAGCTGAGACCTTGGGTATTACCCGTGAAGAGCTGATTGACCGTCTCCACAAGGGCACCAGCAAATACGCTTCAATTTTCAACTATCCCAGCATCACCTGGGCAGATATCGGTGCCATCGGTTGGTTAGTAGACAGTGCCGCCATTGTTAATCAGGTGTCGCTGCAAAATACCTCTTACGGTCCTTATGCCCGGGCCATGGTGCGAATTTGTAAAGAAGAGAGTTTTCACCAGCGTCAGGGTTATCACATCATGATGACGCTCATGCAAGGTAGCGATGAGCAAAAGGCTATGGCCCAGGATTCTGTCAATCGCTGGTGGTGGCCTACCCTCATGATGTTTGGCCCCCATGATGGCGAATCAGCACACAGCGCTCAGAACATGAAGTGGAAAATCAAGCGGCGAGCCAACGACGATCTACGCCAGCAGTTTGTTGATCAGGCGGTACAGCAGGCCCATGCCATCGGTCTGGAAGTGCCCGACCCCGACTTAAAGTGGAACGAAGAGCGCGGTCACTACGACTTTGGCCCCATCGATTGGGCTGAATTCGAGCGTGTTGTCTCTGGCAACGGGCCCTGCAATCGCCAGCGCCTTGCACACCACGTCAAAGCTCACGAAGAGGGCGCGTGGGTGCGGGAGGCAATGGCGGCTTACGACGCGAAACGTCGCGCTCGCAAGGCCAACGTCGCTTAATTGTTACTGGGGGAATGATCAATGTCCGATCACATGCAGTTGTATGAAGTTTTTATCCGCTCCCGTCGCGGCCTGGATCACAAGCACGTTGGTAGCCTTCATGCAGACGATCCTGAGCAGGCGCTTGAGTACGCCCGAGATGTCTACACCCGCCGCAGTGAAGGCGTGAGCATTTGGGTAGTGGCTTCCAAGGACATCACTGCGTCGCAGGAGTCGGACTGCGAGAGTTTTTATGATCCCCTCGATGACAAGCCCTATCGTCATGCTTCCATGTATGAGATGCCCGAGGGAGTGGATAGCCTGTGACAGAACGAGCGGATATCTCTCGCTACGCGGTGCGACTCGGTGATGACGCCCTAATTTTGGGGCACCGGGTTTCCGAGTGGACCAGTCGAGCCCCATTTCTTGAAGAAGATTTGGCGATGACCAACGTGGCACTAGACTATGTGGGCCGTGCCCGCATGTTCTACCAATACGCGGCGGAGTTAGAGGGGGGGGACACAACCGAGGACACCTTCGCTTACACCCGAGACGCGAGAGCATTCACCAATTTGCTACTCTGCGAATTGCCCCGCGGTGATTTTGCCCACAGCGTTGTGCGCCAATTCTTTTATGACGCTTATGCGTTACCAATGCTGCAGGCTCTCAAGGGTAGCTACGATGACCGGCTGGCGGCTATCGCGGCCAAAGCCGAAAAAGAGAGTACCTACCATCTGCGTCGCGGTAGGGAGTGGATGCTGCGCTTGGGGGATGGGACTGAGGAAAGTCACGCCCGTATGCAGGCGGCGGTCGACGAGTTGTGGGGTTATACCCACGAGCTGTTTGAGGTAGACGAGCTTGAGGAGCGCCTCATTGATTCAGGTATAGCCGCTGATCCCCGTCTGTTTCAGCACAATTGGCATGACAACGTGGCCCGGGTTTTGACGGAAGCCACGTTGAGCCTTCCCGAAGCCGACTGGTCTATCCGGGGTGGACGCACGGGGCACCATACCGAGCATTTGGGCTATCTACTGGCCGAGCTGCAGTTCATGCAGCGAGCTTATCCCGGACTTAAGTGGTAAAAGGCGAGTATCGTGATGACTCAAGTGGCTGATCTGATTCCCTTGCTCCCAGAGGAGGAGATGGCGCGCCGACTGCGTCGGGCCAACTCGCCAAATCCTGAGTTGTGGGATCTTCTTGACGCCGTGATGGATCCCGAGATTCCCGTTATTACTCTCTATGAGCTGGGCGTTTTGCAGAACGTTGAGCTGCGCGGTGACAGCGTGCACATCGTGATGACGCCAACATACATCGGGTGCCCTGCAATGACGGTCATGGAGGAGGACGCCCGCGCCGCCTTGGCCCAAGCAGGCTATCTCAACGTGGAAGTCGAAACCCGCCTGGCACCTGCATGGACAACAGCTTGGCTCACGCCAGAGAGTCGGCGCAAGATGGCCGCCTACGGCGTTGCCGCCCCAGATGGTGATAAAGCGGCATGTCCCCAGTGCGGCAGTGAGGATGTTGCTGTCATCAGTGAATTTGGTTCAACGGCGTGTAAGGCGCTGTATCGCTGCAAGGCTTGTAGCGAACCCTTTGACGTGTTTAAGGCGATCTAATTATGTCGACAGGTGCTTATCATCAGCTGACTGTGTCGGAAGTTACACCTGAAACAGACCAAGCGGTGTGTGTAGGGTTTAATGTTCCCGATGGACTCAAGGATGCCTTTCGATTTAGGCCGGGTCAGTATTTGACGCTGCGTGCCAACATCGACGGCGAAACCGTGAGTCGATCTTATTCAATTTGTGTTGGTCCGGGCAGGGACGCTTTGAAGGTTGCCATCAAACGGGTTGAGGGAGGCTTGTTTTCTAACTTTGCCAATGATCAGCTCAAGGTCGGATCAACCCTTGACGTGATGCCGCCCCAGGGACATTTCTGTGTCGATGTGGATCCGCAGAAGGCCCACAACTACCTGTTCATCGCAGCTGGCTCGGGTATTACCCCCATTATGTCCAATATTGAGGCTGTGCTAGAGGCGGAACCCCAGAGCTCCGTTACCTTGCTATATGGCAACCAGCGAACGTCGACGATTATGTTTCGTCAGACATTGTCGTTCCTTAAAAACCGCTACCTAGATCGATTCAACTGGATCAATATTCTAAGTCGCGAGGCCCAAGAGGCCCCCATTCTTAATGGGCGGCTGGACAACAAAAAAGGTGCCGAGCTCAATCGCCAGTTAGTGAAGTTGAATCAGTTTGATTTGTTTTTACTGTGCGGTCCTGAATCGATGATTTCGGAGGTGTCCCGGGGCTTAAAAGGCATTGGTATTGGAGAAGATCAAATTCGATACGAATTGTTCGGCAGCTCGGCAGAGGATGCGGCGGAGCGAGTGGCACGACATCATGCTCGCTCAGAGGCCTATGGCGGCAAGGTATGTAATGTCACTATTGTCGCTGATGGCCGGACAAACATGATTGAGATAGCGGCTGACGGTGAAAACCTATTGGACGCCGGGATCAATGTGGGTTTGGACTTGCCCTACGCCTGCAAAGGCGGGGTATGCTCGACCTGCAAAGCACTCTTAGTAGAGGGGGAGGTGGAGATGGACATCCAGCGGGGACTCACCCAGGATGAAATTGCGGCGGGTATGATTCTCACTTGCCAAGCGCATCCCATCAGTGATCGTGTCGTTGTAGACTTCGACAAACGCTGGGCCGGAGAGTGACTCAACCGCTGACGGTATTGGCAGCGCAGTGATGTAACCCTGACAAAACAACGATAACAAAGGTTTTTGTATGACAGATCCCAGACTGGCCTATGTACAGCGTAAGACTCGCCGTCGTCTCGCATTTTCCGCGGTGCACTTGGTGCTCTACTTTTCGTTCTCGCTGAATTGGAGCTCTTGGGGAGAGCCCTTGAGCCATCGACTAGGGGTGACTCAGGTCACCGGTTCATTGCTGATGTTCATCCTGTTGGTGCTTATTTTTATTGGCATGGAATTTTTATTCCTGCAAATGGAAAGCAAGGAAACTCAGGAATGAAGACCATGTTCTTATTTCTACTGAGATCAGCTCCTTTGCTGGTGCTGTCTGGTGTCGCAGCGGCGGCCGGCTCAATTGACGGTGAAGTAGAGCAGCAGCCGCTCAACACTACCGCTATCGTTATGTTCCTGTTGTTTGTGGTGATGACCCTGCTGATTACTTGGCGTGCGGCCAAAACCACAACCTCCAGCGCAGCCTTTTATAACGCCGGCGGCAAGATCACCGGGCTGCAGAACGGTGCGGCGATTGCCGGAGATTTTATGTCTGCGGCGTCCTTCCTAGGGATCACAGGTCTGATCTTCGTGGGCGGTTTCGATGGCATGATTTTGTCCCTCGGCGCGTTTGCTGCTTGGCCACTGCTGATGTTCATGTTTGCCAAGCGGGTGCGAAATCTGGGCAGCTTCACGTTTGTCGATGTGGTGTCCCAGCGCTTAGCGCGTGGTCAAATACGAATCGTGGCATCCATTGGCACCATCGCTGTTGTGATCATGTATCTCATCGCCCAGATGGTGGGTGCCGGAAAATTGATCCAGCTCCTGTTTGGTCTGCCTTATGAAGTAGCCGTGATAACTGTAAGCGCCCTCGTTTTGGCCTACGTCGCTTTTGGCGGGATGTTAGCCACCACATGGGTGCAAATCATTAAGGCCACGTTACTGTTAACAGGGGTCACGCTCATTGCGATATTGATTCTGGCGCGCACGGGGTTCAGCTTCAACGAGCTGTTGTCCCTAGCGGTTGAGAAGCACCCCAAGGGCGAGGCTATCCTGTCCCCCGGCGTGGTTTTCAAAGATCCTGTTCAAATAGCCACCATTCAGGTGTCGATGTTATTCGGAACTCTGGGCTTGCCCCATATTCTGATGCGCTTGTTTACAGTGCCTGATATGCGACAGGCCCAGCTGTCGGCTTTTTACGCCTCCCTTTTCATGGGGTATTTCTACCTGATGCTGTTGGTTCTCGGTTTCGGTACCGTGGCCTTTATTTACGGGAATCCCGAGTATTTTGATGCCGACGGTAAGCTCATCGGCGGTATCAACATGGCGGCCATCCATATTGCCTCGGCGATGGGCGGAGATATCCTCACTGGATTTATGTCTGCGGTGAGTTTCGCCACAATCCTCGCGGTGGTTGCAGGTTTAACGGTGTCGGGTGCGGCAGCTATTTCCCATGATTTGTATGCTCAGGTCATCAAGCAGGGTGAACCTGACCCCAAAACTGAGCTGCGCATCACGCGCATAGCCGTGTTTGTCATTGGCTTGGTTGCCGTGGTCTTGGGTATCGCCTTTGAAAATGAGAATGTCGCGTTTATCGCGGTCATGCCCATGGTGACTGCCGCCTCGGTGACGTTCCCGATTTTGTTGCTCTCCATGTTCTGGTCGGGACTGACCACCCGTGGGGCCACCTATGGTGCTATTGCAGGCTTCCTGTCGTCGCTATTGTTAATCGTCTTGGGTCCTCAGGTTTGGGTCTCGGTCATAGGCAACGAGCAGCCACTGTTCCCTTATGATTATCCGGGACTGTTCACCATGCCGTTCGCATTCGCTGTGATATGGCTGGTTTCGGTGACAGATCGCAGCGCCCGGGGAGAGATAGATCGTGCCAACTATCACAGCCTTCTGGTGCGTTCCGAGTTCGGCGAAAAAGCCGCAGGTGAGGGTGCTGTAGGTTAAGGGGTTGGGCTTAGGAATAGGCGTTATCGGCCAATATGTTGACAGCTGTTGTCGACACTAGGCATTGGGCTGGGAACTGACTAGACTGTGTAACATGTTACGGAAAGGGCCGGGCCACAAAGACGGCTAGGGGGAGCGAAAGCTCCTGCGTTAAAAGATAAATAACTAGGCGGCCAAGCGAGGGCAGCCACTACGCAGAGGAAACGTAATGTCTGAATTCAACATGCTGATTAATGGCGAGGCGGTTGGCGCCGACGCAAGCTTTGATGTAATCAATCCCGCCAACGAGCGGGTGATTACGCAATGTCCGATGGCGACGGAAGCCCATCTCAATCAGGCGGTTGCAGCGGCAAGGGCTGCGTTACCGGCTTGGAGCGCTAAATCCATGGATGAGCGACGTGCCATCATTCTGCAAATCGCCGATCGTATCGAGGCGAATATGGTGGAGTTGGCGACGTTGCTCAGCACCGAGCAGGGTAAGCCCATCGAAGGTTTTGCCGGTCTCGGCGCCATGTTTGAGCTGGGCGGGTGCCTGGCATGGATTCGTTATACCGCCACCCTTGATCTGCCAGTGGAAGTCATCCAAGACAATGACGACGCCCGCATCGAGGTCCATCGCAAGCCGGTTGGCGTTGTGGGTTCTATTACACCTTGGAATTACCCGTTGCTCATCACCATGTGGCATGTCATTCCGGGTTTGTTGGCCGGCTGTACGGTAGTGGCAAAACCCTCGGAATACACCCCGTTAACCGTTCTCAAGGCTGCGCATCTCATCAATGATTTGTTGCCTCCCGGTGTGTTGAACGTGGTGACGGGCAAAGGAGATATTGGTGCGGGCATGTCCGCCCACGAAGATATCGACAAGATCGTCTTCACCGGTTCCACCTCTACTGGTAAACGCATCATGGAATCTGCCTCTGGCAACCTGAAGCGCTTGACTCTGGAATTGGGCGGTAACGATGCGGCTATCGTTTTACCGGATACCAACGTCGCAGAGGCCGCAGGGAAAATTTTTGCTACCGCAATGATCAACAACGGCCAGACCTGTGCGGCGCTCAAACGCCTGTATGTCCACGAAGACATCTATGACGAGATGTGTGACGCATTAGCGGGAATTGCAGCAAGCGTGACCACGGGCCCAGCCAGCGAGAGTCCCGATTTTGGGCCTATTCAGAACAAAATGCAGTTCGATAAGGTCTGTGACTTAGCCGAAGCCGCTAAAGCCGACGGTGCAACGTTCATGACCGGTGGTGCGCCCCTCGAGCGGGATGGTTATTTCTTCCCAGTCACAATTGTTCGCGATATCCCCGAGGAGAGCCGTCTGGTTCAGGAAGAGCCCTTTGGGCCCATCCTGCCAGTGGTTAAATTTACGGATGTCGAAGACGCGCTGGCACGCGCTAACGCTGTATCGGTTGGCCTGGGCGGATCGGTGTGGTCCTCCAATATCGAGCAAGCACAAGCGTTGGCCGCGCGTTTGGAGTGTGGTACTGCTTGGGTGAACAACCACGCAATGATTCAACCCGACGCCCCCTTTGGCGGGGTTAAACAATCGGGCTTGGGTGTTGAATTTGGTCGTTATGGATTGGTGGAGTACACCAACATTCAAACGATGAAGATTGCCAAGGGTTAATATTTGGTGCCGAGTGTGAGATCACTCGGCGCTAAGAGACAGAGAGGCGTTCTTATGTTGAAGCGAAAGTATTTGGCGCAGGTGCTGCTGGCGACATCGGCTCTGGCGTCGTTCGGTTTTGTTGCGAACTTGCAGGCAACGGAGGTACCACCCCCGTTGCCTGTTGAGCCGACAGGCATCATAGAGTCGTTGCCCAGCCAGTATCCGCCCGAGTGGTTTTTGGTGCAGGACAGCGCCTTCTTCCATATGTCAGACGGCAAGGTCTACGTGATTGATGCCAGCAAAGACACCGTGGCTGAACAAGTGAAGGGCATGTTCAATAACTCGCTCATGGGCAACATTTTGCAGATTCCTTCTCGCGGTGAGATCGCCTCAGTAGAGACCTTCCACACCCGCGGCACCCGAGGGGATAGGATTGATGTCCTGACATTCTGGGATACCGCCAATTTGAGTCCCGTCGGCGAAACATTACTGCCCTCAGGCAAGCGCTTTATGGGCATGCCCGAGCGAGTGGTTCTGCAGACTCTGAATAAAGACAACTGGCTGGCGGTTTTCAACTTCAGCCCATCAACGTCCATTACCTTGATCGACCTAAATCAGCGCTCGGTCATGGGCGAAATTGCCATTCCCGGTTGTAGCTTCATCTATGAAAATGGCGACATGGGCTTCAGCTCTCTGTGCGCGGACGGTCGTTTATTGACCATTGAGTTGAACGCAGACGGCACCGAGAAAAGCCGGCAACACAGCGATGTGTTCTTCGATTCCGATGATTCACCTATCTTTGAGCGACCAGCCCGGGTTGGTGACATGGCCTACTTCCCCACATTTGACGGCAAGGTTCATCCCGTGGCGATGTCGGGTTCGGCTGCGCAGCCCATGTCTCCCTGGTCTTTGGTGGGCGCAGGGGAAGAGGGTTGGGCTCCATCAGGTATTGGTTTGGACGGTGAAGACGAGCTGGGGCGCATTTATTTCTTAATGAACCCCGAGGCCAATGGCGTCGATGGGATGCACAACGCGGGTGGTGCGGAGATCTGGATTTTTGATCCGGATAGTCGTCGCCGGGTACAACGAATTGCATTGAAGGAGTGGGGTTTGTCCTTTGCTGTTAGTCGTGGCAAAGAGCCAAAGGTGCTGGTCACCAACCCTGTAGATATGAGCGTTGAGCTCTATGACGGCCTCAGCGGTGAGTTCATTAAGAAGATTACCGGTTTCGGCCAGGAGACGCCGCTGTTCTTGTGGGGCGCCCAATAAATGGTCTCGGCTATTCTCGCTACGGGTATCTGCTGTTTTGCCGCTGCGCTGTTTGCACAAGCGGGATGGGGTAAGTTAACCAAGCCCGCGGCTTACGTTGAGACCGTTGCCGCTTATACCGGACGGCCCGCAACGGCCTCTTGGGTGGTTGCTATTGGCGTGTCTGAATTGCTGCTGGCACTGGCGCTGTTATTGCCCGCCAGCCGTATGTGGGGCGTGGCCGCGGGGGGGCTGCTTCTGTCCCTGTATGCCGTTGCCATGATGCGACAGGTCCTGCAGGGGCAGGTGGATTTAAAGTGTGGCTGTAGCGGCCCGGCAGCAGAGACCCGCGTGAGTGTCGCTCTGGTTATTCGCAATCTAGTCGTGGCCGGCGTGCTGCTGCTGACCAGTTTGATCGTAGCCACTCCGGTAGGCATTTCCGGCTGGAGTGTGGGTGTTGCCATGGCCTTGCTCTTGGGGCTGTGTTACGCCGCCACAGACCAACTAATTGCAAATCAGCAACATATGGCGGGAGTGCGGTGATGGACTGGTTGGTAGCTTCTAACATCGCCCTATGGATTGGTTTCATTGTGATGGCAATCATTAACTTTGCTCTGGTTCGTCAGATTGGCGTGCTCTACGAGCGGGTTGCTCCTGCGGGCGCATTAATGGTCAACCGAACCATTGAGGTGGGACAGGCCGCCCCCGCGCTGGAGGCGTTAACGATTACCGATCAGAGGGTTTCGATTGGAACACCTGAGGCTCGCGCTCAGCTGTTGTTCTTCATGTCACCCGATTGTCCCGTCTGTAACGAGCTGACGCCGGTTGTACTGTCGGCGGCAAAGAGTGAAGCGGATTGGATTGATGTGATATTCGTTAGCGACGGCGATTCCCAGGACCACGCAGGCTACGCTCGTCGAAAGGGTATCGAGTTACCCTATGTCGTGAGCGAGTTAGTGGGTAAGAGTTACGGCGTGTCTAAGCTGCCCTATGCGGTATTAGTCGACGAGCAGCAGCGGATTGCGTCACTGGGAATTGTGAATTCCCGGGAGCACATCGACAGTTTATTCGAGGCAAAGGAACGCAACATTGCCTCTATTCAGGACTACATGAACAAGCGTGATGAAGCACGCTTTGTGGAGGTCAAATCATGATGTCATTTCTTGATCGTCTTTTCGAAAAGCAAGCGCGTAGCGTTGCACAAACAAGCTCGCGCCGTGGGATGTTAAAAAAGCTTGGCGGCGCGCTGGTGGGGGCGACAGCTGTGCCTTTGCTCCCCGTCGCGCGCGCGGACAACCACGGCGGTCCGCAGAAGCCCGTTGAACAGGGCAGTGATACTGATTGCGATTACTGGCGTTACTGTGCCATCGACGGCTTCTTGTGTAGCTGTTGTGGTGGCAGCGCGAACACCTGCCCACCCGGCACAGAAATGTCTCCGGTGACGTGGATTGGAACCTGCCACAACCCCGCGGATGGCCGTAACTACGTTATTTCTTACAACGACTGTTGCGGAAAATCTACCTGTGGCGCTTGTCTGTGCCAGCGTGATGAAGGTGATCGCCCCCCTTATCGTCCCGATAAAACTAATGACATCAACTGGTGCCTCGGTACCGCCAGCGCCGCCTACCATTGCTCGACGGCGGTGGTTGTAGGCGTCGCCTTCGAGGAGTGAGGCGCAGTGTTATCTAGGTGTTTGTGGCTTGGCATGGCGTTTTTTGGCCTCATGCTAGCACCAGCAACCCAGAGCGCGGACGTTAATGACGCCCGCGCTCGCTACCACTACCAGATGTTTTGTCAGGGGTGTCATACCCCCGACGGCTCCGGCGCCAACGCGGTTCCCGCGTTAAAGAACCAAATGGGCCTGTTCCTTAGAACCGAAAAAGGCCGAGGGTTTTTGGTACGCGTCCCCGGGTCGGCTACGTCAAAGCTAAACAGTGCCCAGCTGGCCGAAGTGCTGAATTGGAGTCTCGACAATTTTGCGGGTAGCAGCCTGCCAGAGGGCGGTTATGAACCGTACACCGAAGCAGAGGTGGCGCAATTACGGCAGCAGCCGCTGCAGGAAATTGAAAACTATCGAGCGACAGTGTTAGCTGAAATTGTCGCGACAATGCAATAGGGAGCCAAAAATGCTCAATGTTAAGAATGGGTTACGCACGACAGTCGCATTGGTGTTCACGGTGTTTTTCAGTCTGGTCAGTTGGGCGGAGCCCGCAGCCTTAGCTAGCTGTGCGGCCTGCCATGGCAGCGACGGTAAATCCACCGATCCAGCCTGGCCCAATTTGGCTGGGCAACACGAAACCTATTTAGAAATTCAGCTTAAAGCCTACCGCAGCGGCGATCGTAATAACGCGGTGATGAATGGTATGGCGGCCGCGCTGAGCGATGCTGACATTGCGGAGCTGGCGGCTTGGTACGCCGCGCAACCTAGGCTCACTGCTGCCAATGGCGATCAAACTATGGTGGAAGAGGGCCGTAACAGGGCCGGTTATTGCCACGCCTGCCACGGTATGCAGGGCGCCCCGGTGGCGGACGAGTGGCCAATATTGGCCGGACAAAACGCGGCTTACATTGCTGCCCAACTCGCTGGGTTCAAGTCTGGGCTGCGTTACCATCCGTTGATGGTCAACGTGGTAAAGGATTTAGATCCCACCGCAATGGCAGCGCTAGGCGCCTATTACGCGCAAGTGCCTCCTGCGGCTGAGTGAGGCTCCACAATGCCCGGTGAAAGCGGGTTCACCCCCAGTCTTTCTCCGCGCTTTGCGGCCTATGTCCGCGATTATCTTATGGACCGCGGCGTCAATCCCGCGCCGGTTTTTGACGCCTGTGGCATCGATTTCAATTCCAAAGAAGAATACGACACTGCGCTGCCCGTTGAAGCCGTAGCCAACCTATTTGAGGGTGCGGCTGCGATCACACAGAATCCCACCATGGGGTTGTCCATGGGCCAAAACTTTCACTATGAATCGAGCAGCTTGTTGATCGTTGCGATGCTGGCTGCGCCGACCGTGGGTGAAGGCCTTCGCTTTTTGAATGCCTATGATCGGTACATAGATTCAGGCATAAAAACCGCCTTTTATCCCCGCAGATCCCCTACTGAATTTACCGCAGATCTGCTTCATGAGGGCGGTGCCACGCTAGTGCAGCTCAACGATTATCTTATGGCGTTTTTGGTGCAAACCCTCGCGACGGCAACCCGCAAGCAGGTGCCTCTGCTCGAGGTGACTTTTCAGCACGCAGAGCCAAGCGACGAAGCGGTTTTGCGGTCGTTCTTCAACTGTCAGCTAACCTTTGGCGCTGACAGTAACTCCATTCGATTTCACCCGCGGTACTTAGAAGAGCCGTTTTTAACGAGCAACAAGCTGCTGTTCAAAATTCTGAGTAACGCCATGGAAACCTACTTTTCCTTGGGTGAGCACAAAAATGAATTTGTGAGTACCGTCTGTCGACAGATTATGTTGGAGGACAGCCTGCAGAATGCTGACTCGGACACCATAGCGGGTCGGCTTAGCATATCGCCAAGAACGCTTCGAAGAAGATTGGCTGATGAGGGCTACACATTCCAAGAGGCGAAAAGTCTTGCACGCGAGCGTCGCGCGAAATACCTGTTGGCTAATTCCTCTGCCTCGTTAACAGAGATCGCCTATGAATTGGGTTATTCAGAACTGAGCGCTTTCAGTCGGGCGTTCAGAGCATGGGTTGGTGAAACGCCCCAGGC
>Ga0181561_10003764_pt1 | contig 13286 bp, 13 predicted proteins | sample 011ome_19_FD_133760 | JGI IMG/M metagenome (GOLD analysis project Ga0181561, IMG submission 133760) | Coastal salt marsh microbial communities from the Groves Creek Marsh, Skidaway Island, Georgia - 011510BT metaG (megahit assembly) | ecosystem: Environmental > Aquatic > Marine > Intertidal...
CAAAGTGCTGATGGTGTCACGCATCGTACCCTCCGGAATTTGGGCCAGCATGCGCGGTTGGGGGGCGCTTGGCCAGTTGCTGACATGATTTGTCACGCAAGCTTGAGCAGAGGTGAGCATCTTCCCCCCGCCACGGTTTACCGCTAGCCTCGCCAAAAAACCGGAGCGCCCCATGACCGATCATGTAACCACCCACCAAGCCGAAGACGATGCGCGCAACGAAGACATCCAGATCTGGCTGAATGGCCGCGTTGTGCCCAAAGCCCAAGCCATGGTCAGCGTCTATGACAGCGGCTTTATGCTGGGCGATGGCGTGTGGGAGGGGCTGCGCCTTTATAACGGCACATGGGCCTTTTTAGACGAACATATGGACCGCTTGTTTGAAGCGGCCAAAGCCATCGATCTGGATATCGGGCTTACCCCTGCACAGGTGGTGGCCGCATTGGAAGAAACCCGCCATGCCAACGGCATGCACACCGATGCCCATGCCCGCCTGATGGTGACCCGTGGTGTAAAGATGCGGCCCTTTCAGCACCCGTCGCTGTCGCGTTCAGGGCCGACAATGGCGATTATCTGCGAACACTCGCGCCCCAAAATCCCGCGCCCTATTCGGCTGGCCACGGTGCCGCATTTGCGTGGGCTGCCCATGACCCAAGACCCAAAGCTGAACAGCCACTCAAAGCTGAATTGCATTTTGGCCTGTATCGCCGCCGAAAAGGCCGGCGCCGACGAGGCGCTGATGTTGGATGTGCATGGCTTTGTGAATACCACCAATGCCTGCAACTTTTTCATCGTGCGCAAGGGGCAGGTTTGGACCAGCACGGGCGATTACTGCATGAATGGCATCACCCGCCAAAAGGTGATCGACCTGTGCCGCGCAAACGATATCCCCGTTTTCGAGCGCAATTTTAGCTTGGTTGATACCTATGGCGCCGACGAGGCGTTTTTGACTGGCACATTTGGTGCCCAAACCCCGGTTTCCGAAATTGACGGGCGCCAAATAGGCACAGGTCATATGGGCCCGGTGACCCAACGCTTGCGCGACCTTTACAAAGACTTGGTTGCGCGCAGCTGCGCGTAACGCCCCAAAAACAGGAAAAACCAATGCGCATCGCAATGTGGTCTGGCCCGCGTAATATTTCGACGGCGATGATGTATGCCTTTGCCAACCGCCCCGATTGCGCGGCGTGGGACGAGCCGTTTTATGCATCATACTTGGCCGAAACCGGGCTTGCCCACCCTATGGCAGATGCCATCATCGCCCAGCACGAAACCAACCCAGATACCGTGGCGCAGCGCTGTTTGGGCCCGATACCGGGCGAAAAACAGCATTTTTATATGAAGCATATGCCATTGCATATGCTGCCCCATTTCCCGCTGGGCTGGGCCGATGCCTGCGTGAACGTGCATTTGATACGCCACCCAGCGCGGGTTGTGGCCAGCTATTCGGCCAAGCGCGAAAACCCAACCTTGGCTGATATTGGGTTTGCCCAGCAGGTGGCGTTTTACCAGCGCTTTCCTGGCCCGGTGCTGGACAGTGCCGATATTCGGCAAAACCCGGCTGGCATGATAGGCGCGCTTTGCGCCGAGATCGGGCTGGAATTCGACCCTAAGATGCTGGTTTGGGACGCAGGGCCGCGCAGCATCGATGGCATTTGGGCCGCGCATTGGTATCACCAAGTGCACAAATCAACCGGCTTTGCCGGGGCCGAGGGCCCATTGCCCACCCTAGAGGGTGAAAATGCGGCGTTGGCGCAGGCGGCCTTGCCATATTACGATGCGCTGGCTGCGCACAAACTGCAGTGTTAGACACTAAAAAACCCGCCTTTGGCCATGCCAAGGCGGGTTTTTACGGGCTGTAAAGGCAATCAGCCTTTCAGGCGGCGGTTGCGCGCGGCCAGCAATTTCAGGCGCAGCGCATTCAGCTGAATAAAGCCTTGTGCGTCTTTTTGATCATAGGCGCCGGCATCTTCTTCAAAGGTTACATGTGCCTCGGAATACAGGCTGTGATCTGACCAGCGGCCAATGGTGCGGGCCATGCCTTTGTACAGTTTCAGGCGCACGGTGCCTGTGACATGTTCTTGGCTTTTGTCGATCAGCGCTTGCAGCATCTCGCGTTCGGGGCTGAACCAGAACCCGTTATAGATCAGCTCGGCGTAGCGGGGCATGATCGAATCTTTCAGGTGGCCTGCGCCGCTGTCCAGCGTGATTTGTTCGATCCCGCGATGCGCCTCGAGCAAGATGGTGCCGCCGGGGGTTTCGTAAATGCCGCGCGACTTCATCCCAACAAAGCGGTTTTCCACAAAATCCAGCCGCCCAATGCCATGGATGCGGCCATATTCATTAAGCTGGGTCAATAGCGTGGCGGGCGACATGGCCACACCGTTAATGGCCACGGCATCGCCACGTTCGAAGGTAATTTCGATCACTTCGGGCTGGTCGGGTGCATCTTCGGGGTTGACCGTGCGCTGATAGACATAATCGGGCGCTTCTTGTGCGGGGTCTTCTAGCACTTTGCCCTCGGACGAGGTGTGCAGCAGGTTGGCATCCACCGAAAATGGCGCTTCACCGCGTTTATCGCGGGCGATCGGAATTTGGTTTTTCTCGGCAAAATCGATCAGGCGGGTGCGGCTGGTCAGATCCCACAGCCGCCATGGTGCGATCACTTTGATATCGGGGTTCAACGCATAGGCCGACAGTTCAAAGCGCACCTGATCGTTGCCTTTACCGGTGGCGCCATGGGCCACGGCATCGGCGCCGGTGGCGGCGGCAATTTCGACCAAACGCTTGGAAATGAGCGGCCGTGCAATCGAGGTGCCCAGCAGGTACAGCCCTTCGTACAGCGCGTTGGCCCGGAACATCGGGAACACAAAATCGCGCACAAATTCTTCGCGAATATCCTCGATATAGATATTCTCGGGCTTGATCCCCAGCATCAGGGCTTTTTCGCGCGCCGGGTCCAGCTCTTCGCCTTGGCCCAGATCGGCGGTAAAGGTGACCACCTCGCAACCATATTCGGTTTGCAGCCATTTCAGAATGATCGACGTATCAAGGCCGCCGGAATAGGCCAGCACAACTTTCTTGGGCGCGGACATGGGACTCTCCATGGAAAAACTTTTTTCTTGCCGTATCGGTTTTAACGGCCAAGCGCAACATGGCCCCAGCGGGTGAAAACCGGCGCGCAGCATGGCTTTGTACGCAAAAGAATACCGCAAACCCCGCTTGCATTGGCCAAAAATGCGCCGCAAGACAAGGTATGACCAGTTTTCAAGATATGGCCCGCTTGGCCGAACGCGCGATGCGAGAGGTGTTTGCCGAAACGCCGCTGCAGCGTAATGCCCATCTATCCGAACGGTTCGAGGCCGATATCTGGCTGAAACGTGAAGATTTAACGCCGGTGCGCAGCTATAAATTGCGCGGCGCCTTTAACGCCATGCGCAAAGTGTTGGACCGGCGGCCAGACCAACAGTTGTTTGTTTGCGCAAGTGCGGGAAACCACGCGCAGGGCGTGGCCTATATGTGCCAGCATTTTGGGGTGCGCGGTGTCATCTTTATGCCGGTCACCACCCCCCAGCAAAAAATTCAAAAAACCCAAGTGTTCGGCGGTGAGGCCATCGAAATACGCCTGATCGGCGATTATTTCGACGATACTTTGGCCGAGGCCCAGCGCTTTTGTGCGGCCGAAGGCGGGCATTTTTTGGCCCCTTTCGATGATGATGATGTCATCGAAGGGCAGGCCAGCGTTGCGGTGGAAATTGCCATTCAAATGGGGGGCGCGCCCGACCACATTATTTTGCCAGTGGGCGGCGGTGGGCTGTCGGCGGGCGTGCGTGGTTTTTTTGGGGCGCGCTGCCGCTATTCTTTCGTCGAACCAAAGGGCGGGCGCAGTTTGGCCGCCGCCATTCAGGCAGGCCAGCCCGTGACGCTGCCAAAGGTGGACAGTTTTGTTGATGGTGCTGCAGTGGCCCGCATTGGGGCGCGCCCCTTTGAAAAGCTGGCCGATATCCCCACCACTGCCGTGCTTTGCGCCCCCGAAGACCGTATTTGCGTGACAATGTTGGAAATGCTGAACGTCGAGGGCATTGTGCTGGAACCTGCAGGCGCGCTTTCGGTCGATGCCTTGCAGGATGTCGCGGCAGAGATTCGCGGCAAAACAGTGGTTTGCGTGACATCGGGCGGTAATTTCGATTTCGAGCGCCTGCCCGAGGTCAAAGAGCGCGCGCAGCGATATTCAGGGGTGAAGAAATACTTTATCCTGCGCTTGCCGCAGCGCCCCGGGGCATTGAAGGAATTCTTGAATATCCTTGGGCCCGAAGACGATATTGCGCGATTTGAATACCTGAAAAAATCAGCGCGCAACTTTGGTTCGGTGTTGATTGGTATCGAAACCCGGCGCGCAGAGAATTTTCAGCGCCTCTTTGCCCAGCTTGACGAGGCGGGTTTTACCTATCGCGATATTACCGAAGATGCGACATTATCTGAATTCCTGATTTAGGGGTTTGCCCAGCGTTGCAGCGCCAAAACCGAGGCATCAAAAACCTGTTGCAAGGCGGCTGTATCCACGGGCAAGCCCTGTTCGCCCTGCGCGCATAGGCCGGCAAAATCGCGAAAGCCCAGGTTTAGGGCGCTGCCCTTTAGGTAATGAAACTGCGCCGACAGGTCTGCCCCGGTGGGTTGCGTGCCCAGTGCCGTAATGGCATCGGCAATTTTGCAAACCAGCAGATCTGCCACCTCGGCAAAACCATCGGCGCCAATTTCTGCCCGCAGCGTTTCTAATTGGTCTAAATCCAGCATGATCGCCCCATATTTGCGCCAAGATTGGGGGCCAGCTGGTTAAGCCCGGGTATGCGGTGCCGGGCAAACTGCCAAGCATTTTATCTTTCACTTGATCTTTACCCTTGGGCGGCACTGCTAAGGCCCTTGGGAATGAAATGTTTGAAACATGCAACACTTACCGGCCAATAGTTTTGTCCACGATACAGGCCAACCGCTGCGGGTGTTGGTGGTGGATGACAGCACCGCACAACGGCATGTTTTGGTGGTGTTGTTACGGCAATGGGGTTTTGTGGTGGATCAGGCGGCAAGCGGGCAACAGGCGCTGGCGCGCTGCCGCGCCCAGCCGCCCGATATTGTGCTAAGCGATTGGATCATGCCGGGGATGGATGGGCTGGAATTGTGCCGCCTGTTTCGCCAGATGCCGCGGGTGGGCTATGGCTATTTCATCTTGCTGACATCGAAAACCGAAAAGCAGGCCGTGGCGCAGGGGTTGGATTGCGGCGCAGATGATTTTCTAACCAAACCGGTGCATCCGGCGGAACTGCGGGCCCGCATTACCGCCGGTGCCCGCGTGCTGCGGATGGAAGGCGAGATTTCCAGCAAATCGCAGGGCCTGACCCGCGCGCTGGACGAATTGCAGGGCCTTTACACCGCTATCGACCACGATCTGCGGCAGGCGCGCAAGATACAGCAATCGTTGGTGCCCGAAAGGATGGTGCGGCTGGGGGGCACGCAGGTTTCGATGTTGCTAAAGCCCTGTGGCCATATCGGGGGCGATCTGGTGGGCCTGTTTCAGCCGGGCCAAAACAGGCTGGGGTTTTTTTCGATCGATGTGTCGGGCCACGGGGTAACATCTGCCTTGATGACTGCCCGCTTGGCCAGCTATTTAAGCGGCCGGTTTTTGGAACAAAATATCGCGTTAGAGCAACGGTTAGGCCGCTTTTATGCCCTGCGCCCCCCCAGCGAGGTGGCCGAGATTTTGAACAACCGCCTGTTGGCTGACACGGGCGTAGAAGATTATTTTACAATGGCTTACGGTATTTTCGACCTGCGCACAGGGCGGTTGAACATGGTGCAGGCTGGCCACCCCCCGCCCCTGATACAGCGTGCCAATGGCACAATAGATCTGTTGGGGCAGGGTGGCATGCCCCTCGGCCCGTTGCCAGATGCCTATTTCGAACCGATCGAGCTGCAGCTGCAGCGTGGCGACCGCGTGCTGTTGTTTTCAGATGGCTTTAGCGAGGCCCAAGATGCCCAAGGCCAGATGCTAGAGGAAGAGGGGCTTGCCGCCATGATGGCGCGTTTGGCACAGCACCGTGGCCCTGATCTGCTGGACCAGCTTTTTGCCGCTCTTTGCGCGCGGGCACCGGGAAAAGATATGGAAGATGACGTATCTGCCATATTGCTGGAATATGACGGCCCCGAAGGGCCGTTATCTTAGCGCCAGTTTAACCAGCTTTCCAAAAATGCCCGGTCGCCGCTGTTATCCAGCAGGCCCACGGCATCGTGTGCGGGCATCCATAGGGCGGTGTGCCCGGCCTCGGTAGGGGGACATACCGCGCGCACGGGATGGGCCACGTAAATGGTGCATAGTTTTTCTGCCCATAGGTCATATTCCGGCATGAACACAAACCGCCGATACGCGCCCAAGCGACGTGGCGCTGCAATGTGCCAGCCGGTTTCTTCCATCACCTCGCGGTGCAGTGCCCGCAGGGGTGATTCGCCCACATCAATACCGCCACCGGGCAGCTGAAATTCTGCATCTGGCGCATGTTGGTATGTGACCAGCAGGTCGTTTCCACGGGGTAAAATCGCATAGGCACCGGGGCGCAGGCGATAGCGCACGCCTTTCATGGGCGGAATTCCAAAACGCGGTATCATGGCACTCTCCTTTTACTCCGGCTTGATAGACCTATATAGGCGCGGTATGCCAAGGCTTGGCGCCAAAGGAAATCCCATGACTTTCGGAACAAAAATCGCCTGGGACGATACGGTTTTGCCGTTCCAGCTGGATAAATCAGATATTCGCGGCCGCGTTGCGCGGCTTGATGGTGTTTTGGACAATGTCCTGAAACAACACAGCTACCCCCCGGTTGTCGAGGCGCTGGTGGCCGAAATGGCCCTGCTGACCGCGCTGATTGGCCAAACCGTGAAATTGCGTTGGCAACTGTCGCTGCAGGTGCAATCAAACGGGCCTGTGCGCATGATCGCCACAGATTATTTTGGCCCACAGGCCGAGGGCGAAACGGCACGCATCAGGGCCTATGCCAGTTATGATGCCGACCGGCTGACACAGGGTGCGCCCTTTGATCAGGTGGGAAAGGGCTATTTTGCCATTCTCATCGATCAGGGGCAGGGCACAAAGCCCTATCAAGGCATCTCGCCTTTGGCGGGGCAGTCGCTGTCTGACAGCGCCGAGGGCTATTTTGCACAATCTGAACAGCTGCCAACCCGGTTTGCGCTGTCTTTTGGCAAATCCACCGAAAAAGGCGGTGCCGAACATTGGCGCGCGGGTGGGGTGATGCTGCAACATATGCCCAAGGCCTCGCCTTTTGCACAGGGCGGTGCCACGGGCGAAGATGGGCTGTTAACGGCGCATGACTTGCTGGACGAGGATGCCAGTGAAAACTGGAACCGCGTAAACCATCTGTTGAACACGGTGGAAGAGCTGGAATTGATCGGCCCTTCGGTTGCGCCGACAGATTTGTTGCTGCGCCTGTTCCATGAAGAAGACCCGCGGGTGTTTGATGCGCAACAAGTGCGTTTTGGCTGTACCTGCTCGGCCGAGCGGGTGCGCCAAACAATGTCGATCTATTCGGCGCGCGACATTGACACCATGACCACAGATGATGGCCGCGTAACCGCTGACTGCCAGTTTTGCGGTGCGCATTACGATCTGGATCCAGCCACGCTGGGTTTCGAGGCCACCAAAGGGGCAGATCAGGGTGAATGACCCGCTGGCGCCCGTGATTGCGGCGCTGGCCAAAAACAGCGCCGCATCGTCAGATTTCGATCTGAACCCCGGCTCGCTGCCGCAGGGCCGGGTTTTGCGGCCTGCCGGCGTGCTGGTGGGCCTGTTGGCGGCGCCCGGCGGGCCGCGGGTGATCTTGACCAAACGCGCCTCGCATTTGAAACACCACCCTGGCCAAATTGCCTTTCCCGGCGGCAAGCAAGACCCAGGCGATGCCGATGTGATCGCCGCCGCCCTGCGCGAGGCACAAGAAGAAATTGGCCTGCAGCCCGAAAACGTGCAGGTTTTGGGCACGTTGCCCAGCCATGAAACCGTAACAGCCTTTACGGTAACGCCAGTTGTTGCGCGTGTTCTGGCACCTTTTACCCCCCGCCCGGAACCCGGCGAGGTGGACGAGGTATTCGAGGTGCCGCTGGCACATTTGGCAGACCCGGCGCGCTATGGTGTTCAGTCGCGGCGCTGGCGCGGCAGCATGCGCCATTATTTTGCGGTGCCTTGGGGGCCCTATTACATTTGGGGTGCAACGGCGCGCATTTTGCGCGGCTTGGCGCAGCGGATGCAAGACGATGCAGATCACCGATAGCTGGATACAGGCACCCGGGCTGCAACGCCTGTGCGCCATGCTGGAACAGGCCGGTTATCAGGCCTTGCTGGTGGGCGGCTGCGTGCGAAACGCGCTGATGGGCCAGCCGGTGACAGATATTGATATCAGTAGCGATGCACGGCCAGAAATAGTCTCTAAACTGGGTGTTCGTCATGGGTTCAAGGTGGTGCCAACAGGGCTGCAGCATGGCACTGTAACGCTGATTTGGCAGGGCATCCCACACGAAGTAACCACCTTTCGCCGCGATGTTGAGACCGATGGGCGCCATGCGGTTGTGGCCTTTTCAGACAGCGTCGAAAGCGATGCCAGCCGCCGCGATTTTACCATGAATGCGCTTTACGCCCGTGCTGATGGCACAGTTTTAGACCCGCTGTTGGGCCTGCCCGACCTGCGGGCGGGGCGTGTGCGGTTTATTGGCAACCCACATCGCCGTATCGCCGAAGATCATTTGCGCAGCCTGCGGTTTTTCCGGTTTCACGCGTGGTACGGCAACCCCGAGGGCGGCCTAGACGCCGAGGGGCTGGCGGCCATTGCCGAAAATCTGGCCGGTTTGGCGCAGCTGTCGCGCGAAAGGGTGGGGGCCGAGGTGCTGAAACTGCTGGCCGCGCCAAACCCTGCGCAGGCCGTGGCGGGCATGCGGGCCTGCGGTGTATTGGGCCAGATTTTACCCGGCGCCAACGATCAAAGCTTGGGGTTGCTTGTGCATCACGAAGAAACCGCCGGTATTGCCCCAAACGCATTGCGCCGTTTGGCCCTGTTGGGGGGGGAAAACACCGGCGATATTCTGCGCCTGTCCAAGGTGCAAGCGCGCGAATTACAGGCCCTAACTGGCGCATTAGAGACACAAGAAAAGATTGCAACACTGGCCTTTACCCATGGGGCCGAGATGGCTGTTTCCGTCGCGCTGCTGCGCGCTGCTGTGTTTGAACAGCCCTTTGACACGCAAGCCTTTGCGCAGGCAGAACATGGGGCGCAGGCGCGGTTCCCGCTGTCTGCCGCCGATTTGATGCCGCGGTACAGCGGGCCCGAACTGGGCCAACGTTTGCGCCATTTACAGGGGCTTTGGGTGCAATCAGATTTCACGCTAAGCCGCGCGCAATTGCTGGCGCTGGCCTAAGGGTGCGCGCATTCGCGGTTGACATTGCAGCGCTGCGGCGCAGCTTAGCAGGATGAACAAATTGATTGATCCTTTCGCTGCGGCCGAAGGGCCACCCCCCCATTCCCTGTGGCCATTTATGCGCTGGGCGCTGCGTGGTTCGTGGCCTGCGCTGGGTTTGGCCACCTTTATTTCGGCTTTGGCGGGCCTGATGGAGGCGGCAACAGCGCTGATCATGGGATTGGTCATCGATAGCACCGCCGCGCGCAGCCCCGAGGCGTATTTTACGGGCGAAACATTGGTGGTTTTGGCCGCTTCGGTGGCATTTTTCATGGTGTTGCGGCCTTTGGCGTTTGGCCTGTCATCGGCGGCAAACTCTATTTTAGTGGCGCCCAATGTGAACCCGCTGGTGCTGTCGCGGCTGAACCGTTGGACATTGGGCCAAGCGGTGCAGTTTTTCGACAACGATTTTGCTGGCCGTATCGCGCAAAAGCAAATGCAAACGGCGCGTGCCTTAACCGATGTGGTGGTAGAGGTGATCAACGTGGTGGCCTTTGCGCTGGCCTCGCTGCTGGGATCTGTTTTGCTGTTGGTGGCGATCGATGGCACTGTGGCCTTGGCGTTTTTGCTGTGGTTGGTGGCGTATTTTGTGGCGATCCGCTGGTATTTACCGCGCATTCGCGAAAGGGCCGCAGCACGCGCTGGCGCGCGCGCGCATGTTTCTGGCCAAATCGTAGATACAATCACCAACATCAAGACCGTGAAATTATTTGCCCATGATGCCCACGAGGACCGCGCGGCATTGGGCGCATTGGGCCAATTTCGCCAAACCGCCCTGCATTTTGGCCGCTTGGCGGCGGGGTTTCGGTTTGTCTTGATGGGGCTGGCCGGGGTGCTGCCGGTGTTGCTGATTGGCATTACCCTGCACGATTGGTCACTGGGGCAGGCCAGCGCTGGCGATATCGTGGCGGCGTGCACTGTTTCAATTCGTATCGCCCAGATGACAGGTTGGGTAAGTTTTACGCTGATGACGATCTATTCCAATATCGGCGAGGTCGAAGACGGTATGCGCACCCTGACCCCGCGGATCCGGTTGGAAGATGCCCCTGATGCCCAACCGCTGCGCCTTAATGATGGCCAAAGCGATATTGTGTTTCAGGATGTCTCTTTTGCCTATGGGCAGGCGGCGGGCGGTGTGGATAGCATTTCGCTGGCCATCAAAAGCGGCGAGAAACTGGCCATTGTGGGCGCCTCTGGCGCGGGCAAATCAACGCTGGTGTCGCTGGTGTTGCGCTTGCACCAGCCCGAAGCGGGGCAAATTGCGATCGCGGGCCAAGATATCCAATCGATCACCCAGCAAAGCCTGCGCAGGGCCATTGGCATGGTCACGCAGGAAACAGCGATGTTTAACCGCTCGGTTCGTGACAATATCGCCTATGGGCGCCCCGATGCCAGCGATGCCGAAATCCAGCAAGCCGCCCGCAAGGCCGAGGCGCATGATTTTATCATCTCTATGCAAGATCATAAGGGGCGCCGGGGCTACGACGCGCATTTGGGCGAGCGGGGCGTAAAGCTGTCGGGCGGGCAACGCCAACGTATTGCGCTGGCCCGCGCCATTTTGAAAGATTCCCCCATTTTGGTGCTAGACGAGGCGACATCGGCGCTGGATTCCGAGGTAGAGGCTGCCATTCAAACAGCGCTAGAGCGGGTGATGCAGGGCAAAACCGTGCTGGCGATTGCCCACCGCCTGTCTACCATCGCGCGGATGGACAGGATTGTAGTGATGGATCAGGGCCGCATTGTAGAGCAGGGCACGCATGACCAGTTGCTGGCCAAATCGGGATTATATGCGCGCTATTGGCAGCGGCAATCGGGCGGGTTTATGGGGCTGGATGCCGCAGAATAGGCGCTTAGTCTTCGTCTAGGCTGCCGTGAATTGCAAATTGTTCGATCCCGGCATTTTGCGGCTGTATCACCCGAAAAGATTCCCGCACGCCGCTTTCTGTCAGTTCGCGCGCAACGGTCAGCAGGGTGTTGGGCGCATGATCTTCGCAAAGGTCGATCATCTGCGCCAGCTCTTCTTGGGCCACGGGCTGCGCCGCCTCGACCGAGGGGGCGCCATAATAGGTAACGAAATGATGCGCCAACAGCCCGGTCAGCACCTCTACCTCGCTTTGTTCAATCGTGGTGACAGCCACAAATGTGGCGCGCCCCCCGGTTTCCAGCCCAAGCCAGCCATTGGAAAAGGCTTGCCGCGCTTTGCCGGTCAAATCGCCCTCGCCCCAGTTTGAAAACTCGAATCCACCAGAAATGCACCATTCACCGGTGCGGGCTGGGCTGGCGAAAACGCGTTGATCGCTTTCGTCGAAATGAACGGCGCGGGCAAGTTTCATGTGTCTGTCTCCAGCAAGCGGGTCAACGGAACAAGGTGTGTGGTTGTGTCATCGCGCAGCAGCATGCCGAAATCTTCGTCTACGCCCAAAAACGTGCCTGACAGGCCAAAACAGCTGGTCTGTTCGCCCATGCCATGGGCCAGCCCGCGCCATTCGGCATGCAGGGGGCGGTTGCCCTCGTCTTCCCAGCGGGTGATCCAATTCATGCTATGACGTGCCCATGCTTCCAGCAGCTGGGCGGGCGATACATCGGCGCAGCCTTCGGCGAAAAGCGCGGTTTGGTCGGGCGTATCGCCGGGGTTTTCGCTGGGCGGATACAGCGGCAAACGCAGGCCGATCACCAGCCAATCGGGGGCGGCACTGACATCGGCGCCAGAGGCATAGACCACAAACCCACCGCAGCGCGCGCCATTGATGCGCAGGCCCCCGTCCCATTGCAGGTGCACCGCAACCTCGGGCGGGGCAATGGCGCCCAGCGCGTTTTGAAAGCCGATACCGCAAAGTGGCAGCATCGCCATGGCCTTGGCCAAGGGCACCTCGGGCGCCAGAACCAGCCCTGCCTGCAGCTCGTGGCCCAGCAGGTTATAGGCCACAAGGCCAGCATCACAGCCCATGGTGGCACGCATGCGGGCGTGTTCCACGGCATCGGCAACCGTGGCCTCGCCCCACATCAGGGGTGGAAAGCTGATATCGTTCTGCACGGCTTAGGCCACCCCCATCGCCACCAGCGCATTGGCCACGTCGGCAAAGGCGCGGGCTTGTTTGCTGTCAGGTTGGCTGACAGTAATCGGCGCACCGCCATCGGCGGCAAGGCGAATTTGCAGATCCAAAGGTATTTCGGCCAACAGTGGCACGCCCAGCTTGGCCGCCTCTTTTGCCACCCCGCCATGGCCAAACATATGTTCTTCGTGGCCGCAGTTGCTGCAGATATGGGTGCTCATGTTTTCGATCATGCCCAGAATTGGCACTTTCAACTGTTGGAACATATCAATGCCCTTGCGGGCATCCAGCAGCGCCACATCCTGCGGTGTCGAGACGATAATCGCGCCATCAACCTTGGCTTTTTGGCTTAGGGTCATCTGCACATCGCCGGTGCCGGGCGGCAGATCAACCAGCAAAACGTCCAGCGCGCCCCATTGCACCTGCATCATCATCTGCTGCAGCGCGCCCATCAACATGGGCCCGCGCCAAACCACGGCTTGGTCTTCGTTGGTCATCAAACCAATCGACATCATGGTAACCCCATGATTGCGCATTGGCAGAATGGTTTTGCCATCGGGGCTGGCGGGGCGGCCAGAGATGCCCAACATGCGCGGTTGGCTCGGGCCGTAAACATCGGCATCCAGCAGCCCCACACGGCGCCCTTGGGCGGCCAATGCGCAGGCCAAATTTGCCGAAACGGTGGATTTGCCCACGCCACCCTTGCCGCTGGCAATGGCGATAATA
>Ga0181561_10003769_pt1 | contig 13279 bp, 7 predicted proteins | sample 011ome_19_FD_133760 | JGI IMG/M metagenome (GOLD analysis project Ga0181561, IMG submission 133760) | Coastal salt marsh microbial communities from the Groves Creek Marsh, Skidaway Island, Georgia - 011510BT metaG (megahit assembly) | ecosystem: Environmental > Aquatic > Marine > Intertidal zone...
CCTTGCACCGCTTCGCGTGCGCCGTCTCTACGGCGAACACGGCAGTCTCCCCGAGAAACGAGTGGCCACCGCCGTCACCCGGCCCTGGGCGTCCCGGCGTCGTCGCGCCGTTCGTCTCATACGTCTCCGCGCTCTTTTCCGCGTCGCTTTTTTCCGCGCGCTCCGCCGCGAACGCCGCGGCGATCCGCTCGCGCAGCCGCTCCGCGCGCGCCGCGTTCGCGGCCCACTTCTCGTTGGCGATCGCGACCAGCACCTTTATGGCCTCGTCCGAGACCAGCCGCGTGCCTTTGGCGACCAGCGGCGCCTCCATCCGGATCGAGCACCGCGCGGAGCACACCGCGCGCCCGGTACCGCCGGCGACGACGCCGCTCTCGCGGAAGCCGGCGTCGCGCGCCAGCCGCGCGAACCGGCTGCCTGCTTCGACGCTCTCGGCTTCGACGGCCAAGATGAACGGCTCGAAACGCAGCACCAGCGAGGTTTCGGGGTCCGGGGTCGAGGATGACGACGCCGCGTCGGTCTCCTCGCCCAGCTTGCGGCGCACGGCGGAGACGACGGCGGCGGCGTCGGCGGGATCGTGGCTCACGTACACCCACTCGCCGCCCTTCATCCCCGCCGCGCGCGTCTCCGCGGTGGGGTCCGCGAACAGAGAGACGCGGCCGGCGCAGGAGCTGGTCGTGAAGAAGGCGGGGTGCGTGTTCACGAGCGCGACCACGGCGCGCGCGCGCGCGTCCACGTGGCCCGCGCGGGAGAGGTCGCCGGCGTCGAGCGCGAGCTCGGCGAGGGTCGACGCCTTGCGCTGGGCGAAGGCGTCCATCGTGACCGACGCCGGCGACCAACGCCGAGAGCGCCCACACCGAGCGCGGCTCCGCGTCGTCGGAGACGTCTACTGCGACGACGCCGGGCCGCGGACCGAAGTCGCGAAGCGTGTGCCGTCGCGCGCCGCGACGAGTGCGGCCGGGAGTCGGCGGCGGAGCCCTCGAGAAAACAGTTCTGCCGCCAGCGAAACTTGGCCGGCGGTTGAAACTTTTGAGCGCGCCAAAGATTTTCTCGGACCGGTTGTTACGCCTCGCTCGTCGCTCGTCGCGGCGGCAGAGGTGGTCGCGCGGTCGTCGAGACGCGCGTCGGCCGATGACGGGCGACGACGAGCCTGACGCGCCGCGCGTGCCCACAAAACCGCGCGCGAAGCGCGGCGCGACGAAGCGCATGTCCGAGCTGTGCGCGCTGGACGATTCGGGTCGACCGAATGCGTCCACGATGGACGCGGACGACGCCCCGACCTCGATGAGCGCGCCCGTCGATGCCTCCTCGGACGGTGTCGTGACCGACGTCGCGGAGCGTGAAAAAGAAGCAGCGCCTTTGCCGGTCACCGCGCCGTCCTCGCGGGATGCGAGCGCCATGCCTCCGCCTCGCGCCCCCGCGCGCGTGGGGAGCCTGCCTCACCTCGGCCTGCACATCAACATCCCGTCGAACCCCGCGACGCCGACGGATGACAAGCCCGCCAGCGCCAAGAGCTCGCACCTGTCGCAGGACGAGAGCCAAGAGGAACACGTCCCCCCCGTGACCCCGGCCACGGCGCTCACCGTGCTCCCGCTGCACGCCGCGGTCGCCGCGGGAAACGTCGCGGCGGTGCGCGAGTGGCTGGACGCGCGCGTCCCCGCCGGGGACGACGCAGGGAAGAAGCCCGTGCTCGGCGAGGCGACCAGCACGCCAGAGTGGCCTCCGAGACCGGTCAGAGACATCCTCGGCCCTAGCAGCGAGTCCCGGGAGCCGTGGGCCGCGAAGACGTCCCCGGGGATGCTCGGGGACGCCCCCGTCCCCGGGGACGTCCCCGGGGACCGGGGCGCGGCGGCGCGGCTTGGGGAGACGGCGCGCGCGCGCGCCGCCGGCGTCGCGCCGCCCGCCGGCGGGCGCGAGAGCGACCGCTCGAGCGCGGGCGGCGAGGGCCGGCGCGGCCCCGTGGACGTGCGCAACGAGCACGGCAACACCGCGCTCGCCGTGGCCGCCGCGCTCGAGGACGCGGCCGCGGCGGAGGCGACCGCCGCGCTCCTCCTTGAACGCGGCGCATCTCCGCTGGCGCTCTCCGGGGGCTGGACGCCGCTCCACTGGGCGGCGCAGCAGGGGAACGCCGACGCGCTCGCGAAGCTGGCCGCCTGGGAAGGCGGGCGCGGCGTGGACGCGCGCGCGTCGGACACGGGGGACACGCCCCTGATGGTGGCCGCCGCCGCGGGGCGGGTCGACTGCTGCGAGGCGCTGCTTGCGGCGGGGGCGGCGGCGCTGGCGACGAACGCGTCCGGCGTCGGCGCGCTTGCGTGCGCGGGCTCGAAGGTCTCCCGGGGCTCGCGCGCGAAGGCGCGCCTCGCGACGCGCGCGGCTCTGCTTCGGCTCGAGCCAAAGCTGCGCGTGCTGGTGCTGCACCACGCGGACTGCGACGCGCACGTCTCCATGAAGCCGCACCAGGAGTCGCCGGAGCGCATCGCGGCGGTTCTGGAATCCGCGGCGCGCGCCGCAGCGACCGGCGCGTTGCCTCCCGACGAGACCGTGTCCAGCTCGGCGTTCGAGCCCGCGCGGTATGAGCACCTGGCGCGGTGCCACAGCGAGGAGTACATCGGCGTGATCACCGAGCTGGGCGAGCGCGTCGCGGGGACGCCCGTGGCGTTCACGCCCTACTACCAGGGCTGGAAGGGGAAGAAGCAAAAGAAGAAGGAGCTCAGCGACACGTTCTTCTCGCCGGGGACGATGGCGGCGGCGCTGCGCGCGGCGGGGGGGGTCGTGCACGCCGTCGAGCGCGTGCTGACCGACCAGGCGCGCGTGGCGTTCGTATGCGTGCGCCCCCCCGGACACCACGCGGGCACGGACGGCGCCACCGCGGGAGCCCCGAGCTCGGGGTTCTCCATCCTGAACAACGCCATGATAGGTACGCGCGACGGGGACGTGTCCCGTCGTCGTGAAGGGTTTTTTGGTTTTTTGGTTTTTTCTAATCCGGGAGGCGCGACGAAACGAGAGCGCACCGCGCGTACCACGCCGGCGCGCTCGCCGTCGCGACTCGCCTCCCGCACATCGCACGCGGTTTCTGATGACTGGAGGCGCTGAGGATACGTCGCCCTCGGACAGATACGGACCGGACAACACCCGCGTTCTCTCGAAACGACTCGTCTCGGTACACTTTTTTTCGTCGCGAGTTGTCGCGATCGTGTTTCATAAACGAAAACGCTCACCTCTCTCCCTCGCTCGCAGGCGCGCTGCACGCTCTGGAAGGCAACGGCGGCCGGCTCGCGCGGCGCGTGGCGGTGGTGGACTTCGACGTGCACCACGGGAACGGCACGGAGGAGATCGCGAGGGCGTGGCACGAGCGCCACCGCCGGTCCACGGCGCGCGCGGGCGGCGCGGCGGCGCGGGACGACCGCGACGTTTTTTTCGCCTCCATCCACCTCGCCGACGACGGCAAGGGGTCCGGCGTCGAGTTTTACCCCGGCACCGGCGCGACGAGCGACCTGCACCAGAACGTGGTGAACGTCGTGGTCCCGCCCATGTGGCGCGCGCAGGAAAACGTCTCCGACGGTGTGGGGGCCCGGAAACGCGTCCCGAAGCGCAACCGCGACGACGAGCTCGACGGCTCGGGGGCGGCGTTGACGGCGGCCAAGGCGAAGGAAAAGAAAGAGGAGGAAAAGAAAGAGGCGCTTCTCGCCGAGGCGCTCAAAAGCTCGCCGTCCGCCACCGCTACGAACAAAAACACACAAAAAGCCTCCCTGGGTGGCCGGGAGGAGTGGATGCGCCGTCTGCGCGACCGCGTGCTCCCCGCGCTCCGCGCGTTCAAGCCCGACCTGCTGATCCTCTCCGCCGGGTTCGATGCGGCGAACCGCGACGTGGGGAACGTCGGCGTGGACCGCCGCGGGCGCCGCGCCGGCGGCGCCGATCTCGCGCCCGAGGACTACGAGGAGATGACCAGCCGTCTGTGCGCGGTGGCGGCGTCCGCGGGGGGCAAGGTGGTCTCCGTGCTGGAGGGCGGGTACGGGCACCTGGTGGAAAACCCCGCGGACGGCACCGCGAGCCTCGATCGGGAAGGATTCGCGGCGTGCGTGGTGGCGCACCTCAGAGGGCTCGCCGGGCTCGGCGCGCCCGTGAAAGACTGAAAGACTCGGATGTACTTTTCCGCTTTCGGCGCGCGATCGTATCTCCACCGCCGCGCGTTCCGATGCCTTCTTTCGTAACGTCCCGTAACGTCTCAGTGTTATCATTACACGTATCGTGTCGCATGCACAACAACTCGCGATCGCGTCGTACGTATCGATGACGCGTGTGAATGTCATCTCAGAGCGTCGTCTCCGGCGAGGCGATGAGCGCCTCGAGCTCGCGTTTAAAAAACTCGCCGACGAGGTGCGCGTCCGGCGTGGCCTCCGGGTCGACCACGAGCGAGAAGCCCATCTCGCCCGCGTAGCTCATCACCGAAACTTGGTTCACCAGGTTGGACACCGCGAACGTCATCGAGCGCACGTGTTTGCCCCGGAACAGAGTCACGGGCTTCGTGGGGCCGGGCACGTTCGTGAACACCATGCTGTGCTTAGACATGAAATCATACACAGTCTGTGACTGGAACTTGGGGCCGAGCGTCGCCGCCGCCACGACGTTGAGCGCCGACACGGCGTGCGCCGCCGGCGTGGTCTTCATCAGGTCGCACCGTCTCTTGGTCACGCGCAGGCGCTCGACGATAGTACCCGCGCCCGTCGCCAGCGGCAGAGAGATGAACGTCCAGCGGTTACACAGGTGCGTGTCGTCCTTCGGCCGCCCTTCCAGAAACGGCACCGCGACGGCGGCGCGCGTCACGGGACGGGCTTCTCGTCCGCGCTTCTCGTCGCCGCTCGCCGCGGCGTTTGGGGGATTCTTTTCGCGGTCGTACGCGTGCAGCGCGCCCGCCAGACACGCGCACACGACGTCGTTCACCGTGCACCCGAACTTCTGCTTGGCGACTTTAAGATCAGCGAGCTTGAAGCCCTCGCAGGTGACCATCCGCCGCTTCCCCGAGTACGCCACCGGCGCCTTCGCGTCGTAAAACGCGGTGTGCGAGTCGCGGCGGCCGACGGGCGTGCCGACGGCGACGAGCACGGCGACGACGCAGTTGAACAGCCACACGAGCAGCGCCCACAACTTTTGTGGGCTCGTCAGGTACTGCGCCACGGAGTACGTGCCACCGCTCGCGCTGAGGGGGCGTCGCTTGAAGTCCAAGAGGCTCGCCTCGCCGTCGGTGAGGCGCGTCAGCACGTTCACCAAGGACAAACCGTCGCCCACCGCGTGCGAGACGCGGACGCACACCACGGGCGGGGGCGCGACCGGTCCGCCCTTGGAGGGTTGCCAGACCGAACCCGGCTTCAGCGTCAGGACGGTGACGTCCCAGAGCGGCTTTTCCACGTCCAGCGGCGCGACCAGCGCCGCGTCCATCTCCGCGCGGAGCTCGGCTTCGGAACTCACCTCTTTCCGCGTGACGTGCGACGCGAGCGTCTTCTCCACGTCCGGGATCTCCTCCCATCGGTACCGGTGCTTCTTCCCCGTGCCCACGACTTTGGACTTCAGGCGGTCGAACGACACGATCTTCCGCATCGTGGCGAGCAGGTCCTCGTCCGAGGGCGCGGCGTCCAGGTAGAAGAACGTGGCGAGGGGGAAATCGGGGCACTTCGCCGAGGGCGGGAACGCCGTGCCCTCCATCACCCCACGCGCCAGCGTCTCGGTGACCAGGCTCATGCGGCGCTGGTGCTTGGGGGCGCCCTCGGCGGGGGTGTACTTGTCCGCCATGGCGGAAGTGCGTGCGTGGAGGTCGGGCGAGACGGGCCGGGTATGAACCCTGAACGGGCGCGCCTGTGGGACTGGCGGTCGGGCGGGAGGCGGAGGTAACAACAACAGTCTCGCTCTCGCGTCTCGAGACTGACGTGCCAGGACGTCTGGCGAACCACGTCTTTTCAGTCTCGTCTCTGCGCGTCTGCGGGCGAGAAATCCGCACAGGCAAACAGTCTGCGACGGAACGATTTCTCGCGATGACTCGGGGGACCCTCATTTCGAACTCGTAAGCAGACTGTCGCGCGCGCGTGATCGTCGCGCGAGGAGGGGCCCGAGCATGGTCGCCACGCGAAGAAGCTCCGCCGCCGCCGCGGCGCCGGCGAAGGCCGAACCGCTGGTGCGTTTCCCCCCGTTTCGCGCCCGCGCGTGCGTCGACGTTCAACCTTGAACGACTTGGCACACCGGGGGACTCAACGTCGCGAGACGCTCGTTCGGTCAGATCTGAGGTTTTCGGAAGCGCGCGTCGCCTCGGCTTCTCCTCGACGGCTCGCTCGAACCGCCCGGCGATCAGATATCGCGCTCGCATCGCGGGGACGAACACCCCGCGCGCGTCGAGCCCCGGGGCGGCGCTCCCGCGCCGCGCCCATCTCGCGTGCCGTTGAAAAAGAAAACACGCCGCCCCATCTTTTTTCGCGAAACCGCCCAGATCTGACTCTTTCCCACCCATTTGGTGTCTTCCCTCTCGTCTCCGACCCAACCCCCTGACGCGCAGGCGATGGACGTGGAGAAGCCCCGGGCGGAGACGCCGCGGGACGCGAAGGAGCCCGCGGATGAGGACCTGTACACGCGCCTGAAGGAGCTGCAGCGCGAGCTGGAGTTTGTGGAGATCCAGGAGGAGTACGTCAAGGATGAACAGAAGAATTTGAAGATCGAGCTGTTACGCGCGCAGGAGGAGGTGAAGCGCATCCAAGCCGTGCCTTTGGTGATCGGGCAGTTCCTGGAGATGGTGGATGAGAACGCCGGTATCGTCAGCTCCACCACCGGGAGTAACTACTACGTGCGGATACTCAGCACGCTGAACCGCGAACTTCTGAAACCCTCCTCCAGCGTCGCGCTGCATCGGCACAGCAACGCGCTGGTGGACATCCTGCCCCCCGAGGCGGACTCCTCCATCTCCCTGCTCTCCGACGCGGAGAGGCCGGACGTGAAGTACAGCGACGTGGGCGGCATGGACGTGCAGAAGCAGGAGATCCGCGAAGCCGTCGAGCTCCCGCTGACGCACTTCGACCTCTACCGCCAAATCGGCATCGACCCGCCGCGCGGCGTTTTGCTCTACGGCCCGCCCGGCACGGGCAAGACGATGCTCGCGAAAGCCGTCGCGCACCACACGACGGCGGCGTTTATTCGCGTCGTCGGTTCCGAGTTCGTGCAGAAGTACTTAGGCGAAGGCCCGCGGATGGTAAGAGACGTGTTCCGGCTGGCGAAGGAAAACGCGCCGGCGATCATCTTCATCGACGAGGTGGACTCCATCGCGACGGCGCGCTTCGACGCGCACACCGGCGCGGATCGCGAGGTGCAGCGCATCCTCATGGAACTCTTGAACCAGATGGACGGGTTCGACCAGACGGTGAACGTGAAGGTGATCATGGCCACCAACCGGCAGGACACCCTGGATCCGGCGCTGCTCCGGCCGGGGCGGCTCGACCGCAAGATCGAGTGCCCGGCGCCGGACCGGAGGCAGAAGCGGCTGGTGTTCCAGGTGTGCACGGCGAAGATGAACCTGTCGGACGAGGTGGACCTGGAGGACTACGTCTCGCGGCCGGACAAGATCAGCGCGGCGGACATCCGCTCCATCTGCCAGGAGGCGGGGCTGCAGGCGGTGCGCAAGAACCGGTACGTGGTGATGCCCAAGGATTTCGAAAAGGGGTACAAGAGCAGCGTGCGCAAGCCGGGGGACGACTTCGCCTTCTACAAGTGAGAGGCGCGGAGGGGCGCGGGGGCGTCGCTCTCGCGTCGTTCGAGAGCGAGACGCGAAGAAACCGCTTTGTATTTTCGTCTCGAGACCCGCTTCGTTCATTCATCGTGTCATCCGCCGTCGGGACGTTCGTTCTCTTCACCCCCCTCCGCACCCTCCACACCCTCCACACCCTCCGCGCGACCGCGACGGCGACCGCGTTCGCGTTCGCGTTCGCGCCGCCGCGCGTCTCGCCCGCCCTCAGTTGGAGGGCTTCGAGCTGCACTTGAAGCACACGGCGCGCGACGCGAAGTTGTGCGCGCGGCAGCTCTGGCACATCCAGTCGCCCGAGCGGAAGTTCTCCGGCGCCGCCGACCCGCCGCCGCTCGCCGCCGGCGCGGAGCCGCCGCCCTCGCCGCCCGCCTTGCGCTGCTTGCACTTGAAGCACGCGCTCCGCGACGCGAAGTTGTGCGCGCGGCAACCGCCGCAGATCCAGTCCCCGGGGCGGAAGTTCCCGCCGGCCGGCCCGCCGGCGGGCTCAGGCGCCTTCGCGCCGAAGTCGCCGCCCGCGCCGCCGCCGAAGCCGCCGCCGCCGCCGCCGCCGCCGCCCGGCTTGGCGCTCTTGCACTTGAAGCACACGCTGCGCGACGCGAAGTTGTGCGCGGAGCACCCGGGGCAGGTCCAGTCCCCGGGGCGGCGCACGCCCCCGCCCCCGCCGAGCGCGGGCCCGGCGCCGGGTCCCGCCGCCGCCGCCGCCGCGCCGCCGGCGTCGCCGGCGGCGACGGGCGCGGCGCGCGCGCCGAGCCACGCGAAGGTGAGCGAGAGGTACGGCTTCTCCGCCGCCTGCAGCTGGCTGACCGGCTCGAGGTGCAGGGCGAAGGACGCGACGCGCGTCAGGCCGGTGGCGCCGTCCACGATGTGCTCGGAGCGGCACAGCATGACGGGCGACCCGGTGTCGTTGTGCCCGGGCGCGCCGACGACGTTCTGGTCGACGGCGGCGGCCACCAGCCGCACCTGCGCGCCGGTGTTCGCCGCGGCGACGGCGTTCGCCTCGATGGCGGCGGAGATGGCGTTGTCCTGCACAACCTCCAGACGCGCGCCGCGCTGCAGGTTGGGCGCCACCTCGACGGCGAGGCTCCAGTCGTTCGGGTTCGCCACGCCGTCGATCATCTGGCAGAATTTCAGCGGGCCCACCGCGGAGAGCACGCCCTGCAGGTTGGTCACCAGCGGCGCCAGCCGCTGCGACCACGCCGCCTGCTCCTGCGGCCGCAACACGTACCCGCTCGCCACGGACGCCGAGGTGGCGATCACGCCCACGCCCTCCGCGCCCGCCGTGCTCGACTGGAGCATCGCGAGAAGCGCCTCGGGGGACGCCGCCGCCGCCGCCGCCGCCGGCGAGGGGCTCGACGCCGGGCTTGACGCGGGCTTCCCAGACGCGCCCGCCGCCGCGTAGGACCCAGCCTTCGCCGCCGCCGCAGCCTGCACGCGCATCGCCGAGGCGTACGTGGGCGGCTGCGACGGCGCCGCCGGCGCCGGCGCGCTTGGCCCGCCGGCCGGCGCCGGCGGCGCGGCGGGCGCGGCGGGCGCGGCGGGCGCGCCCACCGCCCCCCCCGCGCCGATTGGCGCGAGCCCCCCGGCGCCGCCGCCGATGGGCGCCGCGCCGATGGCCCCGATGGGCGCCGCGCCGATGGGCCCCCGCCCGCCTCCGCCGATGGGCGCGTCGAACCCCCCGCCGACCGTGCCGAACCCGCCCCCCAAACCGCCGTTGCCCAGCCCGCCGAACGCGCCGGCGCCCGCGGCGCCGCCCCCGCCCAGCGGGATCGGGTGGTTCGGGAAGGGCCGCGCCTCGTCGCTGAGCTGCACGTGTGAGCCCGTGAACGTGGGCAGCAGGCTGTTCTGCCCCGCCAGCGAGTCCGAGAGCCACGCCGCGAACCCGGCGGCGTCGGAGCCCCCGAACCGACCGAGCGTCAGGTGCTGCTGCTCCGGACGCTGCTGCGCGTAGTACGCGTCGGCGCCCGGGAGCATCGCGGAGAGCGCCTGCGCCATGCGCAACGAATCCGGCGAGTCCACGCCGAGTAAAACGCACCCGTTCTGCGTCACTCTAATACGTTCGTTCGTACGGATTCCGTGGTTCGTAGAAGGTGGTTCGTAGTGGCCGATTGGAAGGAATCGAAAGGTTGGGGGTCAGAGAGTGTCGGAGGAGGAAGCGCGCGCTCGACGCCGATCGCGCTTCGCGTCGAGGATGGAAAAAAATCGCAATCGTCGATCGGAATCGCGGCGAGTGAAAAAACATCTGTGAGACGCGCGCGAAAAGAAAAACCAACAACGCCGAAGTTTTCGTCTCGATCGCGCGGGGCGAAATTCGTCGGGTACGGCGGGCACGCACTTGCACCGCGGCAACAGCCTCCCTTGAACCGGTCCGAATTGCATGGCCAGGCGGCTCAACGCTTCCGTGATTTGCCTTCCAGTCATCCCCGTGCCCTGCAGCCCCGAGAGGAGCGCGATGTGCGGGGGAGAGCACCCCATCCCTGCGAAATGATTGATGTGTGGGCGATCGCGAGTGCGCGGGGAGTGGGGACGGTCAGCGCGCGCTCGAGATCCGGGCGAGATCGCGCGCGCGTGGCACGCGCGAAGGGCGGGCGACCCGCTCGGGAAGTTCGCGAAGACACCGCAAGGCAAGCTGAGAACTCAGGCGCGACGATCGAAGCGAACGGCCCCATTCGAGGGTGGTTCGTCCGCCCGAAGCGACGCAACCCCACTCGCGAATGAATGCTTCGTCGCCCGGCCACCCCGCGGATTGTCGCGCCCATCGGGTCCCGGAAACGCGCGCGAAGACGCACCTGCGCGTTGTTCCGACTGCGCCACGAACTGCCCCTGGTAGGGCGAGCCCTGATGCATCTGCAAAACGTAGCCTAGGTGCTGCACCGCCTGTTCCGCGGCCTCATCGAACCTCAACCTCGCGTACGTGTGCGCGGGCACCACGCCGAGCGCGTCCGCGTTTCCGTCCATGGTTCGGAGCTTTTGTTTTCCCAACCGCGCTTCACGGAATACCGTCACGGCCGTTCACGCGACCAACGCCTTGACAACTCCGACGAGTTATCACGAGAGCGCGAGTCGTACACCGACGACGCGTGCGTTCGTAGAGTGAGACCTCACTCCACGAACGCGAGAGGGCGGCGTCGAAAGGCGCGAGCGATCCCGATGTTTCCTCGCATTTCGCGAAGTCGACTTTTTGGCGCTGAAAAATATTTGAAGACTGTTTATCCATACACAAATAATATCGGTTTGAACTTTGACTCGCCTCTGCGACGGCGAGTCAACACGCTCGCCGCAGTGCGCAGTCCCGGAGTCCGACAGACAACAGAAGACGATGAAAACAAGACATGTCGTTCCTCCTCGCGTCTGCACACCCGGGCGCGCGTCGCTTCGCACCCGGGGTCGGCCGGGTCGGTCACGGGGACGCGTCCGACGGTAGCGCGGGGCTGGACGCGCGAAGACCGCGGCGCGGTGCGCGTCCGTGACGCCCGGAGCGGCACGAACCGGGGACGCTCAACCGTTGGAACCGCCCCGTCGCGATCGCGAGATTTGTCGCGATGGCGCTTCGCGCGCCGCCGCACCGCCACGCCGCCGGCGGTCGGCGCGCGCGCCCGCGTCGAAGCGCGCCGCGTACAGCGGCTCGCGCGTCACGCGTCCCGAGCGCTATCTCTCGCGGGGACGGCGACCGCGACCGAGGCGAACGCTTCGTCGAAGCGGCACCGAAAGAGGCGAACGCGAAGGCGTCGAGACGAGACGAAAAAAATACCGCGCTCAGCCGCGCGGTCCTGAAGACGGCGCTGGCGCTCGCCGCGTGTGCGGCGCCGCACGTCGTCCCGCTCGCGGCCTCGACTGGAATCTCTCGCGCGGGCGTGTCCGCCTGTCGCCACTTCGCCGCGAGCGCCGCGGAACGAACGACGACGGGAGAAGGCGCGCCGGCGGATACGCGACCCGCCGAAGAGACGAAAACGAAAACGAAAACGAAAACCGAAGAGACGGAAACGAAAAAGAACCCGGAGGCGGGCGTGGACTACCCCTTCGTGTCGTCGCGCGACGTGTCGTCGCGCGAGCTGGATTTCAGGAACTGGCTCGCGGACGTGCGCGCGGAGTGCGCGCGGCGCGGCGTGCGCGAGGCGACCATCGCCGCGTGCTTCGACGGGCTCGAGCCGTACCCCGAGCCCGAGCCGGCGCCGGCGCCGGCGCCGGCGCCGGCGCCGGCGACGCCGGAGGATGCCGCGCGCGCGCGCGCGGCGCGTGAGCAATCCGCGGCGGCGGCGCGTAAGGCTTCCGAGAACAAAGTTCGCAAGTACGTGACGAACATGGTTTCCCGGGACCGCGTCGAGCGCGGTGCGGCGCTGCTGCTGCAGCACGCCGGCGTGCTGGGCGAGGTTGAGCGCGAGTACGGCGTCCCCGGCGAGATCATCGTCGCCATCTGGGGCATCGAGTCGTCCTTCGGGGGCTTCTCCGGTAACACCGACTGCGTCGAGGCGCTGGCGAACATCGCGTGGTCGCGCGGGGTCTCGGGTGACGCCGCGGACGCCGCGTATTTCCGGAACGAGCTCGTCGAGGCGGCGCGCATCGTGGACAAGGGTTTGGGGCTTTTGAGAACGACCGCGAACGAACCGACGGGAACCGCCGACGGGAACGCGTCGAAAAAAAACGCGTCGAATCGAACCGATTCGAAACCTCGCGTCTTTACGCGGCGCGCCGCGCTTCTCGGTTCGTGGGACGGCGGGCTAGGCCAGTGCCAGTTCATGCCCTCCAATTACCACGTCTACGCGGTGGACAAGGACGGCGACGGCGCCGCAGACATCTGGAACTCGCTCCCGGACGTGTTCGCGTCCATGGGCAACTTCATCCGCGCGTACTGCGAGTGGGACCCGAGCGTGCGCGCCGCGGGGTTCGTGGCGACGTTCGAGGACGACGCGAGTCTGCGGCGGCTGGTGGACTCGGACGCGGTGGGCGGGTTCTGGGCGGAGCGGCGGTCGTCGAGGCCGGCGAAGTTCTTCGCGTGGAACGGCGTGCGCACGACGCACAGGGAGCACGCGCCGCAGCCCTCGAGCGAGACGCTGTTGCTCATGCCCGACGGAGCGGATACGCGTTCGCTGGCGTTCCTCGCCACCGCCAACTTCCGGAGCCTGATGCGGTACAACCCCTCCACGCAGTACGCCATGGCGGTGAGCACGCTGGCGCAGGAGATCGTGGACGAGGCTGCGGAGATCACCGCGCGGCGAACACGAGAACACGAACACGAGAAGAAGGCGAGGGAGGCGGAGCAGGCGAAAGCCGCGGAGGCGGCGTCGAGCCCGCCTCACGCGTCCGCGAAGAAGACGGACGCGAGCGAGCGGTGAGCGATGTATTTATCATAGACTACATTTCGTAGTTACGAGCATCGAAATCGTATACGATCATACATACGACGATCATACGAGCGCGCTCTCGAAGCGTCACGGGCTTTCTACAGGCTTTCCTGTGGTGAGAAGTACGCCTGTATGCTCCGCTCGCGCGAAAACGCGGGCGTGCGGA
>Ga0181561_10003770_pt1 | contig 13279 bp, 7 predicted proteins | sample 011ome_19_FD_133760 | JGI IMG/M metagenome (GOLD analysis project Ga0181561, IMG submission 133760) | Coastal salt marsh microbial communities from the Groves Creek Marsh, Skidaway Island, Georgia - 011510BT metaG (megahit assembly) | ecosystem: Environmental > Aquatic > Marine > Intertidal zone...
ACACTAAATTGGTAGTGTACTCATACAGTACTAGCAATGTAGTCGGCATCACTGAACAAAATAAACGAGTGAAAAAAAAGAGCTTCATTACAAGCATTTTCCACACTCACCGAGTAAAGAAAAGACTGGAGGCGACTGCACGTCAGTTAAATTTGCAGGAACTGATACTAAGACATCTGGAACGAGCGAAAAATTCCACTTCAACTCAAATACATATTTCTTGATCCACAAGCGCATTTGCAACGCTGCTGCGTCTGATTCTTTCACCATTGGAGATAAAACCATGTTTTTTGCCCAAATCAAGTGCGTGCACAATGCAGCACCCGTTTCCACGCCGGGTAACGGGGAAGGAAGAGTACTGAGTAGATCAAAAGCACTTTTTCTCAGTCTGTCCCAAGAATCCAGCGATGCTTTCAACAACACACGAGTAGCATCTTGATTTTGCAAGAGCTCCTCAGTAAGCACTCTCGCATAACCGTTATCTATTTCTTCTGTTTGTAGCGAGGACATCACGTTTGTTGCGCACAACAAAATTTCTATTGCTGTTGCCTTGCGCTCGTACGGGGCAGAAGGATACAAGTTATGCACGCTTTTTTTCAAAAGCCATTTAATGAACTCCTCAGATGCAATCCTATGCTCGTCGTCAATGTATTTCTTTCTGAGCAAACCGAAATGCATTCTATCAAATAACCGCAAGATTGCAGATCGCAACGAATTCATCTGCGCTGAACTCTCCCTGTTTGTATAGAAATGTGACAAGAAAGAAAGAATACGTCAATGACTAAAAATACGAGGCTACATTCACGTGCTCGTACGAAAAAAACAGCGCTCAGAATGAGTAGGAGGTTAAGAAGCCTCAGGGAAGACGCCGTTCAAAGACTTCGTCAATCAGCCGACTTAACAGAAAAAATCTTCGTCACGGCGCTATACGAAATTTTACAAAATCGGATTGAAAACATACCCGCGCATATGATGCGGTAATATCCGCTTCAATAATGCAAATTCCTGAGTGCCTGGAAGTGTTTGAGAACTTCCCTTCCCTTCCCAACACAAGAGTTCCATAGCATCTGTGCGCGAAATTTCGCACATACTCAACGCCGCGGTCTCAATCATCGAATGCGGAACGTCGAAAAAAGACCCTTCAACTTCTTCATCATCGTAGCTGCATGTACTATTTGTTCCTAGGTGCATCGATTCGCCCTTTGAAAATGCTTCTTTTCGTTTCTTTTTGCGTTCCCTCTTGTTGTTTGCGCTTTTGACAACTTTGCTGCGAATGCGACAAAACACTTTTTGATCGCAAAGTTGTGCGTTTCGAGCTGCTCTTGTGATTGTAACGATTGCGCCCGCTCTGAGATGAGAGCTGAAACTTTCGCCTCCATCGTCGAAACTCAAAACATCTCGAGCAAGCTCCGCAGCGAAAGATGAATCTCCACCGCACTCTTCTTGGAAAGCAATCGGCAGAGCATGTGTTGCAACACTTCTCCTTTTTTTACCATCAGACTGAATTAAAAATGGGAACAAAGCGTCAGTCCACCATCTCTTCCAGCTGATCGGAAATGAACTTTCCTCGATTCGATAAGATTTCGAAAGCTCGATGAGAAACCACGACGCGGAAGGACCGAGAGAATCATCTTTTGACATGGCGTCTAATATATCTGAAAGTATACTCGGTCGCATTTCCATTATGATGCGCGATCCAAGCCGTTTTGCGAGTGCGGAGAGCGGTTTGAATCGTGATTTCCTCGCACCACCATTCGCATTCACGATAAAAGTAAGATTTAGTATGCTTTCAAAAGTTTCTAGCCCCCAACGCATGCCGTTTGGGTCGTAATTTCTCTTGTCAGTCCCAAAAGCACAATCGCACAGAGCATCAAACGCACACGCAATCTCTCTTGTAGTCGAAGCAGTTGTGTTAATGTCGTCCCATCGCGAAAGAAGAGCCTGCGAAATGCGACGAAGCAAAGTAAAAAAAAAATCGTCGCGAGAAATTTCTGCGTCAATAAGTCTCTGCAATAATGTCGTGATTGCATTTATTGCATGAAATATCGCGTGCGGATCTTCACAGCGTTCTAAAATGGTTAATATCAATGGAAAGAAAACATCTCTAGCCAAATGAGAAGTCGATGACAAGAACGCTTGCGGAGCAAGAGTGACAACAAATCCTCTAAGAAAATGCGCGAGCGCAAGATTTGATTGCTTTTCTAAGCGATTCTTGAACTGCGACGATATGCTCGCAGTGCTGACATGTGTTCTATCTTCGTGTTGAGTACTAGAGAATCCAAAAGCAGCCGCGATTTGCTCACTTATCGCGGTCTCCTCACTCGCATCGTCATTGCTTATTTCATCAAAGAGATGTACCGCCAACGCAGTTCCAATGGAAGTTCCGCCAAAAATATTGAATTCCAAAGCATCAAAAAGTGTATCCAATACGATCCGTTCTTTTATAATCGCAGCGTTGTTAACGTTCTTCTTTTCTTTTTCAGCACCTTTGCACTGACAAAAATCCCTCAACAGTCTTTGTATCAACGTGGCGACATCTGTACACGCAGCAACGTTTGATACATTTTTGCCATCTTTTATATCTCTCATGACTGTATCAAGAATCCATTTACATTGTCGTATCATCAAATGCGCGTTTTCATCAAGCGCAGCGTTGAATACCAGTGCTACCTTACTATTTTTAGCGTCATCGTCATCTTTTGTTTGCTGGAAGTGTTCCGCCCTCGCGTACAAGGACAGAAGCATTGAAACCGCAGATACGTGCTCCAACGCTTCATCAGCACGCACATCTTCGAGTTTCTCTAGAAATGCGACGAAATATGCTCGCGTTTCTTCGCAAAGTACGTTCGAAACAACAGATGCCGCTCGCGGCAACGATGCGTTTTTGGTGATGTTGAAATACCGACTGAAACCAAGTAGGACGGATTTTTTGTGTTTTGAAGCGTTTTGAGGGAGACGCCAATACAGCCGAAATAAGGCGCGAACGAATCTCTCGAACGTCAAATCACCGTCGTCTTCATCACTACTGTTCAATAGCCATTCCGCCACCTCTTTAGAGCAGTCTTTATCGTCGTTCATGAGGAAAGTTGAGTCAATAAATTCGAGGTAGTTAGCCGTCTTTTTCTTCATCAATTCGTCGTCGGCGTCCACCGTCAAGGCTGAGTTTAAGAGGGAAAGCGAGGCTTCGCGAAGTTTGGATGATGATGTTGTTGATGACGATGCGTTTCCTTTGAGTTTACGCGAAGCCCGCTCGGCGTGAAGACCGACTGGCATTCTGTCTCGTTTTCTTTAGCGCTACCGCACCATCTTTGCGTGTGTGTGTTGCTTTTTTTTTGAGGGTTGAGTGGGTTTCTCTTTTTTTCGTCTTTCTCTTCTACTCGTTTTTCACGGCGTTCGTGTAAAACAGGTAGTAATATACATAAATTACATTTATTCTAAAGTATATGCGGATATACACTTTGAGACGTCGGCAATAACGACGACGGAATCGTCTACGAAATCGCCCGTGGCTATCGCAGACACCTTCAAACCGTGGTCGATTATTTCCTGAACGCCGCCTGTTTCGAGCACCTTGTTGGCGCTCTCTTCACGTTCGAGCGTCCAATCCCATATGACTATTTTTCCATCCAAACCTCCAGAGATGATCTTCGATCCCTCGTATCCAGGCAGAAATTGCGCGTACGAACACGCGTGGGTGTGACCGAATCGAGAACCGTCATCATTCATCGCCTCACCCAAGTGTATGGCGGGAAAATTCCGTAAAGGCCCCGTGGCGCCGCCGGTTTTCTTTTTACCGCTAGTCTTCTTTGACGTTGTCCCACTTTTTTTACCATCTAAATCTAATACCGAGACAATACCGTCACCTCTCGCCACGACGCACAAACGTTTCATGCCCCCAATATTACTTTTAGTATTATTACTAGTACTACTAACGGACGCGTTCTCCTCCCCCTCCTCCTCCCAACATTTCATGGAGTTTATGAACGGCGGATTAAATGCGGTTGACGTCGATTCAACAAACGCTTCGTTTCCTTTTCGTGCCGATGGCACTTCTTTAATTTTCCACGCGTTCACTTCTTTATTCTTGCGATTAATTTCCCACTTTTTTACTGTGCAATCGTATCCAGCAGAGATGACCTCCTCAGGTTTGTGCGCTCGAAAGCTCACGGCTGTAGCGCACCCGCTCGAGGCATCGCCGTGCGCGTTCTTGAACGTTTGTACGAGCGGGAATTCTTCTCCTCCATCTTCTTTGATTGCTAGACTCACTACGTTTATATCACCGCTATCGTCGGCAACCGCCATCCTCTGACATTTCGAATCAAGCGCTAACGCACTAACATCATCTGAAAAAGTTCTTGAAAGTATCTTTGATTTTCTTTGTTTGTCGTCGGCGTCATCGTTCGAGGAAGAGGAAGTTTTGCGTCTGTCGTGCATGTCGAGAACCGCGTTGCGGGCAAAATAGATGTATCTCTCCGGATCTTTTCCGTCGAACAAACACGCTCCAATCTCCTCGCCTTTAAATCTCCACTTCTGTTGTTGTGCTTGTTGTTTATGTTGTATTTCTCCGACTTCTTGTCCTTCTTTCAACTGTGTCACGTCTTTGCTTTTTCGGGAAACAGTTGATAAGCGCAAGTCTGTGATGAAAATGTGGCCACACTCTGTTCCCGCGAGAACGAGCGAGGATTGGCGGGCGCGATCGACACAAAGCGTGCCTTTCCGCACAGTCTCTGGCATACCATTTATGAGTGTTCTTTGACGACTCGTCGTCGTCGCAGTCGTGCCGCCGCTCATAATTGTTTGTCGAGAGTTGCGTTTTGTGATTTTACTTTTTCAACCGCCACAAGAAGGAAAACTGGAAAAGAGGCGCGGAATTTTTCAAGCAGTGGGGTACGTATTCTTTTAATCTTACATATGTAGGCATTTTCGCCATCATCATTCTAAACGAAAGGACGCTATTTCTTCTTCTTCTTCTTTATCTTTTCCTTAATCTTTTTGGATGAGCTTTCTTTCAGGTGTTCCTGGACGCGCTGCGCCACTGGTCGTTGTCGCAGCTCCTTCAGAACGCGACAAGTCGCCACCTAATAAATCTCGATAGTCCAACTGTTTATCGCCGTTGACATCCAAACGCATAAACTTTTTTCTAATTTCTTCTACATCCTCTGAATTTATTTTACCCCTCGCTAGTAACATGGCCACGAGGAAATCGTACTCGCTCGCGTACCCTTTCTTTCCGCCAATATCAATAAGTGTTTGTGCCGTGAGCTGAAAAGATTCCACGCTGGTCTCTTCCTCCAAAGACTGGTACAACGTGTTCTTTGCAATTAACGATAACGAGTACGTGACCAAACCTATGGAAAACAGACCGTATACACACGTGAAAAGTCGCCCAATATCAGTGACGGGAGATATATCCCCGTAACCAACAGTCGTTGTGGTGACAACTGCCCAGTAAACACAATCAAGATACGTATGTCCTTCGAGGGCGTGAAAAATCGCCGCGCCTACAACTATTACACTGACGAGCATTCCTACGGCGTACCAAACAGAATTCGCTTTCATGCTTTCGATATCTTCGTTTACCAATTGCGTTGACTTCTCGTGGCTACCTTTTTGCAACAAGTTTGGCTCGCTGTCATCTGAATCTCTCATTTTTTGCGACGAGACGATGGCTTCTCTCAAGGTGACCAAGTCATCCTCGATCTCACGTGTGCGCTTTTCTTCAAGTTTCCCTCGAACATCTTTCGCCTTGACGAGAAACCACATCGTCACACGATCGAGTACAGAAGCTATGATCACGATTCCTGTAAAAATCAAAACCATGATGTATATTTTGCCGCCGTCGGAGACTGGATAAAAGTCACCGTACCCGATGGTCATGATGGTAATCGCGACGAAATAAAACGCCTTGACAAAGGAACCATTTAACGCCGGTTCGTTCGGATCCGTCATCAAAATAACCACCGAAATGGCGATGTAGCAGGTAAAAACGGGCAAGGTCCAATCGATGACAAAGTTTGCTAAAGCGCTTCTCTCCTCCCGCTTCTTCCTCGTGTTTAGTCTCCACTTGGACAAGTGGTCCGCCAACCTTCTTCTCCGGAAAGGAAACGTTTTTTTGTTGCCGAAACCATCGTTGTCCCCTTCGTCACCGTACCTCGTGGACGGTGAGCTGTTGTTCGAACCAGATGGACGCATGGCGTATGGATCGTCATCTTCTTCGTTGCTCGCGGTTCCGTACGTGGCTGCCCCGCGGGCGATGGGTTGCTTGGACATAATTTTCTCTCCTCCTTTGAATGAAAATAAAAATAATGATATTAACAGTGATGAATACGAATACGAGTGCGACTGCGCTTCAGTATTGATGATACGCGCACGCTATTACGTCTATTACGTATTCAAGGGGGGCGGGGGCTGATTCGTCGGGTGCGTGTCGTTGTTGCGCGCACTCCAAAATCTGTCGACTTTCATTCACAAGAAGAGCCGCGGGGGGAAATTTATTGTTTAGGGTTTGGTTCACTATTTGTTTGCCCTCTTCCTGTCTTCGCGCGACTGCCAGACTGCGAAAAGAGAGAGAGAGAGAAAAGTAGTTATTTATTTTCATCACATCGAGCGGGGGACGAGAGAGCGCAAGAAAAAGAAAAACAAATGCTTCTTCGTATTCTTCCCTTTCTCTCCTCCTTCGTCGTCGCGTCGTTATCGCGACGCGAACAACAATATCAAACACAACAACAATATCAAACACAACAACAAAATGTCAATCTATCGTTTCCATTCCCTCCTCAACTGTGCATCGCTTTAGTGTTTCTTCTCATCGACTCTCTGAAATTCGTTTTAAGAGAGAAAACCGGTGCGCTTTGGCGCTTGCAACGAAGAATAAAAACGCTAAACAACACGATCGGAGAAGAAGACGAGACACGAAAAGAGGAATTGAGAAGGAAAGAGAAGGAGTTACTGACCAAACGAACGCCGTTGATGCGAAAACTCATGAGCTTTGGACACTATCTCTCGTGGTTAAAGTTTCTCATTTCCTCGGCTTTTATCAAACTCTTTTTCGGTGTGCCTCTCTTCGAGGTGCCGAGAGCGATAGTGTGGCCAATGGGGAGATTTTTAGCGTTTCCTCACGGAAACACGTTTGAGTTTGGCCAAATCGCGGTCATTCCGTGGGTGTGTCTCTCCAGCGTGTGTAGCGTCCAACTGACGAACGTGTTGTTGGGACCGTTTATTATTACGAGCTCAAAAACTTTGGTCCTCTTCGGCGGTCGTCGTCGTCGTCGTCGTAGTCTTTCCAGTCGCACGAGTCGGAGAGTTTACTAAATCAAGAGTGTTGTCAGACGCGATCGATCGACGCGCGTTTTAGCAGAATTAGGGCGGAATAGAATGTATAAGAACGTATTGTAAAAATGAAAAGACACAAAAAACAGCAGAGTGAAAGTAAATAGTACACGCGTTATTTTTCACAGGTGCGAGGTGCCGGCCCCCCAGAAAAGTTCGCGTGTGAAAGTATTTTAACGACCGCATTCCGAACAACAAGCAGCAGAGAAATAATAAACGATGGGATTCCAGAAGTCTTCCGCGGCTGGTAAGAAAAAGAAGAAGAGTGGTGGTGGCAGCAGTTCGTCGTCTAAAGTGAAAATATCTTCGCAAACGCCCATTTTTGGTTCCATCGAAGACGGCGACGATGAGGAATTCGAATTCGTTTTGCGAGAAACTCCCGATTCGATAAACGAACGCAATAAAAACGGTTGGAGTCCTTTACACCAAGCGTGCTTCTCGGACAGAGTAGATTTTGCGAAAAAACTCGTCGAATTAGTCGGCGAAGAAAACAGAGTTGCGTACATCAACGCGCCGTGTAAAGATGGAGATACTCCTCTGCACTACGCCGCCTGTCAAGACGCCGTCTCGTGTGTTGAATTTCTTCTCGACCAAGAGGGTATCGTATTAGAGTGGAAAGATTTGGACGGCGAGACCGCGATAGACGTCGCGAGACCAAAAGCTAAAAGATTAATAAAGGAGAGATTAGAAAAAATAGCAGCAGCAGCAGCAGCAGCAAATAAGAGTTCCGACGAGGTAATGATGATGACTGATTGATGAGAGAGGAAAGAAGTTCAATTCGAAGGATTCTGTTTTTTCTTTCTTTCTGTAACCACCGCAAGCGCCTATATATAATAGTATCGTTCTTTTTAACACAAACAACTAGTCGAAGAAGAGATTCTCCCTAAAAGCATGCGTAGCAAAATCTGGTGAACTGAGATGCACTCTCCGAAGATCGTTATTTTGCTGTTGTTCTTGTTGCCGTTCGCGCACAACCTCCTCAGCTTCTTCCTCTTCACGCGCTTCGCGCTGAATTGCTCTCTTTTTCGACAAAGTACTAGAAATCCCCCCTCCTAAACCCGTTGCATTCCAAATCATACCAGTCAAGATGACAAACATGAACGACAAAATAACATTCTCTCGTCTGCGAGCCTGCGCGCGAATATTCTCAAACTCTTTGAGAGCACCCATCAAGGCATGCTCGGACTTCGTGAATCTATCCGCTTGTCTCTCCGTTTCTTTGTCGCACTTTGAAGCAGATTTTTCCATCCTTCTCGCGGCTTCATTCAACGCGTTGGAAGAGTTAGTCACCACCGCAGCAATCTCGTCGATTTCTTTATTTAAATCGTCCAACGCACCGGCGTACCGCTCGTTTAAGCTTTCGATGTAACGGTCAAGCACAGATTGGTTCAACTCTAAATCTTTCACCTTCTGCGCGAGTTTACGGAAGACATTTTCCGAACCTTTGCCGCCTCCGCCGGGTTGCGAAGCGGCTGCTGCCGCTGCTGCTGCTGCCGCCGCCGCCGCCGAAGTCGTCGTACCTTCAGTTGGTGAAGAGCCACCATCGCTCGACTTTGTTTGATTACTCAGAGATGACGATGATTTCATATGGACAGTGGATGAGGCGTTGGAATTTTCTTCTTCACTTGTCTGTGCGGCGGCCTCCGGTACTTCCTTTGTAGACGTCGCATTCGAGGAAGCAGCAGTATCCGCAGCGCGAGAAGAAGAAGAGGTTGATGTGCCACTGCTCTCTCTGGCGTCGTGCGGTGACTTAGCAGCGCCCGTTGCCCGCCCATCATTCGGAGGCGATGTGTCTTTTCTCGACGCGTTTCCTTCCTCCTCCTTCCCTTTTTTGTTCTTCTCATATTTGGCAGCGTCGACTGACTCGCCTTGTGAGCTACTTTTACTACTGCTACTTTTAGGATTCTTTTCCATTTTCAAATATTCATTACCTTCGCGCAATGACGCAGTTGCATTCTCGTTGTTCTCGACGTCATCGTCGTCGGCGTCATCGTCGTCGTCGAATTTCTCGTCGCGAATAATTTCATCCGCAGCATCGGCGGGAGCGGCATCAGACGAGAATGAATCGTCCAACGCGTCGTTGTTGTTATTCTCTCCTTCCTCGGAAGATACCGCTGCTTCTGCTTCCTCAGCTTCAGTCTCGTCCGTTTCACGGAACAATTGCTCTACTTCCTCGACCTCTTCTTGCAATCTCTCCATTTCTTCTCGGAGCGTTTCTTTCGCGTCCTTACCGTGAACGCGAAAAAGAGAAACCGTGCAAAAGTGGTGAGATCCAAAATGCGTCAAAAAGCGAAGCTGTACGTATCGCACCCATTCATTCGCAGGAATTGAAAACTTTTGCGGTTCCCTCGATCGCGAGGCTTCACACGTTGCTAGCTTTTTCCATCCGTCTTTGTCACTGTGATGACCATCTGTCCCCCAAATTTCAAATTCGTGCATTCCGGAAGAGTGAAACTCGTAGTCGGCTACGATAACTTGAGTCAAAGTTGCTTCTTCGGAGAGTTCGACGGTAACCCATTTACTTTCTGCGTTGCATGGGGATATGTAGTAAGAATCCATGTCTTCTGAAAGCATCGCAGACGCATGCTTCGACTCCTCGTTACTCGAGATTACTTTCGCCCCGTTTCGGATCGAAGCTAAATTATACTTTTCTCGGTCTTCTTTTGTGACTGATTGAGGAAGTATAATTCTGTTGGCAATATCATCATCGTAATCGTCGTCGTCCTCATCGTCCTCATCATCTACTGTTCCGTCTTCTTTCGCATCATTCACATTGCGCTCTTGTCTATCGGTATCTTTGTTCTCGTTTGCATCTGCAACTTTTTTGTGCTCGTCATCACCGCTCCTCTTATCAATATCTTTTTCTCCATTTCTACCGTTCTCTGAAGAAGCCGCGTTCACATCCGATGAGGATGTTTGAGATTCCTCGGATTTTTCTGATGCGCTTCTTGTGAGCTCAGTCTCATCAGTCGCTTTTTTGATGCCTACATCGACTCCATACTTTCCCCAACTGTTTGTCGCCGTTTCTTTGTCTCGATTACTCTCGGAAAGACTTTCACTCGACGCCGTCTTCTTTTTGTTCTCAATTTGCACTTTTTCATCAGTCTTCTTCTCCGCGTGCGATTTTTCGTTCGCAGCCATGTCATCTCCATCCGAAGCTTTCTTCGCCGAAGATACCGTGGTGGACGATGATGATGCGGGAATTTCCGCTGAGAGAGTGGCATCGTCCGAAACAGAAGTGCTGAGTTTAGTGGAGTCTTCTCTTTCCTCTCCAGATGCAGACGTATTTTCGCTGGTGCCGTCTTTTTCACTCGTGTTCTCAACCACCACCACTGGTTGTTCGCCTGCCGTGGTGGTGGTGGTGGTGGTGGTGCTACTGCTGCTGCTACTATTCTCGCCACTTTTCGTCGCTTTTTTAGCCTTCTTCTCTAACGCTCGCTTTTGCTGAAGCTGCTCTTGTACGGAAGTTTTGTACGCTTTCAATGAAGGCAAGACTTCACGCTCTGTCTTCTCCCTCTTCTTCAACAGCGGCACGGGACCAATCTTTTCGCCTTCTTCATCCTCTTGTGTGCCTTCCTTCTGGACGTCGTAAATGCAGAATTCATCTTCTAAAGGTGACTTTTGCAAAACGAACGAAGAGAATTCCACGCGCGCGTACACCTTTGAGCGTCGTTCGGCGTATTCCTTTTCCTTTTCTTTGTTTGATTCTTGCCTCGCCGCAGCTCTTAAAGCAGGTGCCACCCCGACGGGAGGCGCCCCTGTCCCGACTTCTGGAGTACTACCAGTTTCTCCAGCTTTCAGCGCGATATCATCGGTAGAAGAAACAGTTTCGGTTGCCTCTTTCGCGAGGACGCGTTGAACGAAGATAATTTCCTCGGTCACGATAAAAAATGCGAGAAGGAAGAGAAGGAGCGCGCATCGACGCGTCGCGCGTGAAAATTGTCGGCAGCGCATTATTTTCCTACGGACGATTTCCTCTTCTCTCTTTCTTTTTCACGCTGGAACACTAGGGACAGAAGCAGACATGATAGTATCGCGAGCTCTCGGCTTTGATGCGCGCTATGAGTATTTCCTCTTCTCCGATGATTATGATGATAAACCCAACACGCGAGCGCGCGCACTTCTGCTGTGTTTGTTTCACGTCGCGAGTGTGAGATTTGCGTCAAACTTTTTTGTGCTGTGGGATTTGTGTTAGTGTGTAAAGTGTTGCATTACAAAGTGTGGCTTTTGCTTTTGCTTTTCCCTCTCCCAAAGTACAAAAAACGCACCAAAACGACGGAACAAGCTTCAAAAGAAAGAGTGGAAAAACGCCCAACAGCACAAATATAATAGCAATAGTAACAGCAGCAACACCACAACAATAATAATGGCATCGAAGACGGCGGCAGTTTCTCTCAAATGCAACGTCTGCGGACTTCTTTTAAAAAGCGTGGAGGAGTGCCAGACGCACGGCGAGATGACTGGGCATTCCGATTTTTCCGAATCCACAGAAACGATAAAAACGATGAAGTGTCGAGAGTGCGGGAAGCGATGCAGAAACGAACAAGAACAGAAGTTACACGCGAACTTCAACGAAGGTCACAGCGTGTTCGTTCCGTGCGAAGAGAGCGATAACGTGGTGCAAACGGCCAAGGAATTTCGAAAGATGGAGAACGACATGCGCGAAGAAGCTGGGTTGCCTCTAAAGAAGAAAAGCTCAAATAAAGACGGCGGCAAGGAGGAGGAGGAGGAGGAGGAGGACAACGACGATGTCATGATAGTCGACGACGATGAAGACGATGAAAAAATTGAACCAGAAGTTTCTAAAGAGATGGTCGAAAAGTTGAAAGAGCTTGGATTTTCACACAATCGGTGCGTACGCGTCTTATTCGCGACGCAGTCGGATTCTGTCGAGCAATGCGTTCAGTGGCTCGCGGAACACCAAGACGACCAAGAAATGGACGAACAACTGTTAGTATCGAAGAAAAAAGCTGCTGCGGCGGTGAAGAAAAAGCTCTCGAAAGAAGAAGCGCGCGTGGCTGCAGAGAAGCTCCGCTTAGAAGTCGCGGAGAAGAAAAAGAAGGAAGAGGCAGAGTTGGAGAAACTTCGAGAAAAGGAACGCATAAGGTCGGGAAAGGAACTGCTAGAGGCGAAGAAGAAAGAAGAAGCGCTGCAGTTCAAACGAAACGCAGAGTTGCGTCGAATAGAAAAACAGGAAGAAGAGAAAGCGCGCGAGAAAATTAGACTAAAACTCGAGGAAGATAAGAAAGAGAGACGTCGGAAACTCGGTTTACCCGAAGAGCTTACGCCAGAGGAAATCGAGCGAGAGAAGAAACGAAACGAAGAGAAGGCGCGCAAGGCGAAAGAGGAGGTTGAGAGAAAAGAAAAGCAAGGCGTTGGAGTCGTGCGTCCTGTGCAACTCGCGGAAAACTTGCGAAAAAATCTCGTCGAAGTGAAGAAGACGCACAACGATACCGATCCGGCGGGCGTTGAAAGATGTTATAAGACGCTGTTAGCCTATCTCGGTAACATCGCGAAGCATTTTGAATGCGAACCTAGCGACGAGGCGTACGAAAAATACCGAACGCTCAAAGTGAATGGCAAAGCATTTTCAGAGAGAGTGAAAGCGTACGGTGGGGATGTGTTTTTGAAAACCTGCGGGTTTTCCGAGCAAAAGAACGACGCCGGTGAAGACGTTTTGCACTTGGCAAAGGAGAAAATGTCGCTCGCCGAACTTCAACAGGCGGGAATAGAAATCGATAACGCTTTGAAGAACCCGTTCTTTGGCGTTTTGTAAATCGCATAAAATGGACCTTAGCGCAAATATCATGAATACTATACACACATACACGCAACAGGTTGGTAGAAGGCGCGTTTTGCTCTTTTTGATTTTTTTTCTCCTTCTTCCCTTTCTTGGAACACACACGCAAACTCGCTTGAATAAATTTGTTTTCAAAATAAAGCGCTGGCT